>Ga0136651_10001251_pt1 | contig 14036 bp, 12 predicted proteins | sample Mar14236cmmetaG_FD_94867 | JGI IMG/M metagenome (GOLD analysis project Ga0136651, IMG submission 94867) | Marine hydrothermal vent microbial communities from Guaymas Basin, Gulf of California to study Microbial Dark Matter (Phase II) - Marker... ...
GGGCTTAATAAATATGAATGGCCGTATGTACGACCCGGTCCTGGCCCGCATGTTAAGCCCCGACAACTTTGTGCAGGCCCCCGGCTACACCCAAAACCTCAACCGCTACAGCTATGCGCTGAATAATCCGTTGAAATATACCGATCCGGACGGGGAGTGGATAAATTTGGTAATTGGGGCTGCAATTGGTGGTGCCGTAGGTTACATTTCAGGAAGAGCAGCAGGTTTAAGAGGATGGGATTTAACTTATTATACCATAGCATCTGCCGGAATTGGTGCTATTTCCAGTGGCATTGGTAGTGCAGTTAGCAGCTCAATAAGTATTGGCACATCCGGCTTTCTTGCAGCGGGTATCACTTCTGCTGCCGGTGGCTTTGCCGGTGGTTTTGTGGCAGGGGCAGGTACAACCGCTCTTAATAATACAATGTTCGGGCAAAGCAATAACATTTTGACGGCCGGATTAAAAACAGGCGCTATTGCTGCCGGAAGTGCTTTTGTACTAGGGGGTATTTCAGGAGGGATTTATGCTAAAGAGCATGGTGGGGATTTTTGGACGGGAGTTGGAACTCAGGATGTTAATGAAGTGGTGGCTACAGAAGAAACTTTAGGCAAAAGTTGTTTTGAGGATGAACAAGCTATGAAAAACTACATTAAATTAAAAAATGGTTGGGTTGAAGGAAAATATGGTATTCAAGATATTGATATTGACGACATGTTTTTATTTGAAAATTCTAATTACACGTATTTTAGAGCTAATGATGGTATTATTTACAAAGTTCCTAACTCAGGAGGAGTTTCAACGAGATTAGCCGGATTAACAAAAAGTATACAAAAAAGTGTTTTTACAAGAAATGTCAATATTTATATGTCTCCTCATAATTCGTTATCTTCATTTGTTCATACTTTGAATCATGAATTTATCCATGCTTATCACAATGTTTCCGGATTGTGGTTAAATAAAGGAATTGGTAACCAGTTTAGAAATTATACAGAATATTCCGCTTATACTTATTCTTTAGAATCTGGTGTAAAAGGAGCATCATATGGTTTATCAATGTACCATTATAATGGTCCGCTTAATATTTACAATTGGCCTAATTATCTTATATTAAATCCATAATTTACATTATTATGAAAAAAATAATAGTAATAATCACCTTAATATTAACTGGTTTTAACCCAATGTTTAGTCAAACTATTAACCCTTTTGGTAGCTACACAAATTTTGACAATAATATATTTATATGGATTAAAGACACTAACTATTATGAAATTAGCAAGGCTGTTGTAAATGACGATATTGATACAAATAATATATTGCACCATAACTCAACCGTAGGACCATATGAGATAATTAGTCGTGGTAATATCAAAATAGATTCCTCTAACATAATTTTATTTGACACGTTGACAAATACAAGTATTAATCTTGTTTTTATTTCCGAGGAGAAGTTGTTGTGTATAAATAGTATAGGTGATTACTTAAACAATGGAGACACATTATATGTAATGCAAAAATTAACCCTTATTCCCTCAAATGGTAGTCGTAAACTAAAATATATTGGGCATTGGAATCAAGGAAAAAAGAATGGACTATGGATGTTCTTTTATAGTAATGATTCTATTGTTAGATTTTATTATAAAAATGATACCATTATAAATATTATTAAAACGAAAAGTTGGTAATCTACGATCCCCCACTGTTTTAAGTCTTCCTGCCCGGCCAAAGCACAGGCAAGACTTGGGGCAAACAAAACCCCAAAAAGCGCAGCCCCGTACTGTACTTTTTTAATCTGTCGGCCCAATTTTTGGAGAAGGCTACACCTCAAACAGACAGAGTCTCAAACCTGCTCATCTCTGATTTTGGTTACTGAAATATGTTAAATTTGTTGTATAAGCCGAAAATATACCCCAACTGGCACCAGTCTTCCCGCCTGGTAGGAGTGAGAGCATGACTGGTGCTGTAGCAAAACAAATCCATTACCTAACCGGCCCAACCGGCTTATTCGCTATCTTTACCATCGAAAACGGAGAAGTGGAAACATTAAACTACATACTGAAAGACCACCTCGGCAGTTTGACCCATGTGCTGGACCAAAACGGCAACCTGCTCGAAGAACAAAACTTCGATGCCTGGGGGCGCCGGCGCAACCCGCAAACTTGGACCTACCACAATGTACCCGAAACACACCTGTTCGACCGTGGTTATACCATGCACGAACACCTCGATGCGTTCAAACTGATAAATATGAACGGCAGGATGTATGATCCGGTGGTTGGCCGTTTTTTAAGTGTGGATCCTTTTGTGCAATTCCCCGAATACTCCCAAAGCTACAACCGTTACACTTACGCCCTCAACAATCCGCTCAAATACACCGACCCCAGCGGGTTTTTCCTCGACTGGTTTATTAACGAAAAAACAGGGGACATTTATTATAACAGCACTTACGGAAAAAATGACGCCGGTAAAATAGAAGGCAAGGGCTGGGTGTGGTTTGGTGATGATGATGTGTTTGGAGATAATGCTTATTCGGTAATATGGCAAAATAAATACTTGTGGAGCGACTACCATGAAACAAATAAAACATATAATAAATCCATCATACGTAACGACTCAAAACTTGTAAGTTTTAATGTTGATGCCTCTTTCAAAGGCCAAAATGCCCTTACCTTTATGAAACGGATGGGGTATGAGTTTAAACCGAAAGTTTACCGTGTACATGAAATTATTAAAACTGTATATTATCCTGACGCAATATTAATTACACAGAAATACAAATTGTTGGAGGAAAGACATGTTGTCTCCATGCAATATGTTCCCGGAGCATTTTCGCTAAAAGAATCTTTAGTAAAAAATTATCAAACTCCTAATTATGGAAAGCTATCAAAATATACTTGGTTTGACCCTTCTTTTTCTTTTACGGATGAAACTTGGAAAGAATATCAAGATATTTATTCCGAAGGATTTTATATAGATAAATATATAAATAAAGCCCTTAAATATATGCAAGAATCAGGAATTCCTTATAAAGATATTTTAGAAGAATTTTGGGAACAAAAACTATTAAAATGAAAAGGTTAATAAACTTGTTTTTTTTATTTGTATTAGTAATAATACTTAATAATTGCGATATAAATACCTTTAAAAGTCAGAAGAACGATTTGTTTCATTCATCTGATTTTTTAAATAAATCGTATAAGAAAGAACTTTTTACTCATTTTCCGAAAAAACAGCCTCAAGGCTTTATCTTAAGCTATTATAATGCTAAAGTCGAATTAGCAGATTCTTGCTTTGGTCCAATTAATTATGTTTTAGCATCTTTTTATTATTCAACGGAATATGATTCTTTGAAAGATCAGTTTAAATCATTACAAATAAAAAACTTAAATCCAAATGACACTTCTGTAATATTGGTTTTTCCGTATTGTGATATTTCGGTGGATATGGATGGTAATATCGTTAAAGGTCTAGAATCAAAAAAGAAAAAGAAACTATCACATCATAATAATATTATTCAAAATGGTATTCCCATTCCTTTATTCAAGATAGACCAATATAATGGGGATACATTCTCAGGCCTGCCCGAAGATTTTAAAATATATGTTTTAGAAGCCAAACCGGGTAAATACCTGGAAGATAAGTATCTTCGTGATTGTATTTGTTTGCCCAAAAAATGGAAACACGGATTTTCAAGAGGTGTGGCCATGAGTGACAAAAGACATGTAATTATTTATTGGGTAACGGTTTGGTAGTTTTATGAATAAGTTTAATAAAACAAATATAACCTTTTCAATTGTCCATCTGTGTTTGACGATTTACAATTTTGAGGATGTAGATTTGAACCGAGTCACCCATACACAGAGCTGCACACAAGACTTGAACCAGGGGCGGCTCTTTTTAAAAGAATTGATCTTCTGTATTTAATTTCTATTTCTGAACAAAAAATCTTCTTTTTTTTAAATAAATTTAATCGTATTTTTGCCGCACAATTTCATCAGACCAGAACATGAGCAGAGAAGATATTGTAACGATCGTCAATGATTTTTTAATTGACGAGTTTGAGTTGGAAGAAGATCAGTTAAAGCCCGGCGCCAAGATGAAGGAAGATCTCGATATTGAGAGTCTTGACTTCGTGGATATTGCTGTGATCATCGAGAAAGAATTCGGTTTGAAGGTTACCAGTGAGCAAATGGTAAAGATCAAGAAACTGGAGGATCTGTATAACTTTATCTTAGCATATTCCAAAAACTAATGGCTACCTGGAGAGGCCAGACCAGGGGTGGTGTTGCCGGACATCGTTTTTTTATTTTTATTCTGAAAAACCTTGGGATAAGGTTTACCTATTTTTTTCTGCATTTTGTAGTTACCTATTTTGTGCTTTTTTCAGCACGGTCGCGAAAACCTATTTTTTACTATTTCAACACAATTCTGGGGTACGGTAAATGGAAATCGTTCCGGTATGTGTACAAAAACAATTACAAGCTCGGGCAGGTGCTTATTGACAAAGTAGCAATGCTGGCAGGCTTTTTTGACAAGTTCACCTTCGATTTCGAAGGTGAGGAAAACATCCGTAAAATGGCAGCCGGCGGCGGCGGACTGCTGATCGGCGCCCATGTGGGCAACTGGGAAATTGCCGGACAACTGCTGGAACGGATCGAAACCAAAGTGAACATCCTGATGCTGGAAGCCGAGCACGAAAAAATAAAGCAATTGCTCGACAATGTAATGACACGAAAAAGCATGCATATTATCCCGATAAAAGACGATTTATCACACCTGATCCTGATAAAAAAAGCGCTGCAAAACAACGAAATTGTAACTATGCATGCCGACAGATTTTTGGAAGGCGCCAAAACAAAAACAAAAACTTTCCTCGGCTATCCGGCAAAGTTTCCCGAAGGCCCTTTCTACCTCTCAGTTAAATACAACAAACCCGTTGTTTTTGTCTCGGCCGAAAAAGAAACGGACACACATTATCACCTTTCGGCAACAGAAGTCCACTACCCCAACCTGAATAATAATTCTCAGGAAGAAGCCATTGATCAGCTTATCAATTTGTACATCAGGAACCTGGAGAAAATACTCGCCGTCTATCCGGAGCAATGGTTCAATTATTACTATTTTTGGGAACCGGTAAAAGAATAAAAACACGATCAACAAAACTGAATATCCGTACGCTATGAATCAGGATTTTGGAAATGATAAAAAATCGGCTTACAAAGCCAAACTTGATGCGCAAAAAATTGCTTTCGGCCCGATTATGTTTCAGGCAGCCAAAGCACTTCGCGATCTGGGAATTTTAGCCTACCTGTTAGAAACTACCAGCAAAGGAGCTGAGCTGGAAGCCATCGCTAAAGATCTGGAGCTGCCGGTTTACGGAGTGAAGGTTTTGCTTGAGGCCGGACTGAGTTTAAAAATGGTACGTTTTATAAAAGGAAAGTATCTGCTGACAAAAACGGGATTCTTTATCGAGCGCGATGAACTGACACGAGTGAACATGGACTTTACCCACGATGTGAACTACCTCGGTATGTTCCATCTCGAAGATGCCATCCATAACGGAAAACCGGAAGGGTTGAAAGTGTTCGGGAAATGGAACACGATTTACGAAGCTCTGGCAGACCTCCCTGATCAGGTGCGAAAAAGCTGGTTTGCCTTCGATCATTTTTATTCCGATTATGCTTTTCCGGAAGTGATGCCGCATTTGTTTGCCGGAAAACCGAAAAAAATCCTCGATGTGGGAGGTAATACGGGCAAATTCAGCATCTTTTGTGCCGGTTACGACAAAGATGTGCACCTGACCATCCTCGACCTTCCGGGACAGATAGAAGAAGCCAACGAAAACATCCGGCAACAGGGACTTGAAGACAGAATCTCCACGCATGCATTGAATTTACTGGATAATTCTGTTCCGTTTCCCAAAGGATACGATGCCATCTGGATGAGCCAGTTTCTGGACTGCTTTTCGCAGGAAGAAATTTTCGGCTTGTTGAAACGCTCTTATGACGCACTGGATAAGAACGGCTCGCTTTATATTCTGGAAACCTACTGGGATAAACAGCAGCACGAGGCATCCACCTACAGCCTTCATGCCACATCCCTCTATTTTACGGCCATGGCCAACGGCAACAGCCAGATGTATCACTCCAACGACATGGTAAAACTGGTGGAAAAAGCAGGACTGAAGATTGATGAAATTAGTGAAAACATCGGCGTCAGTCACACGTTATTCAAATGCGTTAAGAAGTAAGAATACAGCAACCGGGCCAACGCAGGCTCCCAAAAGTAGATATGCTTAATTACCGAAATCTGAACATACTATTCTTTTCTGTGCTGGCCGTAATTATTGTGGCAGAATACTTTTTTTCTCAGATCTGCTTTCTTCCGGTTTTTGTGCTTGTAGCAGTGTACCTGGCTCTCATTGCATGGGGAAGCTCTAAAATTCAACTTGATTTTTATTTCACATCACTGCACAGAGGTAACACGGAAAAAAAGGAAATAGCCCTCACTTTTGACGACGGACCGCATCCTGAGTTCACCCCCATGGTGCTTGATTTATTGGACAAATACCAGGTAAAAGCTACTTTCTTCTGCATTGGGAAACAGGCAGAACAACATCCGGATATCGTATCTGCCGCAACAGAAAAGAATCATCTGGCGGGTAACCACAGCTATTCACACAGCCTTCTGTTTGACCTGTTTTCTCCGCGAAAGATGGAAAACGAACTGAACAGGACAACAGAGATCATTTTACAAACCACCGGCAAAAAACCAAAGCTGTTTCGTCCTCCTTACGGTGTAACAAATCCGCTGCTGAAAAAAGCACTGAAAAAAACCGGCCTGGTTTCGGTGGGCTGGAGTGTTCGCTCCTTCGATACGGTAAAATCAACGGAACAGGTTCTTGAAAAACTGAAAAGAGAAACGCATCCGGGTGCCATTATCCTGCTGCACGACACACATGAAAAAATAATTCCTATCTTGACCGCGTTTCTCCCGTGGCTGGTACAAAACGGCTATGGGGTTGTACCACTTGATGATCTTTTAAAAATTCAGGCTTATGAAAGCAATTAATCTTTACATCTGGCTGGCTGCCATGCTTTTTCCAACCTCTTTTGTCAATGCACAGGACGATGCTTTCGGGCCGCTGACGAACACCGATGACTTTGTGCAAAAGGTAAAAACACGCACGGCAGCAACACAGACGATACAAAGCGATTTCCGTCAGGAAAAACACCTTACTATGCTGGAGGAGGTACTGGAGAGCGAAGGTCATTTTATTTTTAAAAAGGAGAATAATGTCGTATGGTCGTACACCCGGCCTCTGGATTACACCATCATTGTACACAACGGGAAATTCATTATCAAAGACGGTGACAAGGTAAAGGAGTTCGACATTGCATCGAACCGGATGTTTAAAGAGATCAACAACATGATCGTCACTTCTGTCAGCGGAGATTTTCTGGACAACCCGGATTTTGAAGCTGTTTACATGGAAAACGAAATGTTTTACCTCGCCAGGCTGGTCCCTGTTAAACCGGAAGTAAAAGATATGCTGAGTGAGATTGACATTTTTTTCGACAAGAAGGACATGCAGGTGGCCAAAGTTAAATTTCTGGAGCCCGGTGACGATTATACACTGATCACATTTTCCGGAAAAGTGTTTAACGAAGCAGTACCCGACAATGTATTCACTGTTTCCAACTAAACCGGTATGAAATTAAGGAACGGTATATATTTTCCATGGGCACTGTTATTCGTTGGTATGCTGACAATTACGTCATCATGCTCCTATAAACATTACAAAGGATTTGAACCGGTCGTAGCGGAGAATGTAAGCCCTCCCCGTCTCTTCGACACAGCTTTCAGTAAAGTAGTTTATACAACAAATTTCCGTGTATTCAACCAGGAGCTGAGTGGTTTGACTTTAGTGAAGAAAGTCAAATCAACGAACAGTTTTCACATCGTTTTCATGTCGCAGATCGGACTTAAATTTTTCGATATTGAAATCAAACCAAATGAAACAGAAGATTGGTTTCATGTGAATTTCATCATGGAAAGCCTGAACAGGGAGTTTATTGTCAGCACACTGAAAACAGACTTTATGTTACTGTTTTCAAAGTATCCGGAACATGCCGAAACCGGTATTTTCCGAAACACGGAAAACGAAATCACGGAAACAACCGTCCGGTTTGACAAATATATCTCTTCCATCTTTACAGACCGAAACAACAAAATAACCGGCATTGAACTCAGGAAAGGCAGGTCTGTAAAAACAAGTATTCATATCACACCAGGCAAAGAGTATCCGAAAGAACTGGATATCCACAACAAAAAAGGCGGTATGAATTTGACGTGGAAAGAAATTCGCATGTAATTCCAAAATCAGTTGATTACTCTGAATTTTTTGGCTGAAAGAAGAATAACTCTCCATCAGGAGATGAATACCCCATTGGGCGTAGTCCGGAGACTACGCCCAAAGAAAAAAGTAAAAAAGCAACCTCCTCAGCTTAGTCTCCCGACTAAGCTGAATGAGGCCATAATCTCCTGATTATGAATAATGTCATTGCAAATACCTGTCATTAATTATGCCCCGATGCACTCCGTTGAACGAGGAAGAGGATAAGTATCAAATTCCCTACATTTGCACAACCATGATGGCGAAGGAAAAAACACATACCAACCTGTTTACCGATTTAAAAGTCTGTGTTCTCATCCCGACCTACAACAACGGGAATACCATCGCTCAAGTTGTTGATGATGTGAAGAAACATACCGGAAACATCATCGTGGTTAATGACGGGTCAACTGACGGCACCGAAAAGATACTGGAGAAAATATCCGGTATTGACGTCATCGGATACGCTAAAAATGTCGGAAAGGGCTATGCCATCCGGCAGGGTTTCAGGCGGGCACTGGAACTTGGTTACGATTACGCTATCACCATTGATGCTGACGGCCAACATTTTGCCGACGACCTGCCCAAATTTATCGACACCCTGCAGGAGCATCCTGACAGTCTGATCATCGGTTCGCGCAACATCGAAGCCGATGGCATGCCAGGAAAGAACACTTTTGCCAACAAGTTCTCCAACTTCTGGTTCAAATTTGAAACGGGTCTCAGCCTTCCCGATACCCAGTCGGGGTACCGCCTGTATCCGGTTAAGTTTTACCGGAATACAAAATTCTACACCAAAAAATATGAATTTGAAATTGAAGTGCTGGTACGGTCGGCGTGGCGGGACATTCCTGTTCTTCCCATTCCTGTCAAAGTTTACTATCCGCCCGAAGAAGAGCGTGTGACGCATTTCAGGCCCTTTCAGGATTTTTCGCGTATCAGCGTTCTGAACACCGTTTTGGTCCTGATCACACTTTTGTACATCTGGCCGTTAAATCTCTTTCGATACTTCACACGCCACAAGTTTGTCGATATCGTAAAAGACCAGTTAAGACAGCATAACGAAAACCCGGCAAAGATTGCATCGGCACTTGGATTTGGCGTTTTTATGGGTATTGTGCCCATCTGGGGGTTTCAGATGCTGACTGCCGTATTTCTCGCCCAGTTGTTACGTCTGAACAAGATTCTTGTACTGGCAGCTTCCAATATCTCCATTCCTCCGGTCATCCCGTTCATTATTTATTTCAGCTACAAAACAGGGGGCTTAGTATTGGGCACCGAAGGAACACTGACCAGGGAAACTGTTATGGGCCTGAAAGATAAAATATTAACCGGGCATTTTTATGAAACACTCAGTGAACTTGGATACAACCTGTTTCAATATGTTGCAGGAAGCCTTGTTTTGGGGCTGGCACTCGGTCTGGCCGTTTTTGCGGTGTCGTATTTCCTGTTAGCTTTGTTTAAGAAAAACGGAACGAAGACAGTACAATGAGCACATTTTTCATCTTCCTATACAAGCACATTCAAAAGCACGCCATTGTGTCCATCCTGTTACTTGTAGCATTGGTGTTTGCAGCAGCATGGTTCGCTTCACGTGTGTCGTTCTCCGAAGACATTACGAATGTACTACCTGAAAGCAAAAAGATCAACCGCCTGAATTTTGTGCTGGATAATTCGGAATTTATGGAAAAGGTGGTGTTCAACATTCGTTTGAACGACAGTACACAAAAAGCAAATCCGGATTTGCTGGCTGATTTTACCCGCCAGCTGGCCGATTCTATCGCCCGTCAGCACATTCCCGAACGCATCCGGAACATTGAGAAACCACCCGATGATGCGGAGATGATGAAACTGTACGATTTTGTGTACAACCATCTTCCGGTATTTCTGGATTCGGCAGATTATGAGATCCTCGCTGAAAAAGTCAGTGATCCCGCTATTCGTCAAAGTCTGGAAAGCGATCTGAAAACTTTGATATCTCCGGCGGGCTTCGGTGTAAAAAAGATGATCAAAAACGATCCGCTGCACTTTACCGTCCTGGCTATTGATAAATTCAAAATGTTTCAGCTTAGCGGGAACTTTGAGCTGTACAATGGCCAGTTCATCACCAAAGACCACCGCAATATATTGCTGATTGTTACGCCCGTTTACACCAACAACTCGGCAGTCAACGAGGTGCTTTTCAGCGATATCGACCGGCTCATCAACCAATTGAAACAACAGGAACAGTTCAGGAATATTGAAGTGGACTATTTTGGCAATGCCGTAGTTGCCCTTGGCAATGCAAGGCGTATCAAAAAAGATATTGTTACCACGGTTTCCATTGCTGCCGTTTTGCTGATCATTGCCATCACAGCGTTTTTCAGAAAAAAACGCACCGTGCTGATTATCTTTATGCCGCTAGTATTCGGTGTATTGGTGTCGCTGGCCTTTTTCTATTTCCTGCGGTCGAACATCTCAGCCATTTCTCTCGGCATCGGATCGGTGCTGGTAGGTATTTCGGTTGACTATGCCCTCCACATTTTTTCGCACTACCGGAAGAACCTCGACATTAAAGCGCTCTATAAAGACATTACAACCCCCATCCTGATGAGCAGTTTTACAACGGCTGCTGCATTTATGAGTCTGTTCTTCCTGAACTCCCGAGCGCTGAATGACCTGGGATTGTTTGCCGCCATCAGTATTTTGAGTGCCGCTTTATTTTCGCTCATTGTTCTGCCCCACCTCATCCGTACAAAATCCACCAGGCCCCCAAAACAAAACCTGCTCGACAAACTGGCGGCTTATCATCTGAAGAAAAAAAACCTGATCTGGCCTTTTATTCTGCTGCTGACGATTGTTTTCTATTTCTTTTCGGGTAACGTAAGCTTCGATGCCGACATGATGAAGAACAATTACATGAGCGAGCGCCTGAAAAAAGCAGAACAGGAACTGAACCGCATCACCAGCTTATCCAAAAAAACCATTTATCTTGTCTCACCGGGATCTACGATGGATGCAGCGCTTACGGCCAACGAAAGTACGAAACACCGTATCGACAGCCTGGCCAATGATGGGGTGATCAAAGAATCGGTGGTGATCAACCATCTTTTTAAACCTTTGGCCGAACAGAAAAAAGCTATTGAGCGCTGGAACCGTTTCCGCGATAAGTATGGCACACAGATTAAAGAAAACCTGGAACAGGAAGGAAGTAAGATCGGCTTTAAAAAATCAGCTTTCCAGAACTTTGAGCAGTTTCTCGATAAAGATTTTGAACCTGTTACCATGGATCAGGCCGGACTGTTATTTGCAATGCTGCTGGATAAATACGTGATTGAAACCGACACGATGGCAGCTGTAATCAATGTGGTGAAAGTGGACAGCGACCCACAGGCCATCAACAAGGTTTACAAAACATTCGACACCGATTCGTCCGTGTGGGTGGTTGACAAACGCCTGGTGACGAGCGAACTGGTACGGTTGCTGAACGACAACCTCAACAAACTCGTCTGGGTATCGCTGTTGGTTGTTTTTGTTATCCTGTTGATTGCATATGGCCGGATTGAATTGACCATCATCACAATGATTCCCGTTCTGGTAAGCTGGATATGGACGGTAGGCATTATGGGCTTATTTGGTATTTCGTTCAATATATTCAATGTCATCATCCTCACGTTTATCTTCGGCCTGGGAATCGACTACAGCATTTTCATTATGCGGGGGTTGATACAGGGGTACAAATACGGACTGAAAGACCTGTCATCCTACAAAGTTTCGGTGCTGCTATCCGTTCTCACTACTGTATTGGGTATTGGTGTGCTGATATTTGCCAAACACCCGGCCCTGCGTTCCATTGCCCTGATGTCAATCATCGGTATTGCAACGGTGGTGTTTGTTACGTTTAACCTGCTGCCGGGTATTTTCCGCTGGGTGGTGAGTTACAAAAACGGGTTGCGCAACCGGCCGGTTACTTTTCTCGACCTTATCTTCTCCATCATTTCGCTCTTCATTTTTATGAGCGAAGCCTTACTGATGAGTTTTCTGGCCCTGATATTTGAGATACTTCCGGGCAACCCGAAAAAGAAAAAATGGATTTTCCATGTGATCTTCAGCAAACTGACCTGGTTTCTGATCTATTTCAATTTCCTGACGCCCAAAAAGATCCTCAATCCTGAAAACGAAGATTTCAGCAAGCCTGCAGTTATCATCGCCAACCACCAGTCGCACGTTGACCTGATGCTGATGATGCTGACAAGTCCGAAAATCCTGATCGTTTCGAATGCCCGGAATTATTACAACCCCGTACACGGCAAGGCGATCCGCTATGCCGATTTCCTGCCTCAGGATATCGGTTACGGGAAACTGGCCGAAATGGCTGCCGAGAAAGTAAAAGAAGGCTATTCTATCATGATCTTTCCGGAAGGCCACCGCAGCGACACAGGAGTAATCAGGCGGTTCCATAAAGGCGCATTCCAGCTGGCCAACGACCTGGGTATCGACATACTGCCGATCATCATTCACGGCCAGTACCAATGCCTGAAAAAAAGCGAGTTCTTTCTAAAACGGGGTTTCCTGGAAACAAAAATACTCCAACGCATCGACTTGTCGAAAAAAGAATTCGGAGAAACTGTCAAGGAGCAGACCAAAAGTGTCCGGGAGTATTTTATCAAAGAATATGATATCGTTAAGAAGGATTTGGAAACACCCGATTATTTTTACGATTACATCATCAAAAATTTTGTGTACAAAGGGCCGGTGCTGGAATGGTACACAAAAATTAAGGTGCAACTGGAAGACAAGTACAAATTCTTTAACAGCATCATTCCGTGCGATGCGGTCATCACCGATCTGGGTTGCGGATACGGTTACCTCGACTTCATGTTATCGCTGACAGAGCCCGGACGCAGGATCACAGCCGTTGACTACGATGAAGACAAGATTGAAATTGCCCGGAACTGTGCGATCAAAAACGAGCGGATTCAATTCATGGCAGGCGACATCAACGAAATGGATTTTAAGCCATCGGATGTATTCATTTTGAACGATGTGTTGCACTACATGCCGGAAGCACTGCAGACAGAAACCATCGAAAAATGTATTGCCCGCCTCAACAACGGGGGGATGATCATCATCCGCGACGCCGATAAGAGCTTACAGAAAAGACATCTTGGCACCCGGATCACAGAATTCTTCTCCACCAATTTCGGCTTCAACAAAACCAGATTCCGGCTGGAGTTTGCCTCCCGGACACTGATCACGGGTATCGCCGCCCGGCATAAATTAACGCTGGATATCGTGGACCAGACGAAGAGGACATCGAATTTGATTTATTTGCTGAAGAAACAGGGCTAATGCGCCTGCGGCTTTTGGGTCTTTGGGTTTGTTGGGTGTATAAAGTGGATAAGGTATATAAGTACATCCAAAACCTCTTAAATCACTATTCACTATTCATCATCCTTATTTACTTCAGTTGGCGGGGTATAAAGTGTATAGGGGGATAAGGTGTATCAAAAACCTCTTAAATCACTATTCCTCAAATCACTATTCACTAAATCACTATTTACCATCCTTATTTATTCCTGTTGTCAGGGTATAAAGTGTATAGTGTGATAAGGTGTATCAAAAACCTCTTAAATCAACATTCACCAAATCACTATTCAC
>Ga0136651_10001254_pt1 | contig 14013 bp, 9 predicted proteins | sample Mar14236cmmetaG_FD_94867 | JGI IMG/M metagenome (GOLD analysis project Ga0136651, IMG submission 94867) | Marine hydrothermal vent microbial communities from Guaymas Basin, Gulf of California to study Microbial Dark Matter (Phase II) - Marker... ...
GTTGTTCCGTATGAACGTTGCCTCCTTGGGCAGGAGGAAGCTCATGCCTACTGCCCTTCCGTAGGGGGTGACATCGACGATGGAACCTTTAATCCGGACGAAGTCGAACTCCTCGAGCTTTTCGAGAACCTTTTCCGCGCTCTGGTTGGCGCCAAGGCATTTGGCCTGGACGTTTTCAATGACGTCTAACCTGTTGAAGACGCAGGAGTGGGCCAGGACGTTGTCATGCTCAAGCTCGTCGCTCCACTCGACGATGACGGGCTCGATTGGGGAAGTCAGGAGTTTAAACGCGACCTCGTCCTCCGAACTTTCCATCTGGGCAGAGTACTTCCTCCCCGGCTCGACGATGAGGTAAACCCTGCCCTTCTCGTGGTAGAGCGGCCTTCCAGCGCGACCGAGCATCTGGTGGAACTCCCTGACGGTGAGCCACTTGTTGCCCATGGCGAGACTCTCGAAGATTACCTGGCTCGCGGGGAAGTCAACGCCCGCTCCGAGTGCAGCCGTCGTGACGACGACGTCAAGGCGCTGGGCCAGGAACTCCATCTCCGTGAGCTTCCTCTGCTTGTAGGGCAGTCCGGAGTGGTACGGCTTTGCCTTCAGGCCTTTGCTCGTGAGGTAGGCGGCAAGCTCGTGCGTCCTCTTGCGCGAGAAGGTGAAGACTATCGTCTGTCCCTTGTAGCCCTGCAACGACTTCCTGCTCGCTTCAGCCCGGCAGAGAACCGCTATGTGGCGCCACTTCTCCGACTCGTTTCTCGCTATGATTATGTGCCTCTCAAGGTCAACCGGCCTCTCGTCGTAGAGCACCAGCTTCAGCCCGAGCTCTTTGGCAAGCTCCTCCGGATTGCCTATGGTGGCACTCAGGCCGATGAACTGCGCGTGGGGATACAGCTCCCTCAGCCTCGCAATTAAGCCGTCCAGCCGCGGTCCACGCTCCTCGTCGTCCAGCGTGTGTATCTCGTCAATAACTATAGTTCCGACGTTGCCGATTTTCCTGCCGGCCCTCAGCAGGTAGTCTATACCCTCGTAGGTCCCCACTATGATGTCCGCGTCTATGCCGGTATCAACGACCACAAGCTCGTCCCGGGTCTTTATCCTGCTCATACCGACCCTTATCGCCACGCGGAGGCCGAGCTTGGAATAGCGCCGCTTGAAGTCATCATACTTCTGGTTGGCCAGGGCGACGAGGGGAACGAGGAAGAGCATCTTCCGGCCTTTCATGGCCTTCGGAACTCCAGCCAGCTCGCCGATGAGGGTTTTGCCGCTTGCAGTTGCCGAGACCACGAGGAGGCTCTCTCCATCAAGGAGGCCGTTCTTGACGGCAAGGCTCTGAACCGGGAGCAGCTCGTTAACGCCCTCCGCCTTGAGAACGGACTTGAACTTCCCAGGGAGGTTCAGTTCATCCACCCTGAGCTTCTCGACCCTCACGTGCTTGGCCTTCAGTTCGTCCCACCTGGTTATCTCGGGATTCTTCGTCGGGTCGAAGCGGGGGTCAAAAGCGTAGAGAACTTTGTCGAGGTCTCTAAACCTGTCGAGAAGTTTTTTTGCCTGATCAAACATGGCGATGCTCTTGAACCTGAAGCGGAGCTCCCTCTTCAGCTCGTCCTCGGCACAGCGCTCGCATATGTACTCGCCGTGGTATTTAATGCGGTTGCCCTCGGTGAGGACCGTCACCCTGCCCTCGAGCAGGCAGAGGCGGCAGAGTTCGGCCTTCTCGACCCTCTTGTTCTGGAGCCTCACCTTGAAGTATTCCTCCCACTCGTCGGCGTTCACGAGGACAATCCTCGCCTGACGGAGGAGCTTTTCAATCTCCTTCGGGTTCCGGTACTGGCTTCCCTCAAGGACCTTGAAGAGCCTCCCCTCGCGCATTATGAAGCGGTATATCCTGTCAGCCTTCAGGTTCTTCATTGCTGAGAGCTTCTCGGGCTCGTTCTCGATGAAGAACGCCTCAAGCTCGTTCTTTTTTCTCCCTGGCCTTACAACGAAGAGCATCCTCACTCCCTCACCAAGCAGTTAGCGTTTTCTATTCTCACAGGCCACCCAGTTCTCCTTGAAGGTATCTATGATAAGAGTGACCTCCACCCGTTCGAGGTTTTTACCGAAGAGCCGCTTGAGCTTCCCCGCGAAGGCCTTGACCTCGTCGGTGTCGTGGAAGCTCGCCCTCACGAGTATCTGCCTCTCACCGCTGCGCCGGTGGAGGCTCTGAACGTTCTCAAACCTCGCTATCTCCCTCAAGATTTGGTCTATCGTGTGGTCATCGATCGCCAGTCGAAGTTCAAAAAACGCCTGGACGTATTCATCAAGGAAAGCCGGGTCAACGATCGCAGAATAGCCCTTAATTGCCCCGAGCTTCTCCAGTTTTTCCACCCTGTTCTTCACGCTCGCCGGGGATAGACCGACCCTCCGCCCTAGCTCTGTGAGGGTTATCCTCCCCTCCTTGCGGAGGATTCTGAGTATCTCCTTGTCTTTCTCGTCTATTCCCGGCATCGGCCCCACCAGCTAAAAGGAAAGAGGGTTCAGCGGGTGATCTTTATCTCCCTCATCAGCTCCAGCGGCTCCGGGTGCTTCTCAAAGTAGTCTCTGACCGGCTTGAGGAGATCTATGAGGTACTCAGCCACGGCGTTCTTGAGGTCGAGCGGGTGGAGCTTGCCCTCGGCGAAGTCCCTCTTGAGCTCCTCGAAGGTCGTGTAGGTGACGTCGCCGCCGAACTTGGCCGGGCGGTGGATTGTGAACTCCGTCGGCTCCTCGCGGAAGATTATGTGCTCGGCCCAGTCGAGGACGGGGTTGTACTTAACCTCCCCAGCGGGGCAGAAGGCCTTCCTGAGCTTCCCCTTTATCTCCTGGGGGCTATCATGGATGAATACTGCCGAGTAGGGCTTGCTCTTGCTCATCTTCATCTGGGTCTTCAGCTCTTTGAACTGCTCCTCGCTCTCAATTGGCCAGACGGGCGGCTCCTGGAGGCCGAGGAGGAGGTGGTGGTGAAGCGCTACCGGTTTGAGCTTCTCGCCCTTCCATTCGAGGGCGTGGTACTTGAGCTTCTGGGCCACTTCGATGGCTATGACGTGAGCCTTCCTCTGGTCCATTCCGGCGTGGGCAATGGTAACGCCCTGGTAGAAGATGTCCGCGACCTGCATTGCCGGGTATATGAGCTTGGCGAAGTCTATGGCCTCCCCCATCTGGCGGCCCATGATGGTTATGGAGCGCAGCATTCTCGCGAGGGTGACGTTTTTGGATATGTCTATGACCGTCTGCCAGTAGTCTCCATTCTCCAGTATCTCACTCGCGAGGACGAACTCGACCTTGTCCGGGTCGCCTCCCATGACCTTTATGCTCTGCTTCATGCCCTCCTTGAAGTAGGTGAGCGCGACCTTCTGTATGGTCTCCAGGTCGCCACCGAGCTTGTCGTTTATCCAGCTGTGCCAGTCGGCGAGGAAAATCTTCGTCTTGATTCCAGCCTTCTGGAGGTCGGCTATCTTTGCCCCTGCCATTAGGCCGGTTCCGAGGTGAATGTAACCGCTTATTTCAAAGCCGATGTAGTGCTGCATTGGAACGCCGACTTCGAGCAGGTGCCTGAGGTTCTCCTCGGTCAAAAGCTCCTCCGTGGGCTTCCTTTTGATGAGCTCTATCCTTTTTTCAATGTCCATACTCACCACCTGAAGCCTGAACGGTATTAGCCTTTAAGGACTTTACGGAAGTTTTTCGGGCCTGTTAAAGTTCGGATTCATAAGGTTTATAACTTCTGGAGCATTAAATAACCCGGTGATACCATGAGGAAGGCTGCAATAATACTTGCTGTGTTTGTTTTCTTTGGTGTTTTCGGATTTGCCATGGCCAGCGCCATGACCATCGGCATCGACCTTGCCCACGGTGAAAACGACAAGGGCCTTACCGTCCTGACCGACAAGGACGGCAACGTCGTTGCAGATGGAATGATAAAGACCATCGGCGACGTTACCTGGGTCTACATCGGCGACCCGGCCCTCGCTGACCAGCTCGGAATCGAGAACGTCGGCGAGAAGATAACCGCAGATGCCCTCAAGAACGTGGACTTCCTTATCCTCGGCCAGCCGAGCCAGGCCTTCACTCCGGAGGAGATCCAGGCTCTGACCCAGTGGTGGAACGAGGGCGGCAAAATCCTCTGGGTGGCCGCCGACAGCGACTACGGCGACAGCGGCGTGCAGAGGATCGACTTTGCCAACGCTGTTCTCGATGCTATTGGTGCCAACCTCAGGCTCGACCAGGCTTCAATTGAGGACTCCATCAGCAACGCTGGAGCAGGCTACCGTGTTGTTGGCATTATAAACCCGGACAAGGACACCCCCGAGAGGGACGCTATAGTCAAGGACCTCGCCAACGGTGGAAAGGCCCTCTTCCACGGGCCGGGTGTTGTCGCCTACGTTGACGAGAGCGGCAACTGGAAGCCGCTTCCGCCCGAGGCTGGAATCGAGAACGTTTATGTCATAGTCACCAGCAGTGAGGAGGGCGGCCAGATCGTTGAGAACAGTGACCCGCCGGCCAACGCTTACACTGCTGGAGACACCGGCAGGTTCCCGCTCATGGCCGTCCAGCTCTTCCCGGACAAGAAGAACGTCCTCATCGTTAGCGGCGAGACCCCGTACGGCGGCTACGAGCCGATATGGACCCCCGAGTACAGCGGCGTCAAGCTTGACGGACCGCAGTTCGTCACCAACGCCATCCACTGGGCAATAACCGTCCAGAGCAACCTCGGCAAAGAGGAAGGCGGAAGCACCTGCGGTCCGGCGGCTCTCGTCGGCCTTGCACTGGTTCCACTCCTCCTCAGAAGGAGGAAGTGAATTTTTCTTTATCTTTATCTTTAGAACCATTAATTTTTTATTAACTTCGCCCAATTTCGACCGATTAAAGATAACCAGGTGATAAACCATGAAGAAGCCCGTGGCAATTGGCTTTATCCTGCTTCTTGCCCTCAGTGTTGTAGCCAGCGGCTGCATCGGTGGCGGCGAAAGCAGCGGCATAACCCTTGTCGTCGTTACCAGACACGACGCCACAATCCAGTATATGGCAAAACAGGCATTCCTCGAGAGCGATATCGCCAAGCAGTATAACATCGTTGACCTGAAGTTCATCAAGGTTCCAGAAAGCCTCTGGCCGAGCTACATCGAGAAAGGTGCTGACGTCGGCTGGGGTGGAGGCCCGACCCTCTTCGACGACCTCTACAAAGCCAACTACCTCGCCCCCATAACTGACGAAAAGATCCTCAACCTTCTTGGAGACCCGATTCCCACCGAACTGGCAGGAATGCCCATGGTCAGGGAAGGTGATGACGGTAAGGTCTACTGGATAGCCGCGGCACTGTCCTCCTTTGGTTTCACGGTCAATACCAACCAGCTCGAGAAGTGGAACCTCGATATGCCCGAAAAGTGGGAGAACATAGCGAGCGAGGAATGGGCCCTCAACCCGCCCCAGTACGGCATAGCCGACCCGACCAGGAGCACCTCAAACACCAGGATATACCAGATAATCCTCCAGGCCTTTGGCTGGGAGGAGGGCTGGCGCATCATGACCCTCATAGCAGCTAACTCCAAAATATACATGCAGAGCGACGCCGTAAGGGACGCAGTAATCAACGGTGAGATAGCGGCAGGAAACACCATCGACTTCTACGGCTACACCGCCATGCAGCAGAACCCTGCCTGTGTTTACATTGTTCCGAAGGGAGAGAGCATCATAAACGGCGACCCAATAGCGCTTCTCAAGAATGCCGAGCACCCTGAGGCAGCCCAGGCTTTCATATACTGGGTTCTCACGGAGGGCCAGGCCATCTGGATGAGCCCCGAGGTCAACAGGCTCCCGATCAACCCGGAGATCTTCGACATGACCGTCACCAGGACTTACGCGGACGTCGTCTTCAAGGGAGAGCACGAGGGTAAGACCTACGGCGAGGCCAGGCCCGCCCTTAAGAAGGCCTACGACGATGCCGTTAACGCTCAGGGAATACCGTTCGACGACAAGAGGGCCCTTGAGACCGTAAGCGCACTCCAGTACTACTTCAAAGCCACCCTCGTCGACCCGAACCAGAAGCTCCACAATGTATGGGTTGCCATAGTCCAGGCCTACAAGGACGGCAAGATAACGAAAGAGCAGTTTGAGCAGCTCAAGAACGAGCTTACCGCACCGATAGAGTTCAAAGACCCGGAGACCGGCCAGACCGTTACCTTCACCGAGGAGTACGCCAAAAAGATAAACACGAAGATTGTCGAGGACAGGAACTTCCAGGACCAGCTCGTCCAGCAGTGGCGTCAGGCAGCCATAGACAAGTACCAGAGGGTGCTTGATAAGCTCAACAGCATGACTGGTTGAGTTTGATATCTCTCTGCGAATTTCTATTCTTTTTTGACACTTTTTCAATATGGAGGAATCAACAAATTCTTGGAAATATTTAAATAGACTCCACCTCGACCAACTCAGAGTGGAGTGTATAGCCAGAAGCAGAACGGAGGTTGGTGCTCAATGAAGGTAAGCAAGTGGAGCGAGAGACTCTTTGGAACGCCCCTGTTTGATCCGGTCGTAACGACTTCGTTCCTGTTCCCACTCCTGTACCTGGTTGCTTTCCTGATAATCCCAGTGCTCGCAATGCTCGCGATAGCCTTCCAGTACAACGGGCAGTTCTCACTGCACTGGTTCACGAGCCTGGCTTCGGACTATTACATCAGCTTCCATCCGGAGGGAGAATTCTACAAGCTCATAACAATGCCAACGGGTGAGCAGGTCTACTACATCCAGGGATGGGACTTTGGCGTCATACTGAACTCGCTGCTGGTCTCAATAAGCGTCATGATCCTTACGACGATTCTGGGAACGGTCTTCGCATTCGTCATGGCTCGTTATGACTTCCCCGGAAAGGACATCGTTAGAATCCTGCTCTTTGTACCGCTGCTCGTCACGCCTTTCGTCAACGTCTTCATCGTTAAGAAGATGTTTCTCCCCGCCGGGCTCATTAACTGGGTCTTCCACGACATCCTCCACATATTCCCCCACCCGATATGGATCGACGGTCTCGTCGGCGTTATTGTTGCACAGACCTTAACCTACTATCCGATAGTGTATCTCAACGCCTACGCGAGCTTTATCAACATCGACCCGACGCTTGAAGAGCAGGCAGAGAACCTGGGAAGCGGGGGGCTCCACCTCTTCAGGACGGTTACCTTCCCGCTGGCCCTGCCGGGAATAGCGGCGGGAGCAACCCTCGTTGGAATATTCAGCCTGGAAGACCTGGCGGCACCCATTGTCTTCCAGGGCAATGGCCTCGCGAGAAAACTCATGTCCTTCCAGATTTACAGCGCATTCACGAGCGGATTCAACGTCGGCAGCCCGCAGCTTGCTGCACTCGCCCTCATAATGCTCACAATAGCCATAATGATGTTCCTTGGAATCAGGAAGTACGTCAGCCTGCGCCAGTACGCGATGCTCAGCAAAGGCGGAAGGTGGAAGCCGCGCGTGGCCAAGCCCAAGCCCTGGCAGGCGTTCCTGATATACTTCGTCGTCCTTCCGGTACTCTTCCTGTCCATCTTCCCGCAGATCGGTGTGGTTCTCCTGGCCTTCAGTGAACAGTGGGGAGACACCACCTGGCCAAGCGGATTCACCCTCAAGCACATACAGAGCATAATCACCCAGCCGGACATTGAGAGGGTCATCATAAACAGCGTGATGTATTCAACGGTCGCAATAGTTGTCATCATCCTGCTCTCACTCACAGCGTCCTACGCCTCCAGCAGGTTCAAGAAGAGCAAGCTCGGACCCGTCCTCGACAGCCTCTCAACGATACCGATAGCGGTTCCGGGTATCGTCATAGCGATGAGCTATTTCTTCTTCTTCGCCAAGGTGTTCCCGGATACGCCGCTCGACCCCACCAACCTGCTCGGCTTCAACCCTGCAATGGTGCTCATACTGGCGTACTCCATCAGGCGTCTGCCCTTCGCGGCACGTTCCATCTCGGCAGGAATTCAGCAGGTTCACATATCACTTGAGGAAGTGGCGTTGAACCTCGGTGCCAGCAGGTGGAAGGCACTCACCGGCATACTCATACCCCTGATACTCCTCAACCTGCTCGGTGGAGCAATGCTCAGCTTCGTCTACTGTATGAGCGAGACGAGCGTCGGCATTACGCTCGGTTCCATTAACCCCGAGTACTACCCGATAACGGCAAGGATGGTTGAGCTGATAACCGGTTCCGTGGGTGGAACCCACCTCACCGCGGCTCTGGGTGTCTTCCTTATGGTGGTTCAGATAATAGCCATAGTCCTGGCGAACGTGATAACAAAGCAGAGGTACTCATTCATAGGTCTCACATGAGGTGGTTGGAATGGTTGACGTCAAGCTTGAGAACATCGTCAAAACCTTCGGAGAAACTGTTGCCCTTAAGGGGATAGACCTTCACATAAAGGCGGGGGAGCTCTTCACCCTGCTCGGACCGAGCGGGTGTGGAAAATCCACGACGCTGAGAATAATAGCCGGCCTCGACTTCCCGGACAGCGGCACCATATACTTCGGCGACCAGGAGGTGACCTACCTTCCCTCCAGCAAGCGCGGTGCGGTGCTCGTCTTCCAGAACTACGCCCTGTGGCCCCACATGACCGTCTTCGACAACGTCGCCTACGGCCTGAAGCTCAGGAAGCTTCCAAAGGACGAGATAAAGAAGAAGGTCGAGTGGGCCCTTGAACTCATCAAGCTTGAGGGCTTCGCAGACCGCTACCCGACCCAGCTTTCAGGAGGTCAGCAGCAGCGTGTCGCAATAGCTAGGGCCCTTGTCGTCGAACCCAAGGTTCTCCTCCTTGACGAGCCGCTGAGCAACCTCGACGCCAAGCTCAGGCTTGAAATGCGTTCGGAGATAAGGAGAATCCAGCGCGAGCTCGGAATCACCGTCATCTACGTTACCCATGACCAGGAGGAGGCCATGGCGATAAGCGACAGGATTGCCGTCATGAACGTCGGAACCGTCGAGCAGGTGGGAACACCGAAGGAGATATACGAGACGCCGAAGACGGAGTTCGTCGCCAGCTTCATGGGCAAGACCAACGTCATCCCGGCCAAGGTCGTTGAGAGGAACGGCGACCGCGTTTCCGTCGAGTTCGAGGACATAAGGCTCGACGGCCTCTACTACACAGGGGAAAGCGACGACGTTGTCGTAGTCATAAGGCCAGAGAGGATAAGGCTCAAGCCCATCGAGAACGCGGTCTCGTTCACAGGGACCGTTGACCTCATAGAGTACTACGGCTTCTTCGTCGAGGTCGTCGGCCTCTTCGGCGATACCAGGATCATCGCCAGAACCATCAGCGACAGGGAGATAGCGGGACTCAAGCCCCTCCAGCAGGTGACGTTCTACGTCGAGAGGGACGATGTCATCGTCCTCCCGAAGCAGCAGCTTTAAACCCCTTTTTCTATTCATTTTGGGTGGTTGCATGCACGAATTTTTGAAGTTCCTCAACGAGGGGCAGGTTTACGAGGTCTTGCTCGTCACGAGGTCAAATGCAGCCCCGGTGGGCGTTGTTAGAAGGGGAAACCGGCTGTTTTTCAAACTCTTTGGGGGAAAGAGTGCAGGTGAGCTGAGGGAGCATCCATACGCTTCGGTCCAGGTGACCAACGACGTTGAGCTGATCGTGAGGCTCGCCCTCAACCTGCCGGCGGAGCTTGAGTTCGGGGGCAGGGATAAATACAGGTGGATACAGGGACTCCCCGGAGTTTACGGACGGGTTACGTTCACCGAGGAAGCTTATGAGGATTACCTGGGGAAAACTTCCGTTTTGAAGTGCTCTCTGCAGCCAGAAGGGGCCATCGAGGGGAGACTGCCCCCCAGACCGCTCAGCAGGGCAGACTGGTACCTCTTGGAGATGGCCGTGGACTTCACCCGGCTGGAGGTAGCCCTGCAGAACGGGAAGACCGAAGCCGCCAGGAAGCTACGTGAGAGGATACTCAACAGCTACTCGTCCTATCGGCGGTTTGGGGGGAGCTCAGAACTCGCGGAGATTATAATGGCCGAATTGGACGAAAATGAGTAAAGGAGCGGGCATTTTTATACAAAGAAATTTTATAACTGATTAATTTCAGTTTTTTCTTGGTGATACCATGAAGGCCGGCAAAGTTGTGGCCCTATTAATAGCCCTCCTTACCATAGCGGCTGCTCCGGTGAGCACCGTCTGGGCCGCTTCAGACAGCGTGACCCCAGGAGATGTCCTCGTTCGGCCCCTCCCGGGAGTTCCAGCGATAGGCGAGCCAGGGGACACCGTTGAAATACACCCTGCCGAGGGTGTTACAATCCAGAGCCTCCAGATAGTCTCGATTCTAAACGGGCCCTACGACCTGCAGATTGTGGGTACAGAAAACGGGGTTATTAAGGCTAAAATACCGGAAGATGCCGCTCCGGACGTCTATTTCCTCGTTGTCAAGAGCGACAAGGGTGAAGTCACGATACCCAACGGAGTATGGGTCATGAAAGAAGCGCCCACCGTTCTCAGGATAGCCCACGGCACCGACTTCCACGTCACGAGTGGTTCAAAGACGGGTTTTGTCTGCGGCGATTACTTCCAGAAGAGCATCCCGGAGATACTCGAGTACTGCGAGCACCCCTACGCGCTGCACAGCTACACCGCAGCGGACAGCTTCATGACGTACTATGCCATGACCGGTCTGCAGGGTGAGAACGTCATCAACCTCATGCTCATCACAGGTGACGATGTTGATACCAGCGGTGACAGCGAAGGCTACAGGATGTTTGACGAGGCAGTCCTCCACGCCACCGCGGCAGGAACCCCGCTCATAAGCATAAAGGGCAACCACGACCACCCACCGACCTACTACACCAAGTACGTGGGCCCGAGGTACTTCTACAGGGTCATCGGAGACTTCCTTATCATAGGCCTCGACAGCCGCGGTGAGGAGAGGCACCCCGAGATGGAGCAGCTCCAGTGGATGGAGGAGGTTCTCAAGGCCCACCCTGGCAAGGTGCCGATAGTCCTCGTCCACCACCCGTTCTGGTACAGCACCCCCGACGGCAGCTGGGGCGGAACCATAAAGGGCTACACTGCTTTCGACGACAGTGATTGGAAGACCCTTACCAAGTTTATAAGCTGGGACTGGGAGGGCAAGAACCTCGAGTACGAGGACATCGCCAGGTACTTCCTCCAGCTCGTCGAGAAGTACAACGTTAAGCTCGTTCTTGCGGGACACATCCACAAGGACAAGCCAATCCTCTACGTCGACAAGGACGGCAATGAACACTGGTTCTACGCCCTCACCACGACCGGTGCACCCGACAAGACCAGCAACCCGCCGAGCGAGACCGACAAGAGCAGGGGTTACACCAAGCCCTCGTGGTACGGTTCACAGGTAATCTACGTCTACTCCGACGGAAAGGTTGAGTTCCCGCTCGTGGACGAAGTGCTCACCGAGGACAAGATCGTCTCTCTCCCGGTACCTCAGAAGTTCATAGTCTACAGGCAGAACGGCAAGGATGGGACTGCCGTCAAGTTTGTAAATGAGCTTGAAAATGCCGTCAGTGGACCGATAGTTCTTGAGATTCCCGCCGGTGCCAAGGTGGATCCCGAGCACACTAACATAACTTACACAGTGTTGGGTGAGAGAGAAATAGGTGGTACCTACTATATGCTCCTCAACGTCACCGTGCCAACCGGCGTCAGCCAGATAACCGTCGTTAAGTCAGCAGACACCCAGGCTCCCACCGTGGAGGTTGGTTACATATATCCAAGCAAGCCTCAGCCAGGAAAGCAGTTCAAGGTCTTTATTTCGGCCAGTGACAACGTGGGAATCAGGGAGATGAAGGTTCAGATAATCTCCGATGGAAAGGTCATAGCGGAGTACCCTGCGTTCTCAACGAAGCCCACCGAGGTTGATGCTGCATACTCCACCGATATTCCAGGTGTTGATGTCAGCAAGTTCACCATCAAGGTCATCGCGACTGACTTCTACGGCAACACTGGAGAAACAGAGTACACAGTTGGCGAAAGTGTAACCACTAGCACGAGCACGACAGGGGCGGAGGAAGGCGGAAGCACCTGCGGTCCGGCGGCTCTCGTCGGCCTTGCGCTGGTTCCACTCCTCCTCAGAAGGAGGAAGTGACTACCCACCTTTTCAATTTTCCTTTCCAAAAGTCCTCGCCTCAAAACGGAATGTGCTGACACGTCTCTTTTCCAGGACACTCCCACGAAAGTGTTTTAGGAGCGGATAAGGCCACTAACGGACTTCTTCATTGGGGGAAGAGTTTTTAAACCGTCCCCATAAGCCTCCCATGGTGATGACGGTGAAGTTCAAAGGCAAAGCCTTCAGAAACATCGTGAGGATAGAATTTGACATTCTCACCCTTAGCGAGCTTAAAATAGATGACCTGCGAGACTTTGATGTTGATTCCCTTAAGATTGAGCTCAAGCCAACCTCATCCGGGATATTGGTTACCGGAATATGGGAGGGTAGCGTCGAAGAAGCCGGAGAAGGGATAAAGAAAGCCCTCGAAGAGAGCTACAAGCTCCGTGAGAGAATTCTCAGCCGGATAAAGAGCAAGACGGAGGCAATAAGGAGCACCATGCACCAGCTCGGCTTCAAAGAGGAAGTGGAGGGCTACGGAAGCACACTGCGCTTCATAAAGAAGGTGGGCGCATACAACATAGTCGTTGTCGCGTCAACTACCGAGGACGTGGTCCGCGTCGAGGTCTACGGAAACGACAAGAAGATACTCAGCCCGGAGCTGGAGAGCATCTTCGAGGACGTTGAGGTGGAGGAGCTGGAGATATACGACTTCGAGGACGACAAGGAGGAGCGGCTCGTCATCAACCTCGAGATACCAAAGAACGAAGAAAAGCCCGAGAGGAAGATAGTGGAAGCCATCAGCATGATAGAGAGCATGCTGATGGCCTGATTGTTCCCTTTACGGATTTCTATCTTCGCTTATTATTTTCCGGTTCTTGTGTCTATTCTCGCGGGGCTTAGGTCTCTTTTTGAGCCACACTGCGTGACGTTGCTATCCCAGTATAGACGCTAGGCACAACTCATGGGGGCACTGTTATCACTGAAAGTGTTCAAAATAAGTTTTTAACTCGGCCGATTTAACACCAACGTGGTGATAGAATGTTCAGGCTCTCCGACTTCAACTATCACGGGAAAACCGTCTTTCTGAGGGCAGACTTAAATTCACCGGTCAAGGACGGGAGGATAATCAGCGACGCCCGCTTTCAGGCCGTTTTGCCGACGATTCGGCACCTTCTGGAAGAGGGTGCGAAACTCGTCATCGGGACCCACCAGAGCAAGCCGTACAAAGGCGATTACATCACCACGGAGCAGCACGCCGAAATCCTGAGCGACCTGCTCGGCCAGGAAGTTGAGTACGTCGAGGACATCTTTGGAAAATATGCAAGGGAGCGGATAAAGGCACTAAAACCTGGCGAAGCACTAATCCTCGAAAACCTCCGCTTTGCCGCAGAGGAAGTCAAATCCAAGCCGATTGAAGACTGTGAGAAAACGTTTTTTGTGAGAAAGCTTGCTCCGCTCCTAGATTACGTGGTTAACGACGCCTTTGCCGCCGCCCACAGGAGTCAACCGTCACTGGTGGGCTTCGCAAGATTGAAACCCATGATAATGGGATATTTAATGGAGAGCGAGGTCGAAGCCCTCACGAAAGCGTATGAAACGGGGGAGAATCCACGGGTCTACGTGCTCGGCGGCGCGAAGGTTGACGACTCCCTCCGCGTGGCGGAGAACGTCCTCAAAAGCGGAAGGGCGGACCTAATTCTCACGGGGGGACTGGTCGGCCAGGTCTTCACACTCGCCAAGGGGTTCCACCTCGGTGACTCTAACCTAGAGTTCATGGCCAAGAAGGGCCTTCTTGAGATGGTGAATCAGGCGGAAGACATACTCAACGAGTTCTATCCCTACGTGAGGACTCCTGTGGATTTTGCCGTCGACTACAAGGGTGAGCGGGTTGAGGTTGACCTCCTCAGCGACGAGAAGTGGCTCTTTGACGAGTACCCGATA
>Ga0136651_10001255_pt1 | contig 14008 bp, 15 predicted proteins | sample Mar14236cmmetaG_FD_94867 | JGI IMG/M metagenome (GOLD analysis project Ga0136651, IMG submission 94867) | Marine hydrothermal vent microbial communities from Guaymas Basin, Gulf of California to study Microbial Dark Matter (Phase II) - Marker... ...
TTTAAAAAGAAAGAAAAATTCTGCCTCCCTTGTTCTTTTTAATCTTGAAAGACCTGATGAGAAGACGCTTTCTCTTTTCAGAAAGACACGAAGACACCTTCCCGATATACCCTTTATTGTGCTTTCCTCTCCAGGACCTGCCTGTATTGAAAGGGTTTTAAAACTTGTAACAAAAGAGGGAGCATACGATTATATTAAAAAGCCCTTTCTTATGGACGAGTTGAAAATTATCGTGAGGAGGGCTTTAAAGAAAGAAAAGACCTCTTCTTCTGAGAAGACTTCTTCCTTTTCTTTCCTGCCTTCTGACTTTGTACTTGGTAAAAACCAGAAGATGAAAGAGATAGTTGGGATTATTAAGGAAATTGCCCCCACAGAACTCACCATACTTATAAGAGGAGAAAGTGGAACGGGAAAAGAGATGCTTGCCTCCATTATTCACAAACTTAGCAAACGTCATAAAGGACCTTTTTTAAGGTTAAACTGTGCTGCCATTTGTGAGTCTATAATGGAAAGTGAGCTTTTTGGTTACGAGAGAGGGGCTTTTACCGGAGCAGATACCAGGAAAAAAGGGCTTTTTTCTGCTGCCGACGGTGGAACTTTGCTTCTTGATGAAATAGCAAAAGCAAGCCTTAATACTCAGGCAAAGCTTTTGGGGGTAATTGAGAGAAAAGAATTTATTCCGGTAGGCGGAATTTCCCCTGTTAAATGTGATGTTAGACTTATAATAGCAACAAACAGTAATCTTGAAGAAGAGATAAAAAAAGGAAGATTCCTTGCAGACCTTTATTACAGAATAAATACTTTCTCTATTTCTCTTCCTCCTTTAAGAGAGCGCAGGGAAGATATTCCTCTACTTGTGGAACATTTTTTAAAAAAATACAACTCCTGCTTTGGCAAAAATATAAAGAGGGTGTCACCTGAAGTTTACAACTTTCTTGTTGAATATCCCTGGCCAGGCAACATAAGGGAGCTTGAATCTTTTGTTGTGAAGATGGTTGTTGTTTGTAAGGGATCTTCTATTACTTTGAATGATATCAAAAAATTTTTCCCCCACAAAGCTCCTAAAAAAAAGCGGTTTCTTCCTTTTGAGGAGGCCAAAAGAAGTTTTTTAACCTCATTTGAGGAAAAATATATAAGAGAACTTCTCCTGCTCTCACAGGGGAATATAAAAGCTGCAGCAGAAAAAGCAGGAGTAACCCGTGCCTTTATATACCAGAAAATAAGAAAATACAATATAGATTTATCTTTTTACAGAAGAAAATCCTCTCCTAAAGAACCATCCGGTAGTGTATACTAATCTATACACACTTTAAAAAACTTTTTATTGAATTTTCTGGTAGAATGTAAAGGGAAAAATACAAAAATCTTCCCCCATACCTTTCAGAAATTTTATTTTTTCTTTTATTTAAGGAATTTTAAATTCTGGCATATTCTTTGCACTTATTATTGAAAAACCGAAGAAAGGAAGAAAAAATGCGGGTATTAGTTGCTGATGATGATATGTTTATGAGGAATTTTTTGAGGAAAGTTTTGGAAAATGAGGGTTGCTGTATTGAGGTTGTTGAAAGTGGAAGTGAGGTTATAAGAAAGGTCCTGGAAAAAAAATTTGATGTTCTTTTCCTTGATATTTACATGGGAGGGATGGATGGATTTGAAACCATTCCCATAATAAAAGAGATAGCTCCTGCACTTCCCATTGTGGTTATAACAGGTGATACTTCCCTTCAGACAAAAAATAAAATTCAAAATCTTGATGTATTTTCCTATCTTACAAAACCTATTGACCCGGTGGAGGTCAGGAAGGTTTTAAGAACCGTTCCCTTAGCGCTGGAGTCAAATCATGCTGGAAGATAGAAAAAAATTTTTAAGTGTGATTAAAAGTGAGAGATTAAACTTTTCAAAAGAGCCTCTTTTAATAAAACCAGAAAAAAAAGACACAGGAGATGTTAAGATAAGTTTCAAAAGGGAAAAGGGTATCGTCCGGATAATTGAAATCATCTGCTCCTGTGGCAACAAAATAGAACTTTTATGTGAATATGAAAATGAAATTTCTCAAAAAAATCTCTCTGAGAGGTAAATTCAGTTTAACTTTTAAAAATTTAATTTTGTTTTTAAAAAATTTATCTTTTTTAAAGCTGGCTGTAGCAGCTGGAGTGGGTGCAGGGGTAGTAATTTTTGTCTTGTTTTACCTTGAAAATTTCTTTTCCACAAAGCCAAGATGGCAAATTTATCTTCAAAAAGCTGATAATCTCTACAACATGGGTAAATTAAAAGAAGCAAAAAAATTATACCTTGACATAAGAGAGAAATTCCCCTCAAATCCGGAGATGGACCGGGTTAACTTTCAACTCGGAAATACTTTTCATAAGCTGGGATTTATTCATAGAGCCTGTTTCTTCTATGAGAAGGTAGCTTTTAAAAATTCTTCTCCATACTTTTTTGAGGCAAGATACAATCTTGCACTCTGTTACAGGAAAGCAGGAGAGTTTGATAAGGCTTTAAAACTGGCAGAGGAGATGATTGAGAAATTTCCTGAAAGTGAGAAAATAGCAGAATTTTACCTTATTGCTGCAGATTCTCTTCTGGAAAATTCAAAAGAGAAAGAAGCTGTATCTTTTTACCAGAGGATTATCAGGTCTTATCCTCTCACTCTCTCAGCTCAAATAGCCTACCTTAGACTTGGCAATATTTTTTTAAGCAAAAATCAATACTCAGAAGCAGCTCTTTTTTACTCTCACCTTATAAAGGATTATCCGAGAAGCAAACTTCAGGAGGAGGCTCTTTTCAATCTTTCTCGCTGTTACATAGCTCAGGAAAAGATAGAAGAGGCTTTATCTTTCCTCTTTATGTTGCTTGAGAGGTTTCCTCAAAGCAGGTTTTTACCTGAAGGATTTTTTCTCTGTGCAGATGTTTTTTTAAAAAAAGGTGAGTTTGCAAAGGCTCGTGAGATTTGCGAGAAAATTCTACCCTTTTCCGGGAAAAATTCTGCCTTTGCTATTAAAGTTAAAGAAAAGCTTGCCCAAAGTTATGAAGGTGAGGGAAAATTAAAAGAGGCAATTAAAATTTACGAGAGTATACTGAAACAGCATCCTTACATTGAGGATATTTATCTCAGGTTGGGCTCTCTTTATTTAAAAGAGAAAGAATTTGTCAAAGCAATCAGGATATTTCAAGCATTTGTCAGATATTTTCCCCTGTCTCCTGATATATTTTCTGCTTATCTTAATCTGGGGATTGCTTTTCACAGAGAGGGAATTTATTCTGGAGCAATAAAGGCTTTTAATAATGCTCTGAGGGAATCTTCTTCAAGAGAACAAAAGATTCTGGTGCTTTCGGAGTTAGCGAATGTTTGCATGAAACTTGAATTATGGGGCAAGGCTATAGATTTTTTAGAACAGAAAATATCCCTGTTGAAGAAAAAGGAGGAAAAAGTAAAAACTCAGATTAAGCTTGTCAGATGTTATTTAGAAAGTGGAAAACTTGATGTGGCAAAGAAAAATGTTTCCTTAATTTTGAAAAGTTTTCCTCAGAATAATCTTTCGCAGCTTTTTGATGTAGCTCATCTTTTTTCTCTTGCAGGAGAGGAGGAGGTAGCCTGTAGTATTTATAAAAAAATATTGCAGGTTTTTTCTGGAGAAGAGGGGAAAGTTGCTCTTTGCCTTTTTAAAATAGCAAAAATTAGACAGAAACAGGGGAAGATAAAAGAAGCTATAAGTTTATATGAGAAGATTGTTGGTATGTTAAAGGAAAAATCTTTGAAAGATTTTTCTGAAAAAGAAAACACTCTGATAAACCTTGCTGACCTTTATTACTTCATTGGGGAGTACAAAAAAGCTGTTAAGCTTTACCTTGAAGCTTTGACCTTGTATCCGAAAGACGAAAGTGATGCCTGGCTTGTGTATCAGATTGGTAACTGTTACAGGCATCTTGACCTGGTGGAGAGAGCAGAAAAGTTTTACAGGGATTTAAATGAGAGGTTTCCTGAAAGCGTCTGGGCAAATTTAAGTCAGGCTATGCTTTGAAGAAGGGGAGGGTAAAATGAATCAAGAATTATGTTACAGAGAGCAACTTAAACTCTACAGAGAAATCTTTGATATAGGAGTTGCCCAGGAAAAAGCTATTAGAGAGAAAGATTACAAAAGACTTATTTTTCTTATAAAAGAGAAGGGAAAGATTATGGGCAGGATAGATGCACTAAAGGAAAATTCTCCCCTGACAAAAGAACCTGATGAAAAAACAGAAAGATTAATAAAGGAAATTACAGATATTTTAAGAAAGATATTGGAACAGGAGAAAAAAAATCGCTCTCTTTTAAAGTCTGATATAAAAGAGGTATCTGAAAAAATAGACAGGATTGACGCAGCAAGAAATTTTCACCAGGCCTACAGAAAAATGTATTCTCCTGTCAAACCTCGTTTTCTTGACCAGCGAAGATAAGGAGAAGAGCAATGCTAAACAGAAAGACCTCTTGCGTAGTTCAGAGAAAAGAAGAACTTGACCTTCTAACTTTTGCTTTTCAAAATTTCACCAAAGCCACAGAAACTCTTAAGCAAAGTTATCAAAAACTTCAGCAAAAAGTGACAGAACTTAGCAGGGAACTTTCTGAGACAAACAAAGCTCTTGCAAGAAAAGTGACAGAACTTAAAAGGGTAAAAACTTATCTTAACAATATCCTTGACAGCATGATGGATGGACTCTTTGCTTTAGATCTTGAAGGGAAAATAACCATTTTTAACACAGCTGCAGAAAAGATTACAAATTACAAGGCAAAAGATGTGCTGGGAAAATCTTACAAAGATGTTTTTGCTGATAATAAACATCTTGTATCTCTTTTAGAAAAGGCGCTCAAAGAGAAAAAATCTGTTATAGGAGAAAAAAGGTTTTCTTCTAAGAATAAAGATATTTTTCTGGAGGTTATCGCAAATCCGGTAAAATCTCTTCATAATGAGGTGGAGGGGATAATGGTTATATTGAAAGATATATCCATCCTGAGGCACCTTCAGGAGGAGATAAGGCATAAGGAAAAACTTGCCATGTTAGGGGAAATGGCAGCAAGTGTTGCTCATGAGGTAAGGAACCCTCTTTCAGGAATAGAGGGTTTTGCACTTTTGTTGAAGGAAGGTTTGAAGGAAGATAAGGAGAAAAGTTTATGGGTTGAGCATATTATAAAAGGGGCAAGGAGCCTGAATAATCTTGTTACAAATCTTTTGAATTTTTCCCGTCCTTTAAAACCCTGCTTTAGACCTGTTGTGGTAAATGAGTTAGTGGATGCTGTTATATGTCTTATAAGACAAAAGATTGAAAGGGAAAAGAGAGAGGTTGTTTTTATTAAAGATTTCCCTTCATCTTCTGTTGGTATGGTTGCAGATCCTGATCTTTTAAAGCAGGCTTTTTTAAACCTTATTCTCAATTCTGTTGAGGCTATGCCCGATGGAGGAAAAGTAACTGTTCGCATCAGGAAGAAAAAATACTCTCACTCCAGAATGCCTCAGTTTGTCAGGGAGATAAATGGAGATTATATTCTTGGCACGGCATCCGAGGAGGTTTTAATAGAGTTCTCAGATACAGGTTGTGGTATTCTGCCCGAGGAAAAGGAGAAAATATTTCATCCATTTTACACAACCAAGTCAAAAGGATCCGGCCTTGGGCTTTCTGTTGTCAGGCAAATAGTTCAAATCCATGGAGGGAAAATAAGGGTGGAAAGTGTTCCCGGAAGGGGAACCACCTTTGTTTTAAATTTTCCTTTGATAAACGATTCAGAGGAAGTAAAAAATGATGGTAGAAAGTATTCTTGTAGTAGACGATGAGCCTCTTGTAAGAGATTTGTTAAGAGAGATTTTAAAAAGAGAGGGCTATCAGGTTAGCGTTGCAAACGATGGCGTTTCAGCTTTGAAAAAAATTAAGGAAAATTTTTTTGATGTGGTGATAACCGATGTTAGAATGCCTAAGATGGATGGGATTTCTCTGTTAAAGAAGATAAAAGGATTGTCTCCTTCAACTTCTGTGATAGTGATTACAGCCTACGGTAGTATAGAAAACGCAGTGGAGGCAATGAAGGAGGGAGCCTGTGATTATCTTACAAAACCCATTATGCCCGATCAGGTCAAAATTGCTATTCAAAAAATTTCCCAGTATCAGAGTCTATTAAGAGAAAACAGGTATCTTAAGTCAGAGATAAATTATGTTTACAGAGAGAAGAGATTAATAGGCGAAAGTTCTGCCATGAAAAAAGTTTATAAAATGATATCAAAAGCTGCCCCTACCAAGAGCACTGTTTTAATTTATGGAGAGACAGGGACAGGAAAAGAGCTTGTGGCAAGAGCAATTCATAATGCAAGTCCTCGCAGGGAAAGACCGTTTATAAAGGTTAACTGTGCTGCTTTGCCTGAAGAGCTTCTGGAAAGTGAACTTTTTGGCTACGAAAAGGGTGCTTTCACCGGAGCTCTGGAGAAAAAAGAGGGAAGATTTGAGCTTGCCAACACCGGGACAATTCTCCTTGATGAGATAAGTGAAACCTCTTTTAATTTTCAGGCAAAACTTTTAAGAGTCCTTCAGGAGGAAGAATTTGAGAGAGTTGGAGGAACAAAAACAATCAAAGTGGATGTGAGGGTAATTGCAACAACCAATGTTAATCCTGTGGAGGCTGTTACCAAAGGAAAGTTGAGAGAGGACCTTTATTACAGGTTAAATGTTATTCCCATACATCTTCCTCCTTTGAGAGAAAGAAAAGAGGATATCCCTCTTTTGGCAGATTATTTTTTAAAAAAATACAGCCGTCAAAATGGTAAGAATTTAAAAGGAATAAGTCCTGGGTGTATCAGAGCAATGAAAGCCTATGACTGGCCGGGTAATGTCCGGGAGCTTGAGAATGCCATACAAAGAGCTGTAGTTGTAAGTGAGGGAGAGTACCTCTTACCTCAGGACCTTTTTCTGGGAGTAACCTGTGAAAAAGAAGAGGTTCCACCTTCTTTTTTTGATAACCTGAGTCTTGAGGAGATGGAAAAAAAATTAATCGAGCATGTTCTTTGTAAGGTGGATGGAAACAGGACAAGAGCAGCAGAGATTCTGGGGGTGAGTGTTCGCACTGTTAGAAATAAGATAAAAAAATACAGGCTCGGGTAGGAAAATATTTCCCTTATGAGGATAGAAGTTTTCAGAAAAAAAGAGGTTTCTCATCTTACAAGAAGTTGGTAAAAATTTTGCATCCATTTTTAAGGGTGAAAAAATGAGCTGGATAAACGATACAACATACATCTTGCTCAAAAAAATGCTTGATGTGTGTGCTCTCAGGCACAGGGTTATTGCCAATAACATTGCTAATGTGGATACTCCTGGATTTAAAAGCAGAAGAGTTGTTTTTGAGGAAAAGTTGAGAAGTCTTTTAAGGAGGAATATTGATGGCAAAAAATTAAAAAGTTTAACTCCTACTATTTATGTTGATACCTCTCAAGTCATGCGTGAGGATTTTAATAATGTGGATATAGAAAAGGAAATGGTAAGGCTTAGCATGAATGCTCTTAGGTATGATCTCTATGTTCAACTTTTAAGTGGAAAGCTTGAAAGAATAAAAGAGGCTATAAAAGGAAGATAAAAAAGAGGGATAAAATGGGTTACTTTTCACTTTTTTCCGCCATGAGAATAAGTGCTTCAGGGATGAGTGCAGAGAGAATCCGAATGAATGTCATTGCAGGTAATATTGCCAATGCAAATGTTACAAGAACTGCTCAGGGAGGACCTTACAGAAGAAAAGAGGTAGTCTTTTCCACAGTTTTGGATCAGGAAATGGATGGAGGAGTAAAAGTTGCAGGAATATTTCCCGACCCCTCTCCCTTTAAGATGATTTATGAGCCTTCTCATCCTGACGCTGATGAGAGAGGATATGTGGCTATGCCTAATGTGGATGTGGTGGTGGAGATGATTGACATGATTTCTTCTGCCAGAGCCTATGAAGCAAACCTTACCGCTTTTAAGTCAGCTTTGAATATGGCTCGCAAAGCTCTTGAAATCGGGAGGAGATAATAATGGGAAAAGAGCCAATTCAACCTTTTTCCAGTATAATTAAAACAGAACCCGGGTTCAAGATAGAAGGGAGCAAAAAGGGGAATTTTTCTTTCCAGAAGATTTTGAGTGATTTAATTGAGAAGGTAAGTGATTTAGAAAAGAACGCCGATGAGTCCATTAAGAGGTTAATTACAGGAGAAGTGGAAAACATTCATCAGGTAATGATAGCTGCAGAGGAGGCAAATCTTGCGTTTCAGTTGATGATGGAGATAAGGAATAAACTTGTGGAAGCTTACAAAGAAATAATGAGGATGCAAATTTAAAGTAAAAATTTAAAATGGATTTTCTGAGTCAGGTTTTAAAACAGATTAAAACAATCTGGCAAAGATTTGAAGTAAAGCAAAAGATAGCATTTGTTCTGAGCTTTGTAATTTTCTTGGCAGCACTCTGTATATTTGTTGGTTGGGCAACTCGCCCTGATTATTCACTGCTTTACTCTGATCTTTCTCTTGAGGATGCAGGACAAATAGTCAAAAAGTTAAAAGAGAAGAATATTCCCTATAAGATAAAGGAAAATGGAACTGCTATATTTGTTCCTGCTTCTTATGTGCATGAGGTTCGTCTTGACCTTGCGATGGAGGGCATACCAAGTGGAGGGGGGGTGGGGTTTGAGATATTTGACAATACAGGGCTTATAGGAATGACAAACTTTATGGAGAAAGTGAATTATCAGAGAGCTTTACAGGGAGAGCTTGCTCGAACAATAGAGAGTCTTGACGAGGTATTAAGAGCGAGAGTTCATCTTGTTTTGCCAGAAAAATCACCTTTTATAGGAGAGAAGTCTTCTCCGCGGGCTTCGGTAGTTCTCAAATTAAAACAGGGAGTAAGACTCAGAAAGGATCAGGTGATGGGTATTGCAAAGCTTATTGCAGGAAGTGTGGAAAATATGCAGCTCCAGGATGTTTCCATTATAGACCAGAGAGGGGAAATACTTTTTGGAGGAGAGGAGGTTACCTCTCCTTTTTATCTTACTGCAAATCAACTTGATTTAAAAAGGCAGATAGAGGCCTATCTTGCGAGCAAAGTTGAAAGCCTTCTTTCCTCTGTGGTGGGTCCAGGGAAGGCTGTTGTTAGAGTTGATGCCAGGTTAAATTTTGACAGGATAACAAGGACACAGGAATATTACGACCCTGAGAGCAGGGTTGTAAGAAGTGAGACAAGAAGAGAGGAAAGTTCTGAAAACAAAGGAGAAGTTCTTGGAGGAGCTCCGGGAGTAAAAACTAACATGGGGCAGGGAAATTTACTTACAGCAAATATTCCAGGGAAAGAAACAAAAGAGGAGAGCACTGTTGAATATGCGATAGGTAAAACCGTGGAACAAATAGTAAAAGGTGCAGGAAATATTGAGAGAATTTCAGTTGCAGTTGCAGTTGATGGAACCTACAAAATTGGAAATGACGGGAAGAAAGAGTACATTCCCCGGAGCAAGCAAGAGATGGAAAATCTCACTTCTATGGTTAAACAAGCTGTTGGTTATGATGAATCCCGGGGTGATAAAATTATCGTGACTAATGTTCCCTTTGATACCTCTGCAAAAGAGGAGGAACTTCAGGAAGGATTCTCTCTTGTAGAAATTTTACCGGGTCTTTCCCGGTACCTAATCATTATTGCAGTTATTCTTTTTCTCTTTTTCTCCTTACGCTCAATTATAAGGCTTTTGTCTGCGGGGCTGGAAAAAGGCGAAGGAATTCCTTCTGTGGGGACAAAAGAGGGGATTTTGCCTTTTGAGAGCGAGGGTTTTTTAAGAGAGCGTGTCTTTAAATTAGCAGAAACCGAACCTCAAAAATTAGCACAAATAATAAAAATATGGATTACAAACCATGAAAGAGGCTGAGAAAAATTTAACAGGAAGACAAAAAGCGGCAATACTTTTAATAAGTCTTGAAAAAGAAAGAGCTGCAAAGGTGCTGCAGAATTTAAGCGAAGAGGAAATAAAACTTTTAGCAGAAGAGATAGAAAAGTGGGAAAGTGTTCCTCCTCAAATTGTAAAGGAGGTTTGGGAGGAGGCTTATAAATTAAGCCTCACCTCAAGTTATGTTAGCCAAGGGGGCAAAGAGTATGCTCGGGAGATACTGGCAAGGGCTCTTGGTGATCATAAAGCTTTAAGTGTTGCAGAGAATTTTCAAGAAGATATGGAAAAAGGGGAAGCTTTCTTTGATTTTCTGGAGAAAGTTGATCCGCAGCAACTTGTAAATATTGTTAAGTCTGAACATCCCCAAACTATTGCTCTTATTCTCTCTCATTTAAATCCATCAAAGGCTTCTTTTGTCCTTTCCTCTCTTCCTCAAGACCTCCAGGTAGAGGTTGCCATGAGGATTATTAGAATAGGAGAGATATCACCTGATGTTTTGAGAGATATAGACAGGGCTTTAAGGAGAGAATTTTCTTCTGTTTCTTACGAAACCAAATTCCAGACAACAGGAGGAACAAGAGCTGTAGCTGAGATTCTTAATTTAATGGAGAGAGAAAAGCAGGAGGTTATTTTACAGGCTCTGGAGAAGAAAAATACAGAGATTGCACAGGAGGTAAAGCAAATGATGTTTGTATTTGAGGATATTCTTTCAGTTGATGACCGGTCCATTCAGAGAGCTCTAAGAGAGATAGATACAAAAGACCTTACTTTAGCTTTAAAGGGAGCAAGTAAAGAGTTAAGAGAAAAATTTTTCAAGAACATGTCCTCTCGCGCAGCAGCTACCATAAAAGAGGAAATGGAGCTTATGGGTCCTGTAAGGATGAAGGAAGTGGAAAAAGTTCAGCAAAAAATTGCAAACATATTCAGAGAACTTGGAGAGAAAGGAGAGATACTGATTGCGGCAAGAGGAGAGGAGGAGTTAATTGTTTAAAATAAGATTACCCTTTCCCTTAAAAAATATTTACAGGGTAAATGGAAGTGTGGAGAAGCTAAAAGAAAAATTTGATTTAAAACATAATTCAGGCGAAAATTTAGTTTCTGCGAAGAGTAGGATGGTGGACGATGTAGAAAAGGTGAAGGCCACTTTTTACAGGAAAGGATTTGAGGAAGGGAAGAGAAAGGCAGAAAGCTCTGTTCTTGCTTTAAAGGAAATGTTTAAAGAAGCAATTGAGAAGCTGAAAATAGAAAAGCAAAATTTTATTGAAGAAAGTGAAAGAGAGCTTGTGGAAATGGCACTTGCTATAGCAAAAAAAATTATAAGAAGGGAGGTAAGTGTTGATAGAGAAATTGTCAAAAAGATAGCAAGAGAAGCTCTCAGAAGAGTTATGAATTCTCCCACACGAAAAATAATTGTAAGGATTAACCCTCGAGACTGGGAAGCTCTTACAGAGATGGACAAGGATTTTCTCTTATCTGAACTTTCAGAAAGCGAGGTGATAATAGAAAAAGATGAAAGTATTCAATCAGGTGGGTGTATAGTGGAAACCGAAGGGCAGATGATAAATGCCAGTATAGAAAATCAAATTGAGGAGATAAGTAGAGCCTTAATGGAGGAAGGGGAATGAGTATTTTCTCTCCTTACTTTCGCATCATAGAGAAGGTGGACCCTATAAGTTCAGAGGGAAGGGTTATCAAAGTTGTTGGTTCTGTGATTGAGTCCCAGGGTCCCTCTGCTTCTTTAGGTGAGCTTTGTTATATTTATCCTTTAAAAGGTAAAAGAAGGATAAAAGCAGAGGTGGTTGGCTTCAGAGAAGAAAAGCTTCTTTTAATGCCAATAGAAGAGATTCAGGGAATAAGTGGGGGCAGTATAGTGAAAACAACAGGTCAGCCTCTGAGGGTTAAGGTGGGTGAGAAGCTTCTTGGGAGAGTTATAAATGGTCTTGGTCAGCCCATTGACAGAAAAGGTCCAATTATCTCAGAGGAAGAAAGGCCTGTTCACCAGCTTCCTCCCTCACCCCTTGAGAGAAGCCAGATAAAAGAGCCTCTTGGAACAGGGATAAGAGCTATAGACGGGCTTATAACTATTGGGAAAGGACAGAGAATAGGGATATTTGCCGGAAGTGGAGTGGGTAAGAGTTTTCTCCTTGGGAGAATTGCTCGTTTTTCCCAGGCTGATGTTAATGTAATTGCCCTTATAGGAGAACGGGGGAGAGAAGTACAAGAATTCTTAGATAAAATTTTAGGGAAAGAGGGATTAGAAAAATCAGTGGTGGTAGCTGTTACCTCAGATCAGCCTGCTCTTCTGAGAGTTAAAGGAGCTTTTGTAGCTACTACCATAGCTGAGTATTTCAGAGACAGGGGACTTCATGTTCTTTTAATGATGGATTCTGTCACCCGTTTTGCCATGGCTCAGAGAGAAATAGGAATTGCCGTAGGAGAGCCTCCTGCGACAAAAGCCTATCCTCCTTCTGTTTATTCTCTTTTACCAAGACTTCTGGAAAGGGCAGGTTCCTTTCTTAAAGGTAGTATTACAGGTTTATATACAGTTTTGGTTGAATCCGATGATATGGATGAACCTGTGGCAGATGCTGTGAGGTCAATTCTTGATGGACATATTGTTCTTTCAAGAGAACTTGCCTCTAAGGGGCATTATCCAGCTATAGATGTTTTGCAGAGTATAAGCAGATTAATGGTTGATGTAACTTCAAAGGAGCACAGAGAAGCTGCCGGTAAGCTGAGAAAGGTTTTAGCTGTATACAGGGAAGCAGAGGACCTTATAAATATTGGTGCCTATGTTAAAGGCAGTAATAAGGATATTGATTATGCTCTGCAATACATTGAGAAGGTAAATTCTTATTTAAGACAGGATCTTGAAGAATTTACCCCTTATGAGGAAGGGGTATCCAGACTTATTGAGATGTTTAATAGAGAAAAATTATGAAAAAGTTTTCTTTTTCGCTTCAGTTTCTTCTTGATAAAAAAGAAAAGGAAGAGGATCTTTTGAAAAGGAAAATTGCAGAACTTATTAAAAGGGAAGAAAAGGAAAAAAGAGAGCTTGAAGAGATGGAGCAAAAAATGGCTTTCTGTCAGAAGAAATTGCAGGAAAAGATGTGCCAGAGGGTTAAAATACCACTTGTTATTCTTTATTACTCTTATTTTGAAAAGTTAAAAGACCAGATTGAAAGAAAAAGGGAGGCTATTCAAGGGATCTTAAGGGAAAGAAAAGAAATAGACAAGGCGCTGATGCAAGTTTCCCGGGAAAAAAAACTTCTTGAGAAAATGAAAGATAAAAAGTGGAAAGAATTTGTGAAGCTGAGAAACAAACTCGAGCAAAAACTCATTGATGAGAGCGCAGTTGCAAGATTCTATCAAAAAATAAAAAACGGCCTCTTTCAAGTTATATGAAGAAAGTAGCCTTTATCTTTTTACTTTTTTTACTTTTTACAGGTCTTTTACTCTTTAAGAAGGGTCTTCTTACGCAAGATAGAATTAATTATCTAAGAGAAAGGATTTTGCATTTCAGGGAGGGTTCCCAGAAAGAAAATTTCTCTCAGGAAGGCATCAAGGTTTCAGAGGAAGAAAAAATGATAACGCAGATTCTTGAGGAGCTTGAAAAGGAAAGGGAAAACATTTTTAAAGAAAAGGAGAGAATAAACAAGCTGGAAGAACGTTTAAAACTTCAGGAGAAAGAACTTAAGGAAAAGGCAAATGAGCTTTCTTTGCTGAGAAAGGAAATCCAGGACTATTTGAAAAAAGGTGAAGCTGAGAGAATGGCTAAAATAAAGTGGCTTGCTCAGGTTTATGAACAGATGAGAGTAGAGGAGGTTGCGCCAATTATTCAAAATCTGGAGGATGAACTAATTATTGAAGTTCTGTCCCAGATGGATGAGCGTCAGGTGGCAAAGATTCTGGGAGCGATGGATGTTAAAAAGGCGGCAGAGCTTGCCCAGAAAATAGGAGAAAAAATGCCGGGTGAGAAAAAATGAAAAGTGTGGGTATTGTGAAAAATACAAGTTTTCTTCTTAAGGGAGCAAGATTTAACAGAGCAGGAAAGACAAAATTACCCCTTTCAGTCTCTTTTTTAAACTTTAAAAA
>Ga0136651_10001256_pt1 | contig 14001 bp, 19 predicted proteins | sample Mar14236cmmetaG_FD_94867 | JGI IMG/M metagenome (GOLD analysis project Ga0136651, IMG submission 94867) | Marine hydrothermal vent microbial communities from Guaymas Basin, Gulf of California to study Microbial Dark Matter (Phase II) - Marker... ...
CCGGAGGATATCGCGAAAGAACTCGGGAAAAACCGAGCTTTCCAGTATCATCTGGACGCGGGGAACGTGACAATTGTCACGGACGCCCCCCAAGAGCAGGTGATTGATTCCACGGTCGACCTCAAAGCCGGCGACGCCGTCAAGCTGGTCAAAGATACGTTTGACCTCCAGCTCCTCGCGGAATGGGCGGAGCAGGACGAGCGGAAGTCGGTGCAAAAGGCGATTGAGGAACAGGTCGCCATGATCAATGAGACCGCTGAAACCGAAAACGAAGGCGAGGAAGAGCTTGACAGCGAGTGAGATAATTGCGCTTCGGTCTCCAGACGACGCGACACACGCGAATCTCGAGGATTTTATCGAGCAAGCGGAAGAGCTAACGCTCGAGTCGGTCTATGGGGATCAGTACAACCTCGCGGTTGCGCTCCTCGTGCTTCACTGGCTGGCAAAAGAGGACTCCGGAGGCGCGGCGGGACCGATCACATCGGAGAAAGAGGGCGATCTCTCCCGCGCCTATTCGGTTTCAGCCTCACCAGATGACCTCGACTCTACCGGATGGGGGAAAGAGCTGAAAGCGCTCCGGCGCCGAAAGCTCGTGCTCTTTCACAATCGGGCAACGCTTTGAAGCACGTGCGCGAAATAGACCATGGCTGGAAACGGATCGAGAGGCAACTCCGTAAAATGCACCTCGCGCAAACGAAAATCGGGGTCCAGCAGGGGGAAGAGCACATCGACCCGGACTCCGGGGTTACCTCGGACCTGGTAAACATCGCGGCACGAAACGAGTTCGGAGTGCCGCAACGCCGGATCCCCGAGCGGTCGTTTATTCGCTCGACAGCAGACGAGATCAGAGAGGAAATGCACCGCCGGATCATTCCGCGGGAACTCTCGCAGATTTACCTCGGACGCGAAACGGTCCAGCAGGCACTCGCCAGGATCGGCGAACACGTCGAGGCGAAAATCAAACAGAAGATCGTGGATCTGAAAACGCCTCCGAACGCACTCGCAACACAAATCGCCAAGGGGCGCGGGATAATGCTCGTTGACAACCCCCTGATCGACACGGGGCAACTCCGGCAATCGATCAGGCACGTGGAGGAGATTCGCGAGTGATCCCACGGCGAACATTAACCTATTACCGAGACCCCGGCGGCGGGTCGTTTATAGACGGAACCTGGAACCAGCCGGCGCTGATCTCCGCCAGCTTTACCGCCAGCATTCAGCCGGTTAAACCACAGGAGATGCTACTCCTCCCCGAGGCGCGGCGGAACGAAGAGACGTTGAAACTCTACACCTCAACCGCGCTCCGGACCGCGGACGAGCAGAACAACCTCAATGCCGATCAGGTGGAAATCGACGGGGCCCGCTACGAGGTTCTCTCGGTCGCCACTTGGGGAAACGATATAATCCCGCACTACAAGGCGCTCGTGGTGCGGATGCAGGAGCAACCGTGACCTATACGGAAATCAAGGCGGCGATTTACTCGTGGGTTAACTCCTGCGCTTGCCGGTCGGTGATCTGGGCGAACCAGGACGCACCGGCACCAGCGCGGACCTATATCACGCTCTTGATCTCCCGAATTGCGGCAGTCGGCCGAGACTATGTCTCCCCGCCAGACAGCGCTGGAACGAGCCGGGTTCAGGGAAACCGCGAGTTCACCCTCTCGCTTCAGGCGTTCGGAGATAGTGCAATTCAAGATCTCATGGACCTCCGCGATTCGCTCGAAACGGTTTCGGTCCAGCAGGCGCTCGCTGACAGCGGACTCGCGATAGTTGAGCATCAGCAAATCCAGGACGTAACCTTTGCGCTCGGATCCACGCTTGAACCGCGAGCCGTGTTCGACGTTCGATTCCGGGCCGGGTCCGAGATTGTTGACGACGGAACCGGGTTTATTCAGATCGTGGAGTATGACGGCGAGGTGGAGGGCGCGGTTGACGGGTCGATCGCGTTCAGCGACACAATCGACGCCAGCTAACAGGAGAAGCGATGAAACAGCCCTTTTTCTCGGTACAGTCCCCCTCGAGCGGGACAATTGCAATCAGCGGAGCTACCGCCGCAGACACGCTCGTGGATTTTCGCGAGGTGCAATGCAATGGGGACGTATGGGTCCAATTGAAGCCGACCGTAGTAACCTCCGGAATGTCCTCGGTGAAAATTGAGGCGGTCCCGGCGATTCTCGTCGACGGCACAATGACCAAGTACGAGAACGGGAAACTTGAGCTTGACGCGGGCTTCGATCTCTCCACCACCTCGAAAGTGTACTTTGCCGACCTCACAATGGCGGTGGCCCAGCTCGGGGATCACGAAAAGTGTATGTCCCCGTTCGGGGTTTATATCCGCGCAACCGGGCAGGCCGGAGACGACGGCGAACTCGAGGTGGATGCGTTCGTAAAATAGAGGGGTGCGATGGGATACGGACGCGAGCGGTTTGGGATGCCGGGGCATGGGCGCCCCCCTGCGGGCCGGTTCCGCCAGGGACGCGAACATATCGTATGGGGCCCCGAGTTGATAAAACCAGAGGACCGGTGGTACAACACCGGATCAAACCACTGGACAGCATATAGCTCAAACGTGGTCGGAGAAACGGTGAACAAGGGCGAGACCTGCCTGGCGATCCAATACGTTGACAGCACTGCCGGCGGGCGCACTTATTTGAACAAAATCAACGCCCTGCTCGACACGCTCAAAAACGGACGAGAATACCGGATTCGGTTCAAGAGCAGGATCACAACGGGAACGGTGGGAGTTTGGATAAATCACTGGGGCGGGAACGGGGTAACAGCATATTTGACCAACAGCCTCAACTGGACTAACTGGCGGCGCTTAACAGTAAAGGGCGTCTCGGGATATGACGGAACCACGCCGTTTTTCAGGCTAAACGGGCTCGGCCCCGGAGAGACGCTTTTCTTAACCGACCTTTCAATCCGGATTAAACGTTAACACGAGGGAACCATGGACAACAAGCTGACACAGATCGTCAACGTTACGATCTCGCGCGAGACCCAGGCCGTGACACAAGCGGGCTTCGGGGTCCCGCTTATCCTGGGCGACTCCGGCAAGCTCCCCGAGGTTGATACCGTTGTGATCACCTTCGACGCGCAACTCGTGACCGGGAACTCAATCGCCTGGGATTTTAACGGGGTCGCGCAATCGGCAATCCCATACAACTCCTCACATAACCAGACGGTTACCGACTGGATGGCGGCAATGACCGCCAAGCCCGAAATTGCCAGCGCGGTCGCCTCTGACGTGGGCGGAGTGGGATACAACAACACGATCACAGTCACCGGCGCGGCCGATCCGGCGCGGTGCGTGTTTGCAAACATGGTGGTTTCGGGCGGCGCGAGCCAACCGGGGATCACCCAGGTTTACACCCCCCACACCCGGATCGAGTTTTACTCCAGCGCCTCCTCGCTCCTGACCGCCGGCGGCGGCGTGTTCGCCTCCTCGGACCCGGAGTATCTGGCGGCCGTCAAGGTGTTCTCGCAGAGTCCCGCTCCTTCACAGATCGCGGTCGGGTCAAAGCGATCCGGAGACGCGAGCTGGAGCGATGCACTCGCGGCGATCAAACTCCAGGATGACACCTGGTACGCGGTGATCGCCACCACCAGAACCAAGAGCGAGGTCGAGGACATCGCCTCCTGGGTCGAATCCAACTACAAGCTCTTCGGGACCGCCTCCGCCGATTCCGGCGTGATTGCCAGCACCACGACAGACATCGCGGCCTCACTCAACTCGAACAACTACGACCGATCCTTCTGCTTTTACCATCCGGATGCAGACGGGACCGCCGCGGATCCCTGGCCCGAAGCCGCGCTCTTCGGAAAAGCGCTCCCGAAAACGCCGGGCTCAATCACCTGGATGTTCAAGTCGCTCTCGGGTGTGAGCACCTACAACCTCACAACCTCGCAGGAGTCCAACGCGCTCGGGAAAGAGTGCAACATCTATGAGGAGATTGGCGGCGCGAACATTACGCGCGAAGGAACGGTCGCCTCGGGCGAATATATCGACGTGATCCGCGGGGTGGATTGGATTCAGGCCAGGATGACCGAGGCGGTTTACGGCCTGCTCGTCCGCAAGGACAAGGTCCCCTTCACCGACCCCGGAATCGCCTCCATCAAGGCGGAGATCCAGTCGGTTCTCGATCAGGCGATCGCAAACGGGATTATTGCCGAAAACACCGACCCCGACACCTACGACGGGAAAAAGTATGCGCTCTCTGTCCCGCTCGCGAGCGAGGTGTCCGCAAACGACAAGGCACAGCGCAAACTGACCGGGATAACGTTCACCGCAACACTGGCCGGCGCGATTCACTACGTCGAGGTCCAGGGCGTGGTCACAATCTAACCGAGGGAGTCTACGATGGTTCGGACATACGACCCGAAACAGGTCGCAATCTCGATCGGCGGATACCCGATTTCCGGGTTCGCCGATGGAACGTTTATCAGGGTAGAGCGCGACGAGGCGGCATTTACGAAAAAGGTCGGATGCGACGGCGAGACCTCGCGCGCAAAAACCAACAACCGGGCGGGGACCGTCACGCTTACATTGATGCAGACCAGCTCCTCGAACGACGCGCTCTCCTCGATTGCACTCCTCGACGAGACCTCCAATGCCGGAGTCGTTCCGGTTTTGATCTCCGACCTCTCCGGGCGCTCGACATTCTTTTCAGCAAACGGATGGATCGAGGGCCCGGTCGCCGCGGAATACGGGAAGGAACTCGGCGAGATCGAGTGGAAAATCGCCGTTGCGGACCTCGACGTGTTTATCGGCGGAAACCCTGAATACGGGAGCTAAACCGTGCGCGAGGTGAAAGAAAAACAGGTCGGGGACCTGCGGGTGCAGGTTACCCAATTCGGGGCGCGGGAAGCACTCAAGCTCTGGTACAAAACGCTCTCGCTTTTCGCGCCCTTTGCAGGGACCGCGATTGGGTCGTTTATAGTCGAAGCGGGGGATGAGGGGTTTGACCTCGGGTCGCTCAACCTCAAGCGGATTGACGGCGATACGCTTGGGCTGGCATTCCAGCGGATCTTCGAGCAGATGGACGAGGAGGCCTTTTACGCCTACGCAACCCGGATGCTCAAAACGACCGTGATCAACGGCCGCGGGGTTGAGGATATGGACGCGCTTGAGTTTGACAACACGCTCGCCGGCCGGGCGCACCTGATACCCAAGATTCTCCTCTTTGTCTGGGAGGTCAACTACGGCCCTTTACCTCTGGCCGGGGTTATTGGAACCCTCCGCGAAGCAGTAAAACCGGGCGAAGCTCCCTCGCCCGATACGCCGAACGCGGACTCGACCCCGACCTCCTGAAGGAGTTTCCGATCTGGCGCCCCGTGCTCGATGGAATCGTGACCCTGCGCGAGGTTGAGCAGGAGTGGAGCCTCGTTGACGTGATGAAAGCCAACGCGCTCCTCGACATGCGCCAGGAACTCGAACGGAAAGCGACCGACGAGGTTATCCGGAAATGATCGTCCGCGAACTGGTTACACGGTTCGGATTCAAAACCGATAAAGCGGCCCTGGACCGACTAAACAGGTCGGTCTCGGGCCTCTCTCGCTCGATTGGGATCATTGCGGGCGTGGGAGCCGCCGCGGCGGGAACCATGTTCGGCCTTGCAAAGGCAACGGCGGAATATGGTGACGAAATCGGAAAAACCGCGCCGGCCGTCGGACTCTCCACAGACCAATTCCAGAAATGGCAACACGCCCTCAACATCCTCGGCGTTTCCGCGCAGGGGTTCTCCGTCGGGATGCGCCGTTTTGTTGGCAACGTGACCGACATGACCATGGGGATTGGCGAGGCGAAGGAGATCTTTGAAGACCTCGGCATTTCCATTTACGACACCAACGGCCAGCTAAAAGACAACAACACGCTCCTCCTCGAGGTGACGGATGCGCTCGCGAAAGCGGAGAACAAAGCGAAAGCCGCGGGATACGGGCTCCGCCTCTTCGGCCGGGCAGGCAACCGAATGGGGATCGCCCTTTCCAAGGGACGCGAAGAGATCGAAGCGCTCCAGCGGGAAGCAGTCGCGCTCGGCGGGGTGCTCTCCGGAAAAGAGGTCCGGTCGGCCGAAGCGTTCACCGACGCCTGGGCCAGGTTCAAGCTCGCCGTTACCGGGTTGAAAAACATTCTCGGCGTGGAACTCATGCCGCGAGTCCAGGAAGCGATCGACGGATTCCGGGAGTGGGTCGCGCAGAACCACAACCTGATCAAACAGAACGCGGGGAAGTACATACAGGGACTCGTCGGTTTTGTGCGCGAACTATGGGGTGCTACCCGCCAGGCGGTCAAGGGGATCAACGCCATGGCGCAAGCGCTCGGCGGATGGGGTCGGATAATTAAGGGGATCGGGCTCCTCATCTCCGGGGTTTTCGCCGGGCGAATCCTCAAAGACCTCCTCGGCATCGGCCGCGGCCTGATTGGGGTCGTTAGTGGGATCGCAACCGCCGCCGGGGTCTCGTTCGGAGTGGTCGCGGCGATAATTGCCGCTATAATAGCCGCGATCGCCGCGGTGGGGCTCGCGATCCAGGACATATATGTCTGGATCCGGGGCGGCGAGTCGCTGATCGGACGCTGGCTCGGGCCGTGGGACGAGTTCCGGGATCACGTACTCCAGATCTGGACCGACATCAAGGCGAAGGTCGCGGAGTTCGGCGCGTTTCTGGTCTGGGTTTGGAATAACCCCTATGAGGCAGGCGTGCTCTTCCGCGAGAAGGTTATCGCGCTCTTTTCCGAGATGTGGACAGCGATCAAAGCGGACGCCGCGGCGGTCGGGAAAGCGATCTGGTGGGCCCTGACCCATCCGGGAGACGCGCTCGAACTCCTCATCGATGCGTTCCAAGGCGCGCTCGATCAGGTGAAAGAGGCGTTTTTTTCGGTTTTTCGGGCCATTTCCGATTTTATCGACCCGATCTTGAACCCGATCCGCGAGGTGCTTGACAAGGTCGGGCAATTTGCCGAGTCCTTCCTGGGCGGCGTGCTGGGGATCGAGCAGGTGCCGGTCCCGGTCTATGCCGGGACGGGCGCGGGGAGAGTATTCCCGGAATCTACTCCCAAAACGGAGCGGATCCCCGTGACGCCGTCTCCGGCCGCGCCGGCAATAGAGCACCCCCCTCTCTCGCGTCCGATTCTCCCCCCGCCGGGAACCCCTCCGGCCGCCGCGCCGATCCCCGGACCGAGCATTACCCGGACCTCCTCCAGCCGGACCGTGAACCAGAACGTGAGCGCGAGGTTCGATATTTCGGTTACCGCCCCGCCGGGTTCGACCCCTGACCAGGCACGAGCAATCGCGGACGCCACCCGTGAAACCGTGGAGCGTGTAATCGACGAGAAGCTTCGGCATACGCTGAACAACGCGGCGGAGGTGGAATAATGGCTCTCTCAATGATTTTCAGCGCGCTCGGCGGCAAGCGAAAAGGGAAAATCGGGGAACTCGAACTCGACGTTACCTTGACCGAAAAACACGAGTTCTCGAACGAGATCACCAGTTTTCCCGTGGAAGCTGGAGCCGAAATAGCGGATCACGTTATTCAGGCCCCGAGCAGAATCACAATTCAGGGGTTCGTAACCAACACTCCGGTCAAGCTCTTCGGAGGAGCGCTGGACCCGACCGACTACGTCCAGACCGCGCTCGAAACGCTCCTCACGCTCGCCGGGCATATCAAGGGCGACGAGGGCCTTTATACCACGCCGGAACCGGTAACGGTGGTTACCGGGCTGAACGTATATTCCAACATGATGATCACCTCGCTTACCATCCCGCGCGATCGGACCACGGGGCAGGCGCTCGAGTTTACCGCCGAGCTGGTCGAGGTGATTTACGCCGATTCGGAAACGGTTTCGATCCCCGCGGATAATGTTGACCCCGCCTCGGCCGATCTGGCGCAATCAGCGCAGGATGCCGGGCAACAGGTCCCGGCGCCACCGGCCGCAGAGGTGCAAACACAAACCTCGATTCTCGCGAACCTGATTCCGGGAGGGAACTAAAAATGCTACAGGTCCCCTTTCAGGATTTTCCGGCCTTTAGCGAAACAACCGCGCTCGACGGCCAGGTTTACCGCCTGACATTCCGCTGGAATACACGCGGGCAGTATTGGACCCTCAAGGTCTCCCAGGCGGACGGAACGCCTATTCTCTCCGGGATAAAGCTGGTGCCGGACTATGAGTTGATCAGCGCATATGTGGACATGGGCCCGCCGCCGGGGCTCTTGTTCGTGGTCAACCCGAGCGGGCAACTATACACCGTAACGCGAGACAACCTCCCCTCTGGGGAGATCGCGCTCGTTTACATGACGGAGGCGGAACGTGCCGCTCTTTAACAGGACAGCAACGGTCACGGTTGGACCGCGCGGCGCGGATGGTGTAACAATCGAAAACCTCCGGATCGCGTTCAAGGTCTCCAAAACACTGACCCCCTCCACCAACTCCGCGCAGGTCGAGATTTACAACGCAAACCAGAAAACGCGGGAGCTTCTCTCCGAGATCGGAAACCTCTGCGTTCTCAAGGCGGGCTATAAAGATCAGGCCGGGCCGGCGGTGCTGTTCATAGGCGACGTGACCCACACAGACCAGGAGCGCCGCCGCCCGGAAAACCTGATCAAGCTCGAGTGCGGCGATGGAGAAAAAACCCTCCGCGAGTCGCTTGTCTCGTATTCGTTCGCCGCGGGGACCGACCCGCGGGACATACTCGACGCAATCGCCGCCGATATGGCGTTAACAGTTAGGGACGTTCCCGATGTTACAGCCGAGCAATACGCAACAGGATGGCAATTCGCCGGACCGGCGAAGGACGCGCTCGATCTGGTTTGCGATCGTCTCGGGCTCGAGTGGTCGATCCAGAACGATGAACTCCAGTTTGTAATCGACGGTGAAACAACCGGGACCGAGGCGATCCTGCTCTCGCCAACAACCGGACTGATCGGGAGCCCCCGCCGGAACCAGGACCGGAACGGAATCGCAACAGCAGAAGGGCCCCCGCCGGGTCTGATAGTTGAATGCCTGCTCGAACCCCGCCTCGAGCCGGGCGGGAGAGTAAAAATCGAATCAGCGGAATATAGCGGGATATACCGAATCGTAACCGTTGAGCATAAGGGCGATACGCATGGAAAAGACTGGACGAGCCGCGCGGAAGTGGAGGAGGTTGCGTGATCCAGTTTCCTGACGCAATAAACAGGGCAATTGACGCCAGGCTCGCCGGGGTCCATACCGCGCTCCCCGGCCGGATAGAGTCGTACGACTACACGACTCAAAAGGCCGACGTCCAGCCGCTCATAAAAAAGCGCTATCGGGACGGGACCGAGCAATCGCTCCCGGTGATTACTGACGTTCCCGTGGTCTGGCCGCGCGCTGGCGGGGCGTCGCTCACATTTCCGATCCAGCAGGGAGACGGAGTGCTTCTCGTGTTCGCGGAGCGCGGGCTTGCGAACTGGCTCTCGCTGGGGGACGAGCAACCGCCGCCGGATTTCGCCAAACACCAGCTCACGGACGCGATCGCGATTCCGGGATTGAACGATTTCACGACCGCTGGTCTGGCGGACAACAATGAAGATGTGCTTCTCGTGTTCGGATCGAGTGAAGTTCGACTCAAACCGGATGGCGAAATACTCATCAGCAATGGCAACGGCGCGCTCCGGATCGACAGCTCTAACAAGGTGGCCCTTGGCAACACCAGCCAGGAGTTGCTCGACATCGTGGACCAAATAATCAGCGACCTGATCGCCTCTACGGTCCCGACACAGATCGGACCGCAACAGCTCTCAAAAGTGACCGACGGAACGTTCGCCACCCTTCAGGCGGACCTCGCGCAAATCAAGGGGAGTCTCTAAATGGCCCTGAATGCAACAAGTCTCGCGGCCGACATCAAGGCAGACATTCTCGCCAACGTCCCCTCGGCAAACGACGACAATGGCGCGGTGACAGCGACAGCAAACGCGATCGCCGAGAGCGTGGTGGATCATATCCTTGCCAACCTCGAGATCACGGTTCCCTCGGGCGAGGTGATTATTGCCGTTTCTGGCGGATCCGGGGCCCCGGCGGTCGGAACGCCGAACGCCTCCCCGATCGACTGCGGAGTGGCATAAATGCGCGATCTCAAACTCAACAGCTCCGGCGACCTCGATATTTCGGGATACGACCTCCACCTCGTGGACGAGAAAGAGCGGGTAGCACAACAGCTGCTCATCAGGCTCCGGTTCTTTCAGGGCGAATGGTACCTCGACACCACGTTCGGGATGCCATACTATCAGACCATTCTCCTCAAACAGCCGGACGGGGCAGAGGTCGCCGCGGTTTTCAAGGCCGAGATCGTTCAGGTGGCGGACGTTAACAAGATCCTTGAGTTTTCGATCGACTACAACAACGCACTCCGGCAATTAAGCGTCGATTTCATCGTGGACACGACGTTCGGGCCGGTTGATATAAGCGAGGTGCTCTAATGGCAGGACTAACAGCAACAGGTTACGAGCGGGACAGGCTCGAGGACCTCAAAACCCAGCTCGAGGATCTGGTCCGGGCCGAATGGGGCGAAATGAACTTCGCTCCGGACTCGGTGATCTCGCAACTGATCGGAATCATGGCGAAGCCCCTCGCGGAACTCCACGAGTTTCTCGAGGAGGTCTACTATTCGCAATACCCCGCCAGCGCCGAAGGGTTTTCGCTCGATAACGTCGTGGCACTCCTGGGGCTGGAACGTCTCGCCACAACACAAACGACTGCGAACGTGGCATGCCGCGGGGACGAGGGAAAGGTCATCACGGCAGGGGCACAGGTGGCGGTTGACGGGACCGGAGAGATATTCACCGCGGACGCGGACACCACCATCACCAAGACCAACGCCGTCAAGGGCATGATTCTATTCAAGGTGGGTGTTCTTTCGGGCGGAACGTACACCATCACCCTCAACGGAACCGCTTACTCACACACCGAGAGTGGAGGGGAAACCTCCTATCAGATCGCCAACGCAATTAAAACCCTGATAACCGCCGGCGGCGAGCCGGTTACCATCAGCCTCGTGCCGGTTTCCACCGGGACCGAGTTTTACATCACCGCAGACGACCTCAAAACTCCGTTCTCATTCTCGAAAAACCTCGCGAACTCCTACATGGAGGTTGGGGAGATTTGGACCGACGTCGCTTTCACCGCGGTCAATTACGGCGCGGTCATCGCGCTAAACGGGACCCTGACCGAGATCGTGACGCCGATTTCGGGATGGTACGAATGCACGAACTTTCTCGATGGGGCAACCGGCCGGGACGAGGAGACAGACGCTGAATTGCGGACACGTCGGGCGCAATCCCTCGCACTTATCGGCGCCTCTACGGTTGAGGCGATCAAAACACAGATTCTCCAGAATGTTGACTCGGTCACCGCCTGCACCGTCTACGAAAACGACACCAGCGACGCCGACACAATCGTGGTCGAGTTTGACATAAACTTCGTCACCGGGAACTCAATCGTTCCGCGGGTGAACGGGTCAGATATGACCGCGGTCCCGTTTAACACCGACCAAGCGACCACTATGGCGGACCTCGCGAGCCGGTTTGAATCACACGCGAACATTGCAACCGCTACGGTAACAGCCGCGCGCGAAATCACAATTCTCGCCGAAACCTCGGAATACGTGATCGTTAACGCCGTCACGACCACAGGCGGGACCAGTCAGCCGGAAGCGACCATTACGGGAAGCTCGCGCCCCGCTCATTCGATCGAGGCGGTGATCGTGGGGGGATCTGACGCAAACATCGCCGCGCAACTGTGGGAATCGAAACCCGCCGGGATCGAGACGCACGGATCGGAGGCGGAGGTGATAACAGACAGCATGGGCCTGGCGCATACGATGAGGTTCACCCGGCCGAGCGGGGTCGAGATCTGGCTCTCCATTGTACTCACCTACAACAACGAGGAGACATTCCCCTCGGGCGGGCTGGACGAGGTAAAAACCAACGTGCTCGCGATCGGGAATGCGCTTACCGTCGGAGAGGATGTGATTCTCGACAAGTTCATCCCCGCGATTTACCAGACAGCGGGAATAGCGACCGCCTCTATTACCTGGGCACTATCTAACAGCCCTGCCGGCGGACCATACGCCAACAGCGGGAACATCACGATTCAGCCGAGCGAAATCGCCGAGTTTGCGGCGAGCAGAATCTTTGTGAGCATCTCATGAGCGACCGGATAACAGACCACACCTCGCGTCTCCTGGCGCTCCGGATTGAGCAATTCAAAGCGGCCGAGAACCTCCAGGGCCTTCTCGAGTCTTGGGGCGCTATGGTACAGGACGTTGAGGACATCATAGACGACCTTTATCGTAACCGAGCGCTCGATACAGCAACCGGACAGCAGCTCGACGAAATCGGGACCATTGTCGGCGAACACCGGGGCGGCCGGTCCGATTCAGACTTCAGGACCGCAATCAAGATCCGGATTTTCATCAACGCCTCCGAGGGGGATCCCGAAACGGTAATGACCGCGCTCCGATGGATCACCGAGGGAACCGTGGTCCACCTCTGGGAGGTTTTCCCCGCAGGGGTAACTCTCCAAACAGACGGGCCAACTGCGCCCGCCGATCTGGTAGAAAAAATGAACCAGGTAACCTCGGCGGCGATTCTTTCGGTTTTCATCGCCTCAACGTTTGGGATAAGCGACGATCCCCTCGTATTTTCGGAGGTGGATAAAACAGGCGTGACGGTCGCCACGAACGATGCAAACGGCGGCCCGCTCGGGATCGAGGGCGGTTACGAGTTGGAACTGTCGACCGGAGCGGGCGACTACCTGGTTACCAACACGGGCGCAACCGTGCTGATTCGCGCCTGGCGAGACGAGGTAAACGGTGACGGCGGCGTTTTAATTGAGGGAGTGGAATAATGGCCGTTTCAAGACCGAGCAATTATCCGGAATGGGCGGAAACGCTCACTCCAAGCGACCCCACCACGGGGCAACCGAGCCGGGTTGAACCGGTAACCGCGAAAAAACAATCCGGGTTCGAGTTCAGGGAATACCCCGCCCGAAACGTTCTCAATTGGCTATTCCACACGATCTCCAACTGGATCAAATGGCTGACCCAGGAAGAGGACAAGCACAAAACGGTCACGGCGAACGGCAACGGGCTCGGACTCACAGCGCACGAGAACCATACTTTTCTGATTTACGCCGTAGACAAAACCGCGCCAGGCCCCGCTGGCCGTCATTGGGTGGGCGTTGCCATCCGCGCGACGGGGAATAACGTCTACTATTTCACGATCAACTCGAGCGGGAGCCTCGCCCCCACAAACGCCTCCGGGTCAGCAATGGGAGACGACTTCGCAATTTCCGGCGGCGGAAGCTCCGCGGCGAATATCAACACCGTCTCGATGGCGACGCCGTTCTTTAGCTAATAGAGGACCAACACGATGGCAACAAAAGAGCTTACAGACCTGACCCAGGTTGCAACCCCGACGCGGGATGACCACCTCCTCGACCGCCAGGTGTTGACCGATAAACGGATCACACTCGGCCAGGTGGAGGACTTTATCGCCGGGCAAACCGACTGTCTGAAATCCGGCGCCGGTGCGGTGATAGCCTCGGATAAAAGCCACTCCCCGAACAACGCCGAGGCGGTCCTCGGTTCGCTCCGAACCAAGGGCGGCGGGTCGAGCTATCGGTTGTCCGGTGGATACTCTGCCAGCGGGATCACGGTCCCCGCGGTCGTGGTAATCGTGGCGGACCCCAACGGGGCCCCAACCTCGGGAGGCGCCTACACCGGACCGCCGCTCGGCACAGCCGATCCGACCTACCGGATCAAGATCGCCTCCGGCAACTCGTTTCAGTGGCGGCGAGAGGAAGGTGGAATCGATCAGACCGGATATTCAACGGTTACCATTACGCCGGGGTCGCCGCAAACGCTCGATCAGGGAGTAACCGTAACCTTTGCCGTCGGGACCGGCTGGACCGTCGGAGAGTGGACTATTACGATCGACGACTCCCCGATGACCGCCAACCGAACCTGGGAGATCCAATCCGACACCG
>Ga0136651_10001258_pt1 | contig 13970 bp, 13 predicted proteins | sample Mar14236cmmetaG_FD_94867 | JGI IMG/M metagenome (GOLD analysis project Ga0136651, IMG submission 94867) | Marine hydrothermal vent microbial communities from Guaymas Basin, Gulf of California to study Microbial Dark Matter (Phase II) - Marker... ...
ATGTTTTTGATCAATGCGGTCTATTTCAACGGAACCTGGAAATACCGCTTTGACAAGGAAAACACCCGTCCCATGGAGTTCTATGTTACTCCTGATAAAACCATACAGGCAGACATGATGTACCAGAAAGGGGATTTTCTTTTCACCAGCAATGAACTGTTCAGTGCTATCGAACTGCCATACGGCCGGGGGAATTTCAGTATGATCTTCCTGCTACCCAAAACGGACAAAAGCCTGGAGGACCTCGCAGAAAATCTGACCCCGGAAAACTGGCAGACCTGGACGGAATCATTCACCCAAAGAAACGATTTCGAGATTTATGTACCCAAATTTACGTTTGATTATAAAAAGAAACTGAATGATGCTCTTCAGGCGCTGGGGTTGGGCGTCGCTTTTTCCGGCCATGCAGATTTCACAGGCATCAATCCGGATGAAGATCTGTATATTTCCGATGTAAGACACAAAACATTCATCAAGGTGGATGAAGAGGGTACGGAAGCAGCTGCCGTCACGTCGGTGGAGATCCGTTTCACCTCAGCCGGCCCCGATGCCGCCTTCATATTGGACCGACCTTTTTTCTTTGTGATAAAAGAAAAATACACCCATGCCATTTTGTTCATCGGCAGGGTATCTGAACCAAAGCAAACATCCTGATCCAACCAACCCAAGATCCAGACAATAAGAACTCCTTATACTCTTTATACTCTACTCCGATCCTACACCCCTGCGATCACAGAGATACCATCAGGCAACCTTTTACCTTACCTTACTTGCAACAAAAATCAAGTTTTAAGAAGAAGATCGTATATAACTGTCAGATACGGGTTTCAGGCTTCTCAGATTCCCTGATTATTTTTTTCTGCGTATTTCCGCACGATCTGCGAAAGATTCTCACAATCCTTAAAATATAAATATTTAAATATTTATTTAATTATTTATTTAAATACATATATTTTAATTGCACCCCTGTTCAGGCAGTTGTCAGAAGCGGCTGAAGAATTCGCGTAGTTTTTCATGTGGTACCGACACACAGATACGGGCATAATTTTTTGCCTTTTCCTTTTCGTCGCGGGTAAAGAAATCCAGGGGTACGCTGCCTATTTTTTTCTCCATCAGTTCATCGTACGACTTATTGGCGATGGCAAAGATTCCCCATGGCTCTGAATTTTGGTAAAATTCCTCTGCAAGAATCCCTCTTTCACGAAGATATTCGATATTTTTCCGGATGTCCTGCCGGGTTTTTTCCTTAAATTCCCTGACAGCTTTCTTTCCTTCGGGAGAAGTCAGAAGCTGATAGACCAGTTGCTGGGCAAAGCCGTTTACGCCATTGTTCACATAAAGTATCCTCAGGTTGAACTCCTGAATAAATTCCGGGTCGTTGGACCAGACAAATCCCACACGCTGTCCGCTCAGTCCCACACATTTACTAAAACTTTCCACAATCAACACATCCTTCAGGTTCATCAGCCGGATATACATCTCATCATCCTCGTCATAAAAGACCCGGCGGTACGGGCTGTCATAGATCACGGATATTCCATGCTCACTCAGGGTACGGATCACCTCCAGTACCTCCCCGTCAGAGAGCTTGTTTCCGACCGGATTGTTGGGGTCACAAATCACTATCGCCGTATTTTTCAATTCAGACAAACGCTCTTCCAGTTCTTCCAGGGTGTGATAAACATCAAATTCCTTATTCCGTATCCTGCACACATTGGCATAGGCCCCCCAATAAAAGGAAGGAAGCATAATCTTATCCACATCCAGCATGGTAAAGATCTGATCGAGAGCACTCATAGATCCGCCGGAGACAGTGATGAGGTCCGTATCGGCTTTTCCGTGAAAATACTCCTCATTAATGGCATTCTTCAGGTTAAGCGCCCCGGAATTGGGCGGATATATCTGGATGGCCGGAGAATTGAAATCCATGTTCTTAACTACCTCCGTAAGGTTAACAGGAACAACTGAATTCACCCCGCGGTTCAGAAGCAGATATTCTTCGCCTGTTTCCCGTATCAATTTTTTCAGGTTCTCTCCTATGCCTACAATGGCTGAATATTTTGCGCCGCTCTTATGTATTTTCATGGTAATGTGTATCGATTTTTTAATTCTTGATTCTTGATTTTGGGGTTTCTTACAAATGGATTACTTCTCCAAAGGCCGCTGCAGCCGCTTCCATAACGGCTTCCGACATAGTGGGATGCGGGTGAATGGACTTGATGATCTCATGGCCGGTGGTTTCCAGTTTACGGGCCACTACAATCTCGGCAATCATCTCCGTCACATTGTCCCCTACCATATGGGCTCCGAGCAGTTCTCCGTATTTGGCATCAAAGACCAGTTTTACAAAACCGTCCTTATTCCCGGCAGCGCTGGCTTTTCCGGAAGCGGTGAAAGGAAATTTTCCCACCCTGATCTCATAACCGGCTTCTGCGGCTGCTTTTTCGGTATAACCCACCGAGGCAATCTCAGGGGCTGTGTAGGTGCAAGCCGGAATATTATTATAATCCACCGGTTGCGGGTTTTTTCCGGCTATCTTTTCCACGCAGGTGATCCCTTCGGCCGACGCTACATGGGCCAGTGCCGGTCCCGGAACGATATCCCCAATTGCATATACACCGGGGATATTGGTTTGATACCAGGGATCTACTTTTATCTTTCCGTTCTCTACCTGTACGCCCAATTCTTCCAGACCCAGGTTTTCAAGATTGGGAGCAACACCCACCGCTGAAAAAACGACATCCGCCTCTTCTTCCGTCATTCCTTTTTTTGTTTTGATGCGTACTTTGCATTTTTCGCCGGAAGTATCCACCGACTCTACCGAAGAAGACACCATTACTTTGATACCTGCTTTTTTAAATGAACGTTCCAGTTGCTTGGACACTTCTTCATCTTCCAGCGGCACCAGATGTGGAAGGAACTCCACGAGAGTCACATGGGTTCCGAGAGAGTTATAAAAGCTGGCGAACTCGCTGCCGATAGCCCCGGAGCCGACCACGACCATGGATTCGGGTTGTTTTTCCAGGGTCATGGCTTTCCGGTATCCGATGATCTTTTGGCCATCCTGTTTCAGGTTGGGCAATTCTTTAGAGCGTGATCCGGTAGCCAGGATGATATGATCAGCCGTATATTTCTCTGATTTCCCATCATTCATAACCTCCACCGTCTTCTGATCCAACAATTTTCCGGTACCCACGATGGTATCGATCTTGTTTTTCCGAAACAGGAACTGTATGCCCCGGCTCATGCCGTCAGCCACTGTCCGGCTACGTTCAATGATCTTCGGGAAATCAGGCACCACTTTTCCGTCAATTTTTATTCCGTATGTTTCGGCATGTTTGATATAATCAAATACCTGTGCACTTTTCAGCAAGGCCTTGGCAGGGATACATCCCCAGTTCAAACAAACCCCGCCCAGCTCAGCTTTTTCTACCACACCTACCTGCATTCCCAGTTGGGATGCCCGGATGGCAGCGACATACCCTCCGGGTCCGCTGCCGATGATCAGCATATCATAATTTTTCATGTGTTTAAAAATTTTTATTTTATTAATCAATGAAGAAAATAAAAATTTTCTTCACCCATGTAACCGGTTACTCACAGTAAAACTGTTCGTGAGCCCGCTGTGCCCGGTTCGCTCTCCCATGAATTTTTTTAATCATTTTCCTTTGTGAATTTTTGAATGAATCTTCCCGCTGCAAGCAGACAGAGTATCATCATGGGGTTATTAATAATATTTTCGGTGCTAGCAATGAGAAATTCATTCTCTTGTCCGCCTTTTGGCGGATTAAAAAAATTTTTGTTCGTTTCATAGTCATATTTTTATAGATGTAATTGCCTTCAAAAATAATCCAAGAAAAGAGAACTACCTAAAACATTTTGAAAAATATGAAGATTCTTATATTTAAAGGAAAGAAAAATAAGAAAGGTTATCCTTATATTTACATATACAAGAGATAAAACTTTTTCAGGCTTATTGATAAGAAAACAAGTTTGTATCAATATGAAAAACAAACCGTCCCGTTTTTCTGAAGACATTCATCTTCTGTACAACTTTATTAACATGAATGCCGGAGAGGATTTAAGCACCTTTATTCACTGTACGCCCTCTGAAAAGTCGGCAAAACTGATCATGGAAGAAGGGTTGATTTTTGAAAATTATCTCACACATACGAGTGATTATGTTTCGGGAACAGATCTGGTTGAGCTGAATTATTTCCGGCTTATCCGCAGATCCTATGGCGACTATACCATTGTAATACAGATAGATGATAAATTGATACAATATCTCAACCGGAAGATCCGAAACACTCCTTTTCACTTTTCGGAAGTGCTGTCCAAACGTCTGCCCGACAATCTGAATAAAGAAAGCACCCTCTATCAGTTACCTGAACAATTCATCTTGGGATACTTCGACCATATACATAACCGGGGCATAAAGAATCCCCGTTTTGATCCCTACTACCACCCTTCTTTTTTTGAGAAAAACCTGCAAAAATTATTAAATTATCACACAAACCAGAACTCTCATGAATAATTTTATGCACGTAGCCGTCGTCCAGTCTTCGCCACTTATTCTGAACAAATAAAACCATAGACAAAGTTCCCGTATGTGGCCGTGCATTATAATCATCCGGATATTTTTCCCTTCGATATTGTCACTCCATCATCCTGAAAATAACTACCAAGCCCCGGAATAAGCCAAAAAAATAAAAATCTTTTCTTCTTATTTTCAGGAACATTCTACTGGATTTTTGTTATTTTTGTCATAAATAACCACGCAAGAAATGTTTCTGAAACTTATATTGTTATCTATTTTCTTTATTGCCATATCCTTTGTGATTATGGGGATCAGGGTTCTGTTTTCCAAAAACCGTAAATTTCCTGTTACGGAAATTGGGAAAAACCCGGATATGCGGAAACTTGGCATTAGCTGCCCGCGTACATTGGATGCTTTGAGCAGAAAAGGAAAAACAGACTTTTCGGGATGTGTAAACTGTGCACTGTACAATGCGGGGAAATAGTGCCGGGTGCTGGGTCACTTGTTACCGGATCATGAATATTTTCAGAGTACTCATTAGGTCTAAAGCAGAAATTATTTTTTTACTATCAGTTTTTTAAACCTTTTCGAAGACCAGGTTTTGAAACTTCCGTCGTTATCTGAATATATAAAATAGGCCTCCAGGTCTTTCCGTGACTCCACAAACTTTTTACTTTTCTTCATCCCCATCACCATGAAGGCGGTAGCATACCCATCCGCCATCATGCATTTGTCGGCAAGCACCGTAACGCTAAGTAATCTGTTCCGGGCGGGATATCCGGTATGGGGGTCAATCTCGTGGCCGTATTTCACGCCGTTTTTAATAAAAAACTTTCTGTAATTCCCGGACGTTGCCAGGGCATGGTTGGTCAGTTTCAGTTTGATCTGCAAATTCCTGCCCGGGAGGTTGTTATCATCTACCGGTTTATCAATGCCGATCTTCCAGGGCTTTCCCCACCACTTGTGTCCGTGTGCCTTCAGTTCTCCGCCAATTTCCACCAGATAATTCCGAAATCCTTTCTTTTCAATAAAATCAGACATTACATCCACGGAAAACCCCTGGGCAATAGCATTCACATCCAACAGAATGTGCAGGTCTTTTTTTATTACACGGTTGACTTTCAGCGCCACCTTGTCCATACCGACATATTGCAATAAGCTGTCAATGACGGTGCTGTCTACCGGGACCGGTCCGTCAGGACCAAAGCCCCATGCATCCACCAGCGGACCGACCGTAATATCAAAAGCTCCGCAGGTTTCCTCATAGATTCTGCGGGAAGCTTCAAAACAGGTATTGAAAAGTTTATCCGTACGAACGGAAGAATCATTCCTGTTTATCCTGGAAATGACGGATTCAGGGACATAGGTGGACAAAGAAAGATCGAATTGATGCAACAGGGAATCGACCTCTTCTTTCCGTATAGCAGAAGCCCGCGACAGTATCATCCTTAAAGGCTGCTTAACGATAATATGATAGGTGGTTCCCTGCGTAAAACCGTCGATCATCAGCAATGCTGTCTGACGGTATTTGAAATGCAGGAAGGCAGCCGAGAACAACAGGGCAAGAATACTCAGAAAGAATAAAGTGCGTTTCATTATCCTCCGAAATCATCATAAGCGATCATCTCATCCGGGACACCCAGATCGTATAACATCTTCAGTACGGCATCGATCATCATGGGAGGACCGCAGAGGTAGTATTCAATTTCTTCGGGTTCTTCATGTTTGCTCAGATAATTATCATAGACTACCTGGTGGATAAAACCCACATCGCCGGTCCAGTTATCCTCTGGTAATGGTTCCGATAAGGCGATGGTAAAATTAAAGTTCGGGAATTTATTTTCAATGTCGCGGAAATCCTGTTCATAGAATATCTCCCGTTTGGAACGGGCACCATACCAGAAAGTTACTTTTCGTTTTGTTTTCTCGGTATGGAACAAATGGAAAATATGCGAACGCATAGGGGCCATTCCAGCCCCGCCACCGATATACATCATCTCCCGGTCGGTGTCATTGATAAAAAACTCTCCGTAAGGACCGGAAACCATGACTTTATCTCCCGGTTTTCTGGAGAATATATAAGAAGAGCACACTCCCGGGTTGACTTTCATAAAGGCGCCTCTGGCTCTGTCCCAGGGAGGGGTGGCAATCCTGACATTCAGCATGATCATATCTCCTTCGGCCGGGTGGTTGGCCATGGAATAGGCACGAAATGTTTCTTCGTGATTTACCATTTTCAGATTCCACATATGGTATTTGTCCCAGTCGCTCTTGTATTCTTCTTCAACATCAATATCTTTAAAGTCAACCGTTATTTTTGGAACGTCGATCTGTACATAACCTCCGGCCTTGAAGTTCAGATGTTCTCCTTCGGGCAGCTTTAGTTTAAATTCCTTGATAAATGTAGCTACATTCCTATTGGAAATAACCTCACATTCCATTTTCTTCACACCCAGCACCGCTTCGGGGACATGGATACTGAGATCCTCTTTTACCTTCACCTGGCAGGCCAGGCGCCATTTTTCCTTTTGTTGTTTTCGGGTAAAGAAGCCTGTCTCTGTGGGAAGGATAGAACCACCCCCTTCCAGTATCTGCACCTTGCACATACCACATGTTCCCTGCCCTCCACAGGCAGAAGGAAGAAAAATATTATTGTTTGAGAGCGTTGTAAGCAAGCTTGATCCCGGTTGAACGACCAATTCTTTTTCGTCATTGATGGTGATCTTCACTTCACCCTGAGGGGTGAGTTTTTTCCGGGCATACAACAAGACAATCACCAACAGAAGGATGATCAACAAAAAAACAACAACGGATGTCAGGACAACCAGAACGGTATTTGATAAGAGGATCATTTCCAAGAAGATTTAATTTATAGTTTGATACCCATAAAACTCATAAAAGCAATACCCATCAGGCCGGTAACAATGAATGTAATTCCCAGGCCTTTCAGGGGTTTGGGCACATTGGAATACCGGATCTTTTCCCGTATGGCAGCCATTCCCACAATAGCCAGAAACCATCCGATGCCGGACCCCAACCCAAAAGAGGTTGCTTCCCATACGGTTCGATAATCCCTTTCCTGCATAAACAGAGACCCCCCGAGGATGGCACAGTTTACGGCAATCAATGGCAGGAAAATCCCGAGAGTGGTGTATAATGTCGGGGAATATTTTTCGATGATCATCTCAACCAACTGTACCATGGAAGCAATGACGGCAATAAAGATAATAAAGGAAAGGAAATCGAGGTTCAGATCAGCAAACTGAGGACCCAGCCAGGAAAGGGCGCCGGCCTTCAGCAGGTAATTCTCCAACAAATAATTCACAGGCACCGTGATTGTCATAACAAATATAACAGCTGTACCCAGCCCGACAGAGGTCTTTACTGTTTTCGATACGGCCAGAAAAGAACACATGCCCAGAAAATAGGCAAAGACCATATTGTCTATAAAGATAGACTTAATGAAAATATCAAAAAGATTCGCCATAGTGTTACTCTTTATTATTCTTCAATCAAGGAACGGTTTTTTGCCCGCTGTACCCAGATAATGATCCCGATGGTGATCAGTGCCATAGGAGGGAGAATCATCAACCCGTTATTTTCGTAACCTATGTTATACAGTCCGGTCTTTTCCAGTACCGGATAACCGAGAAGCGTTCCCGATCCAAGCAATTCTCTGAAAAAGGCCACAATGATCAGGATGATCCCGTAGCCGGAAGCATTCCCGATGCCATCCAGAAAAGAAGGCCAGGGTTTATTGGCCATGGCAAACGCTTCCAGCCGTCCCATGATAATACAGTTGGTAATGATCAGCCCCACAAAAACCGACAACTGTTTACTTACGTCATAGGCAAATGCTTTAAGAAACTGATCCACGAGAATCACCATCGTGGCAATAACCACCAGTTGAACGATGATCCTTATCCTGGGGGGAATACTTTTCCGCAGTGCCGAAATGACCACATTGGAAACTGCCAGCACGACCATCACGGAGAGGGTCATGACAATGGCCGGTTTCAGTTTCACCGTGATGGCAAGCGCTGAACAGATACCCAGCACCTGTACGGTAATGGGGTTTTCATTATTCAGCGGATCGGTAAGTAGTTTCAGGTTTTTACTTGAGAACAACGGTTCACTGTCTTTAGCCATGATACTATCCGTTTATGTTATTTTTTCATTTGTTTATTAAACCAGGGCACATAATCACTCAGACAATCCTGTAGCATAGCCTGTAAGCCTTTGCTTGTGAGTGTTCCCCCCGATATGGCGTCCACTTCGTTCGGGCTGCCGGGGGTAGCTCCTCCTTTTTTCACAAGAATGGAAATGAATTTTCCGTTTTTGTCAAAGACGGTTTTTCCCCGGAACTGTTTCTGAAACGCACGGGTGGCAATCTCCGCTCCCAGTCCCGGTGTTTCCTTGTCATGATTGAACGTAGCTCCGTAAACGGTTTTATAATCTTCATTGAAAGAGATATATCCGTAAATAGGGCCCCACAGGCCCTTTCCCTGCAACGGCACAATGACCTTTTGCCCGCCATTGTCGAGCACCCCGAAATAAACCGGCAGTTTTCTTTCATTTACCGGTTTGCTCATTTCTTCCTTCATATCTATTTTGAAAGCATTCTCGCCTTGTATCTCGTTCCCCTGTGCATCTATTACCAATGTTTTTTTAATGTATTTATTATACAAAGTTTCCGCATTTTTGCGCGTACTCTCAATATTAATAGAGGCAAGGATACTTTTTTTCTTTTCTATTTCCACGTTTTTCTGTTGCAAGGGTTGCAGAAGCATGGCTGCACCGGACAACAATACGGCCACGATGATGATCATGATCGCAGAAAACCTGAAGATATATGCATTACTAAAGTCTCTCATAATTATTATTTATTGTACACGTACCTTAGCTCTTTTTAACCTGCGTTTGATATTGGCTTCCACCACATAATGGTCTATCAGGGGGGCAAAGACATTCATCAGCAAAATAGCCAGCATAACGCCTTCGGGGTAGGCAGGATTCAGTACCCGGATCAAAATGGCCATGATCCCGACCAGAAAGCCATAGATCCATTTTCCTGTTTCCGTTTGCGAAGAGGTAACCGGATCGGTAGCCATAAACACCATACCAAAGGCAAAACCACCCATAAACAGTTGCTCCCATGCAGGTATTTCCATGTAAGGGTTGGCGGCAAAAAGATTCAGAATCAGTCCCATGACAAGACCTCCTGTAAAAGCCGACAACATAATTTTCCAGCTACCAATGCCTGTATAGATAAGGATAAGAGCCCCAATTAAAATAGCCAGCACAGAGGTTTCGCCTATTGATCCCGGGATGGTTCCCAGAAACATATGCCATACCGAAGGAAGCTGGTCGATTTTTCCGGCGGCAGCTTCTGCCAGAGGGGTAGCACCCGAAAAGCCGTCTACGCCCTGCAAACCATGTTTCAGTCCGGCCACCCATACCTGGTCACCCGACATCCAGGCAGGATAAGCAAAGAAGAGAAATGCACGGGCTGTCAAAGCCGGATTGAATATATTCATACCCGTACCTCCAAATACTTCTTTTCCGATAACCACGGCAAAAGCCACAGCAAGAGCCAGCATCCACAATGGAATATCCACCGGGACGATCAGGGGGATCAGGAAGCCGGTCACCAGAAAGCCTTCGTTCACCTCATGACCCCGTAACTGGGCAAATAAAAACTCTATCCCCAGGCCAACCACATAAGAAACTACGATGATGGGCAACATTTTCAAAAAACCAAACCAGAAGGCCTGCCCCAGGGAAACCTGTTCTCCCAGCGCCAGAAAATGCTGGTATCCGATGTTCCACATTCCGAAAAGCATGGTCGGAACAAGGGCAATAACCACCACGATCATGGTTCTCTTCATATCCAGCGGATCGCGGATATGTGAGCCGGAGGTGGTTACTTTGTCCGGGACAAACAAAAAAGTCTCAAAAGCCTCAAAGGTAGAATGGAAAGCTTCAAACTTCCCTCCTTTCTCAAAATGAGGTTTGATCTTGTCGACATATTTTCTTAACGCTTTCATGAAAAGATTGATTCTTTTTCCCGTTTATGTATGATTATCCAAGTTCTTTGAGCAATGCATTGATCCCATTGCGCAGGATCTGTTGCATCTCGGTCTTTGACGGATCGATAAATTCGCACAAGGCAATATCTTCTTCCACCACCTCATACAAACCCAGATTTTCCATCATGTCAATATCATCTGTCAGTATTGCTTTAAACAGTTGCATTACCAGAATGTCCATGGGCATCACTTTTTCATATTCCCCGGTCAGGACAAAAGGCCTGTGACCGCCATGGAGGTTTGTATCCAGCCGGTAGGTTTTCCCCGGTCTCAGCCAGGAGAAGAACGTTCTGGAGAAACTGAATTTGTCAAAGCCGGGCAATGCCCAACCCAAAAGTTCGAAATATTTTCCTTCCGGAATTACGGAAATCAACGAATCATAGAAGCCAATGTAACCTGAAGGTTCTATTTTTTTCCCGGTCAAAACATTTCCGCTGATATAACGTAAAGCACCTTCTTTCACATTATCCTTAACCATGGGTTCGACAGACGCGCCCATCATGGTCTCGAAGTATCCGGTTTTTTTCACTTCACTCCCGGCCAGGACCACCACTCTCCGTGCATCAAATCTCCCTTCCTCAAACAAACGTCCTATGATAAGCACATCCTGGGGGTTAACCACCCAAACCTGTTCTCCCTTGTTGACCGGATCAATATGGTGAATATGCACCCCGACATTCCCGGCCGGATGGGGCCCGCTGAATGTATGTATTTCAATATTTTTCAGAGCATTCACAAAAGATTGGTCAGATTTTTCAGGATGGATACCCAGGTGCACTTTTCCGTCGGTTAGTTGTTTCAGCACATTGATCCCTGTCTGGAAAGTCTTTTCTTTCCCTTTTAATATAACGCTGTAGTCAGGAGCAAGGGGAGACGTATCAAATAAGGAGATAAAAACCGCCTTCGGAGTATCCGCAGGGTTAGCAACAAAATCGAAAGGACGCTGCCGTATAAAGGGCCACACCCCGCTTTTCAAAAGAGTTTCCACGATCTCCGCTCTCTTCATCTGCAGAGGATCCCCTTTCCTGTATTCCAGGAAGTCCTGTTTTCCGTCCGCTTCGACAACCACCTCAAGGATTTTTCTTCGCTCCCCCCTTAAAACAGCTTTTACCCGGCCACTTACAGGAGAAGTAAAAAGGATATCCGGACGATATTTATCAAAAAACAAGGGGGAGCCTGCTTTTACCATATCATCCGGCCTGACACTTAGTTTTGGTGTTAATCCCTGAATATCAATAGGTTTTAAGGCATATGTGTTAGAAGGGGGAGCCGATACCGGATTTTTTTCAGCAACACCTTGTATCCTGATATCCAGTCCCTTTCTAAGTTTTATCACCCTGTTCATAGAGGTGTTTTTTATGTTATTAAAAACAAAAATAATTTATTTCTTCTTTCCTCAAATCTTTTCACTTCTTTTATTTTATTATGTTTATTAACATATATGAGCGGATACAGAAATCCTCTTTTAACAAAATGGCCTTCGGAGAAAATAAAATATCCGCTGTAAAAGTTACTTAAATTACATACTTTCGCTATATGAAACCAGGAAAAATCTTCATTGCGATCGTTCTGATCTTCCTTCAGGGATATATTCAGGCAAAACCAGACCCTGAACAAAAAATTCTTAAAAACCGGATTTTTTCTGAGAATATAAAAACCATAGAACTTTATCAAAAGGGCTGGCGCATGTCTTATCCCTATCTTCGTCTGGAAAGTAACAACACCCTATGCCTGGATTTTGATGATCTTAGTGAGGAAACCAATACTTATTATTATACGTTCATTCACTGTGACGCCTACTGGAAACCTTCAGATATTTCAGAAACCGATTATCTGGAAGGATATACCGAAAATGAGATTACCGATTACAAAAACTCGGTTAACACCACCGTTCCCTATACGCATTATCATGTGTCCTTTCCCAACGAAAATGTGCGTTTTACCCTGACAGGGAATTATGTAATACTGGTTTACAAAGAAATGGACCGGGAAAAGCCTGTTTTAACCGCCCGTTTCATGGTTTACACCACCGGAGTGGACATAGACGGAAAGGTTATTCCCCCGGCGGGTCCTGATCGTGCCAAAGACCAGGAACTGCTTATATCCGTGGATTACAGCGGTTATGCCGTACAATCTCCCCGTGATGAACTATATGTTGTGGTTAGACAAAACGGTCGTTGGGACAATGCTCTTTTTGGCATACAACCCTCCCGGGAAGAAAACCGAAAACTGGTATATGACCATGTCTCCGGTCTTGTTTTTCACGGAGAGAATGAATTCCGGAATTTCGACATCAAAAGCATCAGATATCAAAGCCAGCATATTGATAAGATAGAATATATTGCTCCTTATTATAACATACGCCTCAAACCGGATGCGATGCGATCGACGGGGCCTTATTTTTCGGACAAAGATCTGAACGGAAAATTCTATATAAAGAATTCACTGGGAACTGACCCGGATACCGATGCAGACTATCTCAATGTATATTTCTCATTGCCTTCCAATTTCCCTTTTGACGAAGAGGTATATATAACCGGGGCCCTTACCGGATGGAATTACACAAAAAACAACCGGTTGACTTACCATATGGATACCCACAATTATGAAGGTACCCTTTTACTGAAACAGGGTTATTACAACTATGCCTATGCTGTCAAATCACCCGGTCAGGTCCGCGGGGATCTGACCCGCATTGAAGGCTCCCATTTTGAAACGGAAAACGACTACACGATACTGGTATATCACCGTTCTTCTTTCGAAAGGTATGACCAGCTGGTCGGTATAAAAATCATCAACAACGGAACGGACAGGTAAGAAGGTTGAGACCTGGGGTGCAAAGGATAAAGCCCCGGAAAAACGCACTTATTTTTTTGAGCGTACCCGAAATTTGATAATCCAAGCTTCCCCCGGAATCTGTTTTTTTATGTGTATAATTCATTACAATTCAAATTTAATACCCTGGGCCAAAGGCAGCTCCGTTCCGAAATTGATGGTATTGGTCTGGCGTCTCATATAAACTTTCCAAGCATCGGAGCCGGATTCCCGTCCTCCGCCGGTATCTTTTTCTCCGCCGAAGGCTCCTCCGATTTCAGCTCCTGAAGTACCTATGTTTACATTTGCAATACCACAGTCCGAGCCTCTTGCCGACAAAAATTCTTCGGCTTCCCGCAGGTTCAGGGTAAATACAGCGGATGACAAGCCCTGGGGTACATCATTGTGCAGGGCTATTGCCTCGTCGAATGTTTTATACCTGATCAGATACAGGATCGGTGCAAAAGTTTCTTCCTGAACGATTTTATAGTGATTTTCCACCTCCGCCAAGGCAGGCGTCACATACA
>Ga0136651_10001260_pt1 | contig 13963 bp, 13 predicted proteins | sample Mar14236cmmetaG_FD_94867 | JGI IMG/M metagenome (GOLD analysis project Ga0136651, IMG submission 94867) | Marine hydrothermal vent microbial communities from Guaymas Basin, Gulf of California to study Microbial Dark Matter (Phase II) - Marker... ...
GAAACTTCTACTTTAACCCCTGGTTTGCCATCCACGTCTGTAACTTCATTCCAGATACTTCGTAAGTCGTCTACTGTTGCACCTCCACCATTATAAACTATAGTAATTGTGGAAACCCCCGAACCTGTGGCTGCAGATAACTCGTAGTCGGCAACATTACCTTGGATATAATTACCCAAATCATCTATCGAATCCGGCAAGTCTTGTTCTGTATAATAATATTGCTGAGCAGCCGCAGCAATGTTCCTCAAGGTCGATGCAATTTGAGTAGTTTTCGCTCTTTTCACCGCATTGACCGCCACCGGTGTAACAATCGCCAACAACGCCGCAATCACCGCAAGGACGATTAACAATTCTACAAGGGTAAAACCTTCATTTTTCTTCTTGAGCATATTTTGCACCTCCTAATTTTTATTTTTTTTAATATTTAAATTTCGAATTTATATATAACTTTCAATATTAGTATAGCATATTCAGTTACCAACAGGAAAATCTTTGATTAAAATTAATATAACCGATCTGCTGTAAATGCTCATTACGTTTATCATTTACATTTGATTATACAGCAAAAATCCTTCTTAAAGAATATCGACGGAAAAAATTTTTTCTTGATTAACACAACCTTATATTCATTGTATTTTTTATCAATAAAAATTAGGATAAAAACTGTATTTTCCAAAAGTTGATGTTTTCTGATATGATATCTATAAGAATCACATTTTAACCTGAAAATTCTTATCAGGGGGTTGATTTTAGTGGAAAACGTTGAGCTGATTTTCGAAGACAAAAGATACGAGTTCCCAAAATCTACGAAAGTAGAAGAAGTCATAAAAGTCCTTAACACAAAAAGAAAAAAAATAATTGGAATAGCTTTGAATGGTAATCTTCTTGACTTTACGAACACAATTGAGGAGAGTGGAGAAGTAGAACTTATAACACTCGATGATGATAGAGCTGCCAAGTTTTACAGGCACACATTATCTCATGTTATGGCTCAAGCGGTTTTGAGAATTTTTGGGGATAGAGTAAAACTTGGAATAGGTCCCACCATTGAAAATGGTTTTTACTACGATTTTGATATTCCCGAGGGTATAAAAGACGAAGATCTTCCAAAAATAGAACAGGAAATGAGAAAAATTGTGAAGGAAAATCTAAAGGTGGAGCGTTTTGAACTTCCAAAGAATGAAGCTATAAAGCTGATGAAAGAAAAAGGGCAAGATTACAAGATAGAAATAATAGAAGAAATTCCGGATGAAAAGGTGAGTTTTTACAAGCAGGGAGAATTCATTGATCTTTGTAGAGGCCCTCATGCACCATCAACTGGTTTAGTAAAGCATTTCAAACTTCTGTCGGTTTCTGGAGCTTACTGGCGTGGTGATGAGAGGAATCCCATGCTTTACAGAATATACGGAACTGCTTTTGCGAATAAAGAAAAACTCGATGAATACCTGAAATTTTTGGAAGAAGCAAAAAAGAGAGATCACAGAAAACTTGGTCCAAGGCTTGGACTGTTTTTCATAAATACAGAAGTAGCATCAGGAATGCCGATCTTTCCACCGAAAGGAATGGCTGTGTTCAACGAATTGATGGCATTTTCAAGGGAGATGCATAAAAAATATGGTTTCGTTGAGGTTATGACCCCCATGATAATGAACCAGAAACTTTGGAAGCAGAGTGGACATTGGGATCATTATAAAGAGAACATGTATTTTACCGAAAAAGAAAATACCACCTATGCTGTAAAGCCCATGAACTGCCCTGGGCATATATTGATATACAAGAGTTCCACAGTTTCATATAGGGATCTTCCAATAAGGTTGTTTGAGTTTGGAAGAGTTCACAGATATGAAAGAAGCGGGGTTTTACATGGACTTTTAAGGGTTAGATCGTTCATACAAGATGATTCTCACACCTTCTGCAGAGAGGATCAAATAGAAGATGAAGTTGTAAGAATAGTCAATCTGATAAGCGATCTTTACAAGGTCTTTGGCTTCGAATACAGAGCAACTTTAAGCACAATGCCTGAAGATCACATGGGTGATGAAAAAACATGGGAAAAGGCTACAAATGCACTTAAGAATGTCTTAGATGATATAAATCTCCAATATGATGTAGCTGAAGGTGAAGGTGCTTTCTATGGTCCAAAGGTTGACTTTCACATAAAAGATGTCCTTGGAAGAGAATGGCAATGTGGAACCATACAACTTGATTTTCTCATGCCTGAAAGATTCGAGTTGACCTATGTTGGCTCTGATAACCAAGAATATAGACCAGTTATGATCCATACGGCAAAATACGGTTCACTTGAGAGGTTCCTTGGTATATTGATAGAGAACTTCTCTGGTGCGTTTCCATTATGGATAGCACCTGTTCAAGTAAAACTACTGCCGATTGCAGATAGGCATGTGGAGTACTCGAAGACGATTGTGAAAAAACTCGAGGACGCTGGAATCAGAACTGAAATCGATGATAGACAGAGAAAAACAGGATACAAAATAAGAGAAGCACAACTGGAAAAGGTGCCCTATATGTTGATTGTTGGTGACAGAGAAATGGAAGATAAAAAGGTTGCCGTTAGATTGCGAAATGGGAAGGATATAGGTGAAATTGCTGTTGACGAATTGATTGAAAATCTAAAAAAGGAAATCAATGAAAAACTCAGAAACTCTGTGTTTGAATGAAATGGCATAAATAAAAAAGGATTCACCCTAATCGAGCTTTTATTAGTCTTGGTAGTTTTAGCGTTTTTATAGGTTTTTTTAACGTCTAAAACTCGCATCTTAATACGGGAAGGAGGTCAAACTTTGACCTTTACAAGAAAAATATCGACTTGATAAATCTTTTCTTAATTAAAATTAAGCACTTTTCTTGAACATCCCATTTCCAAAAATATGTCTAATCTTTGGAGTATGAAGTAGTATAATGATATAGGCAATGAATTCAAAAAAGGAGGTGATACGATGAGAATAAACAACGTTACGGGCATGTTCGCTTGGCAAAGATTACTTGAAATTCAACAGAACTCCACCAAAGTCATGAATCAACTATCAACTGGCACTATTTTGCCTCAAATAAATGTTTCAAATGTTGCCATTGCACAGAAAATAAGATCTCAAGTTGAAGGCTATCAAAAGGCCATGGACAATGTGTACAACACTATGGGGCTCCTGAACACCGCTGAGGGTGGGATAGGAAGCATAACAGAGAATTTACAGAGAATGAGAGAACTCGCACTTCAGGCTGCAAATGGAACTTTAACCGAGTCAGACAGAACGGCCTTGCAAGAAGAGTTCAACCAGCTTCTTCAGGGAATAGACGAAACTGTTAGAAATACAGAATATAACACCATAAAAGTCCTTGCTGGAGATGTAAATAACCTCAACGTTCAAACAGGTGCAAATGAAGGACAAAACCTTGAGATAACTATACCAAACATGGATACTGAAAACCTCGGTCTGAGAGATTTGAATATCAGCACGGTAGAAGGGGCTCAAAGTGCTTTAAAGGTTATCGATACTGCACTCGAGAATGTGTCGAATGTGCGTTCAAGAATAGGTGCATGGAACAACAGGCTTGAACACGCAGCAGAAAATCTTGGTAACACCATGTTGAATTTGACAGCAAGTATGAGCAATATAGAGGATGCAGATTTGGCACGAATGATCATGGAAAAAATGAAATTGGATATTTTGAAACAATCTACGATTGGTATAATGAGCCAATCGAACGTTCCAACCATGAATGTTTTGAAACTCCTTGGAATATCATAAAAAAAGAGGATGATATTTTAAATGGCGATGCTCGATGTGGTGGGTCCGGTTATGATCGGACCCTCAAGTTCTCATACACTTGGAGCTGTTAGAATAGGAAGGTTCGTAAATGAACTAATAGATGGAATTCCAGATATCGTAACCTTTTATCTTTGTGGTTCATTCGCTACGACTTACAAAGGGCATGGGACAGACCGAGCATTGGTTGGTGGAATATTAGGAATGAAAGATGATGACGAAAACATTAGAAATTCCATCAGGATTGCTGAATCCTTGGGATTAGACTTTAAGTTCGATATATTTGAAAATGATGAAATTCACCCGAATACGGTCAGAATAGAGTGCCAAAAGAATGGTATTATACATGATATTTGGGGAAGCTCCATAGGTGGTGGCGCAATAGAAATATTCAAAATAAATGGTGTTGAATGCTCACTGGATGGAAAGACGCCTGTTATTTTTATTGTAAACAGAGACATACCCGGTGCTTTATCAAGAATATTGAGTAAATTAGATATAAACGTCGCAAATCTATATTTGAAGAGATTAAACAAATTGAAATTAACTGCCGCTGCGATTATAGAGCTTGATAAGTCACCCGAAAATAGGATTTTGAAAGAATTGGGAGATTTAGATGTTGTTCTTGAGATGTATTATATACCTCAGATCTTTTGATAAACAAGAGGTGTACAAATGTTATTCAAAGATCTAAAAAACTTAGTCAAGGAAACGCATTTACCTCTTCATGAAGTTATCTTAAGTTATGAGATGTTGGAGAGTGCTGAAGATCCAGAAACCCTCAAGAATAGCCTTTCCTCACTTTTGAGAGCAATACTTGAAATTTCGGAGAGGGTGTATGGTAAAACTTTTAAGACTCTCACAGGCTTAACGGGGAATAATGCTTCCAAGCTATCGAAGAATGATCATGGTCTTTTGAGCGAGTTCATGCGGTGTGCAGTGATAACTGCCCTATCAATGAGTGAAAATAACGCCTCGATGGGGAAAATAGTTGCTTGCCCAACAGCAGGTGCCTGTGGAATCGTCCCGGGTGTTTTCTATGCTTTAAAAAAGATTAAAGGATTTGATTTTGATACACTGCTGAAAGGTTTTATCGTCTCCGGTGGAATAGGGGAGATAATAGCCTCGAAAGCAACTATATCTGGTGCAGTAGGGGGATGTCAGGCAGAAATAGGGACTGCTGCTGCAATGGCATCGGCTGGATTAACTTATTGTCTGGGTGGAAATATCGAAGCCGTTGAAGCTGCGGCTTCGATAAGCTTGAAATCGTTGATGGGATTGGTATGCGATCCTGTTGGTGGATTCGTTGAAGTTCCCTGCGTCAAGAGAAACGGAACCGCAGTCACTGTTGCGATAACTTCTTCGGAAATAGCTTTATCTGGGATAAAATCTGTGATTCCATTCGACGAAGTAGTCGATGCAATGAAAAAAGTTGGAAAATCTCTCCCTGAAACTTTAAAAGAAACAGCCCTCGGTGGTGTAGCTGTTACTCCAACTGCAAAGAAAATTCTTAAAAGAATCCTGGGAAAACTCACCTGAGTTTGAAAACTAATCTGTATTTTTGTGTTAGAATTGTAAAAAAGAAATAAAAAGATCTTGGAGTGATAATTTGAAGACAAACCTGAAGTTTTTACCAGAGAGTTTGAGTGAGGTCATTATCAAAAACGATGTGCTGGAGAACCTCGATATTGAAAAAATCATCAAAGCTTACAATTATGCATATGAGAAGCATAAAGGACAATTTAGACTCTCTGGGGATCCATATATCGTGCATCCAGTTGAGGTAGCTAAAATACTCATTTCGTTGAATCTCGATACCACGAGTGTGGTAGCTGGGTTGTTACATGATGTTGTGGAGGATTGTAATGTATCAATCAGTGAAATAAAAAAAGAATTTGGAAGCGATGTTACAAAGATAGTCGATGGCCTCACAAAAATAGAGGGGCTTGATTTCAATATTCCAAATGCCGAGGCAAAGATAGAAAGTATACGAAAAATGATACTTGCAATGGCGAGTGATATAAGGGTCATCCTCGTTAAATTAGCCGATAGACTTCATAATATGCGGACACTCTCACATTTAAAAGATGAGAAAAAGATAATAGAAAAGAGTAAAGAAACCCTGAGCATATATGCACCAATAGCTCATAGACTTGGCATACACATGATAAAATGGGAATTAGAAGATCTCGCTTTCAAATATCTTTATCCCGATGAATATCGTGAATTAAAAGAAAAGGTTTCAAAAAAATTGGCAGAGAGACAAGAGGTTACCGAAAGTTACAGACAACAGTTGGAAAGCTTTTTGAAAGAACACGGGATAGATTGTAAAGTTGAAGGAAGGGTCAAACATTTTTATTCAATATGGCAAAAAATGAGGAAGAAGAATAAAACTTTTGATGAGATATATGATCTAACAGCGTTGAGGGTTATAACGAAAGATGAAGTGGAGTGTTATAAAACCCTTGGATTTGTTCATAGTTTGTGGACACCGGTACCAGGAAGAATAAAGGACTACATAGCGACTCCAAAATCCAACGGTTACAGAGCTCTTCATACAACGGTCATCACGCAACGGGCTGAATTGCTTGAGATTCAAATAAGATCATTTGAAATGCATAGAGAGGCCGAATATGGTCTTGCAGCCCATTGGAGGTACAAGGAAGATTTACCCAACAGTAGATACAAATGGATAGATCAGTTGATCGAATGGCAAAAAGATTTTCTGAGTGGAGTAGTTGAATTGGGAGAATTTCAAAGAGAGCTGGAATTAGACGAGGTTTTTGTGTTCACACCTAAAGGGGAAGTTAAACATCTACCCAAAGGTTCTACAACCATAGACTTTGCCTATTCGGTTCACACAGAGATAGGACATCATTATGCAGGGGCAAAAGTAAACGGAAAGATAGTACCAATAGATTACAAACTCAAAAACGGTGATATAGTTGAGATCATTGTTAATAAAAATTCAAAAGGGCCGAGTTTGGATTGGCTCAAATATGCGAAATCTTCCAGCACCAGAGCCAAAATAAGAAAATTCTTCAAAGATAAATACGCTCAAGAACTTGTGGAGAAAGGAAAGGAAATATTCAGAAAAATTTCGAAAAAATTGAACTTGTCGATGGAAGAACTCTTGAAGGATGAAAAAATAATTGCATTCATGAAACGAAATTCTCTGAAGAGTGAGAAAGAATTGTTTATAAGACTTGGCGATGGAATGATAACTCAATCGGATCTTCTCAAACTCTTACAACCTCAGGAAGATATTGAGCTCATAACCAGGAAGCCAAAAAAGAGAAGTAAAACTTTAGATGTGATAGTTGATGGAGCAACGGGTGTGGAAGTTAGATTTGCAAAGTGTTGCATGCCAATACCAGGCGATAGTATCATCGGTGTCATTACCAAGAGTGCTGGTATAAGTATTCACAGAAAGAACTGCAAGAACGTCAGCACGGTTCCAAAAGATAGGCTGATCAAAGTTAGATGGGCGATGGAGACAAAGAATGAATACGATGTTTGGCTTGAAATAGAGACTTTTAACACATTCTCGGTAAGTGATTTATACAAGTCTTCAAGACCTTCTTGGAGATTCTATGAAATAAACACCAAGATAATCGACAGTAATTTTCTTTATCATGTTCTCAGAGCCAGAGTAAAAAGTAAAGAAGAACTTGATGATATCATCGAATCCATAAGAAAAATGAAAGACGTTATCAGAATTAGGAGAATAAGGAGGAAATAAACATGCGAGCGGTAGTACAAAGGGTGAAATCCTCGAAAGTAACAGTGGATTCCAAGATTGTTGGCCAAATATCTAAGGGACTCTTGGTTTTAATTGGAGTGGGAAAGAACGACGGTCTTGAAGATATTAAATGGATGAGTGAAAAAATAGTGAATTTGAGGATATTTGAGGATGAAAACGGAAAAATGAATCTTTCGTTGTTGGATACAAAGGGAGAGCTTTTATTAGTCTCGCAATTCACTCTCTTTGGTGATTGTAGAAGAGGGAGAAGACCATCTTTCACTGAGGCAGCGGAACCATCATTCGCACGAGAAATCTTCGAAAAATTCGTGGAATACATTAAGCACGCTTACCCAATAAAGGTTGAAACAGGTGTTTTTCAGGAACATATGGAAGTTGAGTTGGTTAATGATGGACCTGTCACACTTTTGCTTGACTCTAAAAAAACATTTTGAATGAGGTAAGAACATGAGAATACTTCTCCACGTATGTTGTGCCCCAGATGCCACGGTCGCCTTCGAAAGGTTAAAAGAAGTAGGAGATGTGTGGGGGTATTTTCATAATCCAAATATTCATCCAAGAAAAGAGTATTTGAAAAGGCTTGATTCTTTTTTGAAACTCGTTAAAAAATGGCATCTGAATTTTGTGGAAGCTGAATACAAACCACAAGACTGGTTCAAAACTATCAAAGGTTTTGAAAATGAACCCGAAGGCGGGAGAAGATGTGAGATATGCATAAGATACAACCTTGAAAAGACTGCCATTAAAGCAAAAGAGCTTGGATTCGATGCTTTTGCTACATCTCTAACAACCAGCCCCCATAAAGATGTGAAATTTATAAATGAAGTTGGAAAAGAAATAGCCAGGAAATATGGATTGAAATATATAGAAAGTACTTTCAGAAAGAAGAATGGTTTTCTCAAAAGTGTTGAGTATTCAAAAAAATTGGGACTCTATAGACAGAATTATTGTGGATGTATCTTCAGCATCAGACAACCACAAGTGGAAAAGGTGACTCCAAAAAATGGAAAAGAAAATAAAAATTGATGTTCCATTTAATTTGGATTTTACTTTAGATTGCGGTCAAACTTTTAGATGGAATAAATCCCGCGATGGAAGTTGGATCGGAATTGTAGATAAGGCGTTATTAATTCTTAATCAAGAAAATGATGAATTGTATGTGATGAGTTCAAACGAAAAATTATTTGGTATGAGTTTAGAAGACGGCATCAGATATTATTTAGGATTCACCGATGATCTGGTATCGATACGTAGGAGCATTATAGAAAATCTGAAGCTCCATGGTTTTTATGAGCAAAGCATTTTGATAAGCGAAGTTTTCTCCTTATTTGAAGGACTCAGGATACTGAGACAAGATCCTTGGGAAATGTTAGTAGAATATTTGATCTCGGCTCGCAACAATATACCTGCAATCAAGCAAACAATTGAAAGACTCTGTAGATTGTTTCCAGAGAATAAAGGAAAATTCAACGATATAGAGTATTACATTTTTCCAAGTCTTGAACAGATCAAGAAATTAACAATCCAAGAGCTTGAGAATATAAAACTTGCGTTCAGAGCAAAATGGATATATGATACAGTTAGAGCTGTTGATCTGGAAAAATTGTATGCTCTGAAGAAAAGATCATTTCAGGAAAAATTGGAATATTTATTGAGTTTGAAAGGTGTCGGATACAAAATAGCGAGTTGTGTGATGCTCTTTTCGATGGAGGAACTTTCAGCTTTTCCAGTGGATGTATGGATTAACCGTATCATGAAAAATTTATTTGGTATTACGGGAAGTACAAAGAAGATAATGGAGTTTGGGATAAGACATTTTGGCTCTTTTGCTGGTTATGCTCAAGAATATCTTTTCAAGTACTTTAGAATCGTTGCGAAAGGAGATACGTAATTGACAAGGGATTTGTTCGTGCTCAACATAAATTCAGATATTAAAAACATAAGACTTGTTAGGAGAATGTTGAAAATTTTCTTAGGTTTTCAAGGAATCAACGAGGATGAGATATTTAAAATAGAATTAGCGGTTAATGAAGCATTAGCCAATATAATAGAACATACGTATAAATTCGATTCGACAAAGCGGATAATAATCTGTTTTTCTATCGCAGGGGATGAAATCCACATTACTTTCAGGGACTTTGGTGAGAAAGTTGATCCCTCTAAAATCAAAGTGAAAATACCACCAGAAGTTCTATCAGAAAATGGGCGTGGGATTTATATAATAAAAAGCATGGTTGATGAGTTCAAGTTCGATGATAAAGTTGCCAAAGGCAATTTGTTACATCTCAAGAAAATTTTTTCAAGTCAAAGAGAAAGCTCCAGACAGTAAAAGAAAATTGAATGGTGGATTGCTTGTAGAACTAATCTTTGCACTGTTCATAGGTGCTATGGGTTGTGTTGTCCTTTTTGGTTTCTGTTTTTTCTTTTTAACAACTGAATTGAAAATTAAGAAAGATCAGCTGGATTTCTTATCGACAATTGACTGTATGAATTTCATAATAAATGAAATTGTGACGAGAAAGATCAATAATCCAACTGTGATATTCAAAAAAGATAGATCTTACTTTTTCTTTTTAACAAAAGTTGATAACAAGGAAAAGGTCGTTGGATATTACGCCTATAAAGATAAATACGGAGTCAGCCATATTAAAAGATTCGCTTCTTCCGATGAGAAATTGAGAGAAAAACTCTCCACCAAAGAAAAGGTATCCGAAGGATATCTTAGGAAAAGAGTCGATGGTTGGAATACCATATATGATGGAAAAAGTGATATCGAATTTCAATTAAAAAACAAAAAAATGTTTGTTATAAAAGTTGGTAAGTATTTTAGATCTTGTATCTTTGAATGATTTGGAGGTATCGTTATGCCAGTGATATCAATGGATTTCGAGGATTTAATAGAAAGATTGAAGATTTCAAGACAAAAATATCTCAAAAATCTGTTTTCGACATCCAGAGATCCCCATCTAAAGAAACTAATTCTAAAAGAGATGAGAAAATGGGAGATCGAAGATAGAGAACTTCTCACAAGTTCCCTTGAGGAATCTCATCCCGCCATTCTGGTTGAAACCCTTAGATGTTGTTATAAATTATCTATTCCTTTAACCAATAAAATCTATGAAAGTTTCATTGATTCCAAAGATGACAATATAAGAGCTGCGTTGGTGCTCTATTCCGAAAGGGTGCTCCCTTGGTTAACTATCGAAGAAATCAAAGAATTCCTCACTGATCACTCTCCAAAAGTTAGAAAGGCCGCGATAAAGAGATTGAAAGATCAACTGGAACTAAGAGAGTTACGCGTTTTTGTTGATGATCCAAGTATCTCAGTGAAGAACGAAGCTCTGAAATTGATCATCGAAAAAAGTAATGATATAAGGGAAATAATCTGGGTTTTTCAACATTCAAATTCCCAGAGAAGCACACTAAAAAAAGCATTGAAAAAGGTTGCGATCATTTCAAAAGATTATCTACTGGATCTCTTGAAATCGGAAAAACGTGAAAATATCGAAGTTTTAATAATTGAAGCTTTGAAAGATTCCCCATGTTGGAAACTCAAAGAGATCCTTCTACCATACCTTGAGAAAAAAAAGGAAGATACACAGCTAATTGCTAAAATCATATTCTCATTGAGTTTCTCATGCAAAGGTGATGAAGAAATATTCAAAAAATTGGAACTTTTTCTCGATAGCAAATCATCGCTGCTTCGAAAAAACACACTGAGAGCACTGCGAAGGCTATCAAAAGAAAACATCAACGTGAAAAAGATTCTGGAAATGTTAGATGATCCAGATCCTGAGGTTTCGAAGGAAGCATTGAATACTTTATCGCTCTTGGGAGTCAAGGATGTTGAAAGGCAGATATCACTCTTTCTATCTTCAAAGGATGATAGCATGAGAAAAACCGCTTTAGTTGCAGTGAAACGTTTGAAATTGAAAGAATTTGAGGGAATTCTGCTGAACATAGTGAGAGCGGATGAGAATTTGGAGATAAAAAAGGCCGCTTTGAGAGGCTTGTATGCGATAAAAAGTCAATCTTTGGAAGAAGTCATCCGAGATATTTTACTTCTTCCAATGATTAATTTTGAACTCAAATATTTAGCCGCGAGGATGGCTATTAGATCGTATCCCTCACTTGTTACTCAGTTGTAGGATGGCATCTTCTAAAACTGTCCTCGTTGCTACAACTTTCACACCAGTATCCAAGAGATTCTCAACTATCACATCTCCAACTTTAATTGGTGCACGAATTTTTACGCCTTTCAAATATTCTATCGCTTTTGGAATCAATTTTTTAGGTATGGAACCATCGGTTTTTACAGATACCAAATCCATTTCTCCATTTTCAACTCTGATACTCATAGTTAATACTCTTTTTGGATTCAATATCTCGTCTTTTGCATACGATTCGCCCCTTTTACATCTATTCCCCTGTATTTTCATTTTTCCATCTTTTTCAATATGAACATTTATCTCACATCCAATGGGACATGCTATACAGATTATCTTCTTATCCATTTTCTACCACCTCAATTTCAACTTCAAAATCCTTAGAAGTTAAGGATTCAAAATCTCTGAAAATGAAATCTATCATTTGGCTGGGTCTCAACTTCCAAGCATACCTTCTATATGTTTTACCACCTATTTTCAAATCTGCACTTTCGAGTGTTCGCTTGGGTCTGATGTATATTTTGAATGGTTCCGTCGCCGTGAACCTTTGAGGTAACATCACTCCAACATTCCTTCCACGTTTAAAATGATATTTTGCTTTTGGAAGTCTCTCCCCTTTTGCAACCTTCGCTGCATATTTTCCCGCTATCTTTCCCTCCTCATACACAAAATCCACCAAATCATGGATGGCTACGTTGTTTCCCGCAGAAAATATCCAATCCACACTTGTACGCATTAAATTATCAACAACAGGGCCCTTATTGATGGGATCCATATCCACGAAATCTTCTATCAATTCATTCTGAGGTATCAAACCAACGGATGTTACCAATGTATCGATCGGAATAAATTTTTCTGTTCCACCAATCGGTTTGAAATTTTCATCAACTTGCGCTATTGTAACACCCTCGAGTCTTTCTCTTCCGTGAATTTCTATCACCGTATGGCTAAGCAAAAGAGGGATACTGAAATCTTCAAGACATTGAACCACATTCCGCATTAATCCACCTGGTTCTGCTCTGATTTCTACAACACCTACTACATCCATTCCCTCTATCTTCAATCGTCTTGCCATTATCAAACCTATATCACCAGAACCAACTATCAAAACCCTCTTTCCAGGCATTCTATTGTATATATTAACCATCTTTTGCGCTACACCCGCTGTGAATATTCCAGAAATTCTTGTACCAGGTATCAGTAGAGAATTGAAAGGTCTTTCACGTGCACCACTTGCAAGAACAAGTGAACCAACTTTGTAGATTTTCATACCTTCTGGTGACTGAGCGATGACTTCTTTTGTTTCAGGTAAAATGTTCAAGACCGTCTCGTTGTTCTTAACCACTACGTTAGTTTCACTCAATTCCTTCCACAACTCTTCCATGAATTCGGGGCCTGTAAGTTCTTTTCTGAACACATGCAATCCAAAACCGTTGTGTATACATTGGTTTAATACACCACCTGTTTTCTTTTCCCTTTCAAGCAATACCGTCTTAACACCTTCGTTAGCAGCCTGAACAGCGGCAGCCATACCTGCTGCCCCCCCACCGATAACTAATACATCAATCTTCTCTCTCCTCATATTCTCACCTTTCCATTCATTATCCATGAATTTTCGGAATTCATTTTTATCTCTTCCATCGGTACGTTCAATTCCCTTGAGAGTATTTCCATTATTTTGAGCCCACAGAAGCCCGATTGGCATCTTCCAAAACCAGCTCTTGTTCTGAATTTTATTCCATCAACAGTTCTGGCACCACGTTTTATTGCCTCAACGATTTCTGCTTCGCTAACTTTGTTACAGAAGCACACTAAATTCCCAAACTTTGGATTCGTTTTTATCAATTTATCCCATTCCTCGATTTTATAATCATCGATGTGTGGTATTTTTTTTCTAAAAGGATTGAAATCTTTTTTCTTCAACAATGGAATCTTCAATTTTTCAATCAATACTTCTTCGACTATGTACTCGGCAACGGCTGGAGCAGCCGTCAAGCCTGGTGATCTCATACCCGCGGCATTCACAAATCCCCAAATGTTTGTTCTGCCTACTATGAAATCTTTTTCCTTTGTTTCCGGTCTTAAACCCGAGAACGCTTTTACCGAGTACCACAAATCTATTTTTGGGACCAATTCAAGTGCACCTTTCTTAACTTCCTCCAAACCTTCCATTGTGGTGGTGAGATCATGTTTCCTATTTCTTGGTAAATCTTGAGCATTTGGACCGATCAAAAGTCCTCCGTCAA
>Ga0136651_10001263_pt1 | contig 13955 bp, 10 predicted proteins | sample Mar14236cmmetaG_FD_94867 | JGI IMG/M metagenome (GOLD analysis project Ga0136651, IMG submission 94867) | Marine hydrothermal vent microbial communities from Guaymas Basin, Gulf of California to study Microbial Dark Matter (Phase II) - Marker... ...
GAATTATATTCTGCAAGAGTCATTACTACTGGTTCTAAATCCTCTACTTTCTGTTTTAATTTGTATAGATGGCCTAAACCAACAATTGTTACAAGCTTATCCTTCCCATTATATAACTCTCTAACTCTTTTAGACATTGCTTCATCTCTTGCAGGATTATAAATTTGTTTTAATGTTTGAACAGCTCGAGGAGGCAAATCCTCTGTCATCTTTTCAAAGGTTTTAGAATCATCTATTATCCTTTCAAATGATTCTGCTATCGCTTCTGCATTTTGATATGCCTGTTGAACATCTTCTCTTAAATACTCCACATATGCATCAATTCCTTTATCTAACCTTTCAAGAAGAAGTTTTGCTAATTCAGGTTCTCCAGCTAATTGTTTGAGCATATCCTCCACAACTTCAACACAACCCTTACCAAATTCTTCCCTACCATTTGTAAAAACAGATATATCAATATATTCTAATCTTGAATCTTTATTTCTGTTAATATAATTTTTTGGGGACTTTAGTTCATAACCAATAATTGAATTTATTCTGTGTTCAGATTCAATAAGTGTGGCTCTTTGTTTTGGGTTTAAATTCAAACCAGATTTATCAATCATAGAATTAATTTCTTTTTCCTCTTCTTCAGGAGATTTTCTATATCTGTCTAAATTATCTCTGTCTTTTGACATTTCAAGAGCAATAATACCTGGAGACAACCCATCTAACAGAGTATCAAGTCTTTCTCTACCATCTAAATCAACATGTACTGTTCCAATTATATACAAATTCTGGTTATTCATACTATTGAGAATAAATTCAATCTTTATAAAGCCTTCGGTTATTTACTACTAATTAATTACTAAAAATAGAAAATTTCTCTTCTCGGATTCTATCCTTTTATAAGACCTCGCCCCTTACATGCCATTTTCTCAACCTCTGCGGTGCTCACTTCACTACACTTCGACCATGTTGCACTCTCGTTTCGCTTTGGAAATTTAACAATAACTACATAGTTTTTATTTGTCCTTTACCAACTCAAAGGTTTCTCTGGCTATCTGCAGTTCTTCGTTGGTAGGAATGACCATGGCCACTACTTTAGAATCTTTGGCCGTTATAATCACTTCATTGTTTTCATTTTTCTTTTTGTCTAGTTTTAGACCCAGATAACCAAACTGCTTAAGAATCCTCTCACGGACATAAAAGGCATTCTCTCCTATTCCGGCCGTAAAGACAATTGCATCAACACCATTTAAAACAGCAATATAAGAGCCAATATATTTTGCAATCCTATAACCAAGAATATCCAATGCTAATCCGGCCCTTTTGTTTCCTTTTTTCTCATTATCCCATAAAACCCTTACATCAGGGCTTATTCCAGATATTCCGAATAAGCCGGATTTCTTGTTTAATAGGTTATCAACTTCTTTAACAGAAAGTTTTTCTTTTTTCATAAGAAAGAAAATTATAGCAGGATCAATATCACCACAACGAGTTCCCATAATAACCCCTTCCAATGGTGTAAATCCCATTGAGGTATCAATACTCTTTCCGTTCTGTACTGCAGCAATGCTTGAGCCATTACCAAGATGACAGGTTATTATTTTTAATTTATCATAATTTTTTCCAAGAATTTCAGCTGCTTTTTTTGAAACATATTTGTGAGAAGTTCCATGAAAGCCGTAGCGCCTTATACCATCTCCTTTATAATACTTGTAAGGGATCCCATAAACAAATGCTTTTTCAGGCATATTGCTATGAAATTCAGTATCAAAAACAGCAACCTGCTTTACATTTGGTAAAAGCTCTTTGCAAACCCTCATTCCAGTAAGATTTGCAGGATTATGCAATGGAGCAAGTTCACTTAATTCATCAATCTTTTTCATAACTTTATCATTAATCAAAACAGTTTTTTTAAACTCTTCACCGCCATGAACTGCCCTATGGCCAATGGCCTTTATATCACTAAGAGAACTTATTATCTTATTATTCAAAATTATGTCAAGAACATCCTTTAATGCTGCCTTATGGTTTTTAATTTTTTTATTAATCTTCTTAGCATTACCCTTTATTTCATATTTAATAAATGAATTATCTAAACCAATTCCATCAACAATTCCCTTAATCAAAACATATTCCTTTTCTTTAATCTCAAAAAGCTGGAACTTCAAAGAACTTGAGCCAGAATTTAATACTAATATCTTCATGTTAATCCCTTTTTTGTGCCTGCACAACAGTTATTGCAGCGAGGTCAACAATATCCTGAACAGAGCAGCCCCTTGATAAATCATTCATTGGTTTTTTAAGGCCCTGAAGTATTGGGCCAATTGCCCTTAAACCACCAAGCCTTTCAACAAGCTTGTATGATATATTGCCAGAGTTAAGGCTAGGAAACACAAGCACATTAATTTTTTTCCGGCAGTTAATACTAGGGCACTTTTTTTCACAAACATCCTCCATAAGTGCAGCATCTGCCTGGATCTCACCAACAACATTTAATTTGGATTTTTTGGCAATCTTTACTGCTTTTTTTACTTTCTCAACATCTTCTCCCTTTCCAGAACCAATTGTTGAATATGAGAGCATTCCTGCTTTTGCTTTTTTATTAAAAAGATTTTCAAATGTTTCTATTGAAAGTCCTGCTATTTCAGCAAGTTCCTCTGAGTTTGGATCTGGAATAACAGCACAGTCAGCAAAGAGCAGAACTTTTTCATCTTTTGCCATAAGCATAGCTCCAGATACCCTCTTTACATTTTCCCTTGTTTTTATTATCTGGAATGCAGCCCTTATTGTGTCTGCAGTTGAGTGTGATGCGCCACCTATTAAGCCATTAACATCATTGTAATGTAGCATCATAGTCCCAAAATAGAGCTCATTTTTCAGCATTTTTTTAGCATCATCCAAGTTAATCCCTTTATTCTTCCTTAACTCAAAAAGTTTTTCTGCATACAAATTAAATTTTTCGGATTTAAGGTGGTCAATAATTTCAACACCTTTTAGGTTTAGCCTAAGTTCATCAATTTTCTTCAATATCTTTCTCACATCACCTAAAAGAACAACTCTCGCAATCCCTTTCTTTAAAATAATTTCAGAAGCCTTTAAAATCCTTTCATCCAATGCTTCTGGAAAAACAATTTTTTTAGGATTTTTTCTGGCCTTTTTTATTATACTATCCAAAGCCCTCATAATCAGATAAACTTTCTTTTATTTATTTAAAGCTTTTCATTTGGAAAAAAGCCATAAAAAAGATAACATTTAAATAATAGTTACATATAGTAATTATTAGGTTTTTTAACTGGGTGGTTACATATAAAAGTCAACGACTATTAAATGTTGAAAAAACATAACATATTAATAGTAGTAACCTTAATTCATTTATATTAAAAATAAAAAAAGAGGGAGGGTGGAAAATAATGATAGTAAAAGAAGAATTTTTGAGCAGGCTAAAACTGTATTTTTCTCTAAACCTATATGAAGTAAAGATATGGACAGCCCTTTTATCAAGGGGTGTTTCAACAGCTGGCGAGTTAAGTGATATTGCAAATGTTCCAAGATCAAGAAGCTATGATGTCCTTGAATCATTGGAGAAAAAGGGCTTTGTTGTAATGAAGTTTGGAAAGCCAATAAAGTATATGGCTGTCCCACCAGAGGAAGTTGTTGAAAGAGTAAAGAAAAATATGAGGACAGATGCAGAAACAAAAGTAAAGAGATTAGAGGAATTGAAGAAAACAGAAGTGTTGGGTGAGCTAAAGACACTTTTCACACAAGGTGTTGAATTAGTTGAGCCAAGTGATTTATCTGGTTCATTGAAAGGAAGACATAATCTTTACAATCACCTTGACTTTACAATGAAAGGTGCTGAAGATACAATAACTATTGTAACAACATCTGCTGGCTTGGTAAGGAAGATAGATGCATTAAAAGGAACTCTTGAAAAAGCCAAAAAGCGCGGTGTTAAGATAAGAATAGCTGCACCAATTACTAAGGAATGCAAAGCTGCTATTGAAGACTTAAAAGGAATTGCAGAAATTAGACACCTTGATAAATTGAACGCAAGATTTACAGTTGTTGACGGCAAAGAATTGATTTTTATGGTATTAGATGACAAGAGCGTTCACCCAACTTATGATGTTGGAATCTGGGTAAACACGCCCCTCTTTGCAACTGCATTAGAACAATTGTTTGAGCTTGCATGGAAAGATTTAAAGCCAGCACTTAAAATGCTTAAAGCTTAAATTATTTTATTTCTTATTTTTTTATTGTTCACAAAACATTTAAATAAAGACTATTGTTCTTTTTCTTAATGGCAGTTATACTTGGGATTGATGAAGCAGGCAGAGGACCAGTTATCGGCCCAATGGTAATAGCAGGGGTTTCTATGGGTGAAAAAGATATTGGTAAACTAAAGAAATTAGGGGTAAAGGATTCCAAGCTGTTAAGCCCAAAGCAAAGGGAAGACATGTTTGATAAAATAATCAGTACTGCAAAGAAATATAAAGCAATAATAATCCAGCCAGAAGAGATAGATTCTGCGCTTAGGTCAGAAAGCCTAAACCTTAATTGGCTGGAAGCAATCAAATCTACTGAGATTATAAACTTTTTAAATCCAGAAAAAGCCATAATTGACTGTCCGAGCAATAATATTACAGCTTATAAAAATTTTTTAAAAAAACACTTAAAAAACAAAACAGAACTTATTGTAGAACATAAAGCAGATTTTAAATATGCTGTTGTGTCAGCAGCTTCAATAATTGCAAAAGTAACAAGAGATAATGAAATAAAAAAAATACAAAAAAAGATAAAAGAGCCAATTGGCTCTGGCTATCCCTCAGACCCAATTACAATAACTTTTTTGGAAAAAAACTACAATAACTACCCAGAAATTTTCAGGAAGGAATGGGCTTCATGGAAAAAACTTAATAAAAAAAAGAAACAAAAAAATTTAAAAGATTTTCAATAAATTACTCTTCTGTTTCTTCTTCTGAAGATTTTTCAAGAACAGCCTCATAATATTTTACAGGCTTTATGTCTGTTATAACTGTCTTATGCATTACAAACTTTCCGTCCTTGCTCTTTAAAACCTTGCTTTCAACTATTGGCATGTTCTTTATCTGCTCTAATCTTTTTTCACTAAATTCCATTTTTTAACCCCCCTAATTTTTTAATCTTCTTTCTTAAAAAGATTATACAATAAAGTCAGAAATAATTCTTTATATGAGTTTTTCAAAAAAAACTAGTATATTTTCAGGATAATTAAAGAAATCACGAAAATTATGGCAATGTTCTGTATTTTGTGTTTATCATACCCCATTCAATAAGAAGCAATGCTAATGTAATCATTATCAAGCCCATTGAAAAATCTACTGATATCTTTTTCTGTGAACTTTCAGATATTTCTTCAAATGCATTAGTTAAACTTTCCTCACTCTCAGCCCTGTAATACTTACCACCTGTCTTTTGGGCTATTTCAATCAATGTTGGCTCATTAAGTTTTGAAAGCAAATTGCTCTTTATGAATGTTCCCCCTTCTTCTGTGCCAATGCCTATGGTATTGATGGTTATATGATTTTTATTTGCATATTCAACTGCTTCATCAATAGATGTTCCAACAGTGCTCTGTCCATCTGTTAATAGAATAATTACTCTTGCATTTTTTTCCGTTAGCAAAAGGTTTGAAGATGTTGTTATTGCCCCCCCTATATCAGTTCCCCCAGTTTTCTTAATTCTTATATTATTAATAGCTGTTTCTGCCTTTCTTAGCTCATCTGTTAGGTCCTGTTCAACAAAACTTGTTCCTGCAAAAGAGACAACACCTATTTTTGTTTTTGCTTTTATGTTATTAACAAATAAGGAAGATACCCTTCTGGCAGAATCAAGCCTATATGGCTTAAAATCATCTGCAAGCATAGAACTTGACGCATCTATTGCAATTACAAAATCAAACTCACTGCTTTGGCCGCTATACCAAAGAACAGGTCCTGCTATTGAAATTATAAGAAAAAATAAAACAAAAGTTCTTATTATCAATAAAAGTCTATTTTTTGATACTGTTTTAACATTCTTCAACTCAAGCTTAGATCCAGTAACCCTTTTTACAGCCTCAAAATTAGCAAATTTTACAGCCCTTCTGTTAAGATAATTTAAAACGAAAAAATGGGTTATAATAAGGAGGGGTATGCTTACCAAAAGCCACAGATAAAAGGGGTTAGTAAATGTTAAGCTTATCATTTTCTTTTTTTCATTCTCATTAAAAAAAAATTTATCATTTCATTCACGAGGGGTTTATCTGTTTTTAATTCTAAAAAATCTGATTTTGATTTTATAAACGTTTTTTTGATATGTTCTACCTGTTCTTTAACAGCTGATTCATATTTATCTTTTATTTCTGCTGTGTCTATTAAAATTTCTTTTTCAGAATAAGGGTCGGAAATAACAACCTGGCCAACATCTGCAGGCATTTCATAATCCCTTGGGTCCCTAACCATTATTCCAATTACCTCAAATTTTTCAGATACAGCGCTCAAATATTTTTCCCATCCATCACCAAGTCCAATAAAATCTGATACAATAATAACTATTGCTCCTCTTTTAGCGGAATTCATTAAATCTTTTGTTATTCTAATAAAATCAAATTTGCCGTCATAAAGTTTGGGGTTAGATAAGGATTTTATTATCATAAAATATTGCTTATTACCCATAAGGGGAGGTAAATATTTAACTATCTTATCAGTGAACATAACCAAACCAACTGAATCTCCTGCCCGTATGGCTGCAAAACTCAACGAGGCAACAAGTTCTGCTGCATACTCATTCTTCAGTTTTTCAACAGATGCAAAAGACATGCTTGAGCTGACATCAACTAGGAATATAACATCAACATTTCTTTCTTCTGTAAGCACCTTTATCAATAGCTCTTGTGACCTCAGGCTTGCTTTCCAGTCAATCAGGGAGGAATCATCACCTGTATCATAATCTCTATAACCCTCAAAATCAAGGCCCTTGCCCTTAAATGTGCTTTTATAGGAGCCTGTTAAAACACTTGTAAATCCCTTTTTAGTATGTATTTCCAACCTTTTAATAAGAGGTTTTAAATTTAGATTTAATTCTTCCATTTTTCAAGTACAATCATGGAACAGGTACCCTTGCTAGAATTTCTGATATTACATCCTCAACTTTTATGTTTTCTGACTGTGCCTCATAACTCAGAATAACCCTATGCCTTAAAACATCATATGCAACCTCCTTTACATATTGTGGTGTTACAAAGGTCTTGCCCTGCATTAGTGCCTCTGCCTTTGATGCAATGAGCAAGCCAATAGATGCCCTTGGAGAAGCGCCCCATTCTATATATTTTCCTAGCTTAACTTTATATTCGTCAGGGTTTCTTGTTGCATCAATTATTTGGACAATATACTTTTCAATCTTTTTGTCAAGATAAATTTTTTTTACTTCATCCTGTATTTCTAAGATTTTTTCAACAGACATTATTGGCTTTAAATTGAAATTTTCAAATTTTTTTGTTGTTATATTTGTATTTAATATGGCTTGTTCTTCCTTTACATTGGGATAACCTATATTAAGCTTAAATAAGAATCTGTCAACCTGTGCTTCTGGCAAAGGGTAAACTCCCAGCTGTTCTAGAGGATTTTGTGTTGCGAGAACAAAAAAAGGCATTGGCATATTAAATGTCTCTTTTCCAATGGTTGCCTGTTTTTCCTGCATACATTCAAGCAAAGCAGACTGCACCTTTGGAGGGGCCCTGTTTATTTCATCAGCAAGGATAAAATTGCTAAATATTGGCCCCTTAAGAACATAGAAACCCCTTTCCCTTTCATAAGCAGTTATTCCTATTATATCTGTTGGCAAGAGGTCCGGGGTGAATTGTATTCTGCTGAATTCACAGCCCATAACAGCTGATAATGCCCTTACAATAAGGGTTTTAGCAAGACCAGGAACACCCTCCACAAGCACATTTCCATTTGATAATAAAGCCCTTAAAAATCCGTTAACTACCTTTTCTTGGCCAATAACTACCTTTGAGATTTCTTTCTTTATTTCATTAATAATTTTTTGGTTATTAATTATCTTTTTAGAATAATTTTCTTTGTTCATATACTAATTGAGCGATTCCTATTATTTATATTTTGTTGTTCTACTTAATAAGAGTAAAATATTACACGATAAATTTATATATGAATCTTTAATAATTTAAAATTAAGATGAAATTAATTTCTTTTAAAAGGAAGAGGAAGAAGCTTAATAGAACCGAAATAGCAAAAAATAATACTCTTAAGAGGATACAGGCATTCAGAAAACATTTTTCTAAAAAAAGCAAGGATGATAACCTTATACAATTTTTTCATATTGTAAGGCTTTTTTTTGCAGAATTATTTAAAATTAAATATGAGTTTACACTTGGGGAATTAATCATTGAATTAAATAAAAGGAGGATAGACAAAAATTTGAAAGAAAAAACTTTTTTTTTCTTAAAAAAATTATCTATTATTGAGTACAGTGATGAAAAATTGCCCGGGTTGGAACTGAAAAAATTATTAAGCGAATTTTTAAAGTTATTTGAAAAATTGACATTTAGTAAACAGAAGGTTAAAGAGACAAGGCTTGATAAAGTGTTAATTTTTCTTAGGATAAAGAAACCAGTAATACAAAAAAAAGAAGTTAGAAAAAAGCAAGATAATCTGCAACCTTCAATATTATCAAAACTTAAACTAAATTTTGGAAAAAGCAAACTAGAACAGGTGCATGCCCTGCTTATCCAGGCTTTAGATATGGTTAATAACAATGAAATCCAAAAGAGCAGGAAATTGTACATAAAAATTAAAAAAAAGTATAACAAGTTAAACGTTGAAGATAAAAAAGAAGTTCATGATAATATTATTCTTTTATATAAGGAAATTATTTCTGCTAATAAAAATTGAAATTATCTTCTATGTTTTCTCTTTGGTCCTTTATGAGAAATTAAATAAAAAAGCAAGATTAAAACAAATAAAATTCCCACACCTATTGCAATAATTCTTATTCTATCTTTAGTGTTCTCATGAATTGGTTCCTCTATTATTGGCTCCTTGGCGGTTATTAAATATTTACAAGTATCAACAACTGATTGTATTAATAATTGTGCCCTTTTGTAATCAGATTTTGATATTAATTTTTGTGCCAATACAAGTTGTTCATTTAGTTCGAGGCACTCTGGATTTTCCTCAAGCAGATCCCTTGTAAACGCTATTTTTGTGTTTAATTCTTTTGAGCTCCATTGGCCCATTTCTATCGAACTCATAAGAAATTTAGCAGAATCATTAAATTTAGGATCTTTGATATCTGCAGATACTACAACTTCATATTCTCCAAGAGCAGTATATGATTCTATTATAAGACTTGTTTTAACAGAGCTTTTTTTTTCTATTTTTTCAAAATAATCCTTTGTAAACTTCAGTTTAATAACACTATTATTAACAAAGGCTGCTAAACTTACTTCTTTTAAATCCATGTCCCCATAATTGTTTAGGGTTATTGGAGCAATAACAGTGTTATTTTTATACATAGTCATTGTTAAAGGGGTTATAAGATTAAATGAATATGGCTTTTCTACCTCCTTATTCTTTGTTTTTATTATTGTTGTTGCTGATCCTCCCCCCCCACTAATCACTGTTATACTAGGGGCTATGCCCTCAAATTCTACAAATGTCAAGTTTATATTATTGCTTCTTGTTGTATTATAGCCATCACTCATTGTAAAAAATACTGTTTCTGAACCAACCCAATCACTTGCAGGTGTGAGTGTAACTTGGTGGGTTATGTTATCTATTGATATTTCTATACTTGAGTTTTCACTAACATTATATGTTATTGTATCATCTGTATCAGCATCATAAAAATAATCATCAAGGTCTATCCAATTCACATATATTGTGTTTTCATTACCTGTAAAGTCAGATATAACATAGTTTATGTTTATATCATGCAAGGAAGGGCTTATAGTGGTATTTGCTGTTGAGAAATTTGCTTTATATTGTATATACTGATAATCATCAGATTTAATTAGGGAATTATCAGTATAAATTTGGCTCCAGTTTGCATCATCCAATCCTAATTCTGTTGGTGATGTTCTCGTCTGCAAAGTTATATTTGTTCCAGCAGGCATTGTTGCTGTCCAGTTGATGTAAGTTAGGTTCATATAATCTTTTGCTAAAAGATTTATTGCTGATGATTTGAAAGTGCCTTGTGAATAGTAATCAGTTGAATTCTGTTTGTTAAGCATTATATCTCCACTCCGAGATGTTGTATTTGTATTGTTGTTTGTTCCAGAACTGAAATCACTTTCAGTTGTTTGTGTTTTTATTCCAAATGTTGGTAATCTGTTTGTGTTGCTAACACTTGCATCCCATGTTACGCTGTCTGTTTCATTGAAGTTATCCGAGACTATTACTGTTAGGTTATGCTGTCCAAATGCTAGGAAATCAGGATGATAAAGCCATGATTGGTTTGCTGATTGATTAACAGAGTCCAAATACCAGGCATACCTTAAACTGTCTCCATAAATTAAGTCAGGATCATCCGCTGTCACATTAAACTGCAATAATGAATTTTCTGCCATATTAAATATAAGCTCTAATGGAGCATAAGATGTTATACTTGGAGGGTCGTTAATGTTTAATATTGTGAGTATTATAACAGAACTTGTTATGTTATGGCTGTCATTCACTGAGATATTTATTGCATATTCCCCAATATCACCATTTGTTGGCGTAAAATTAATAATTCCTGTTAAAGAACTTATATTAAAAAGAGTACTGTTATCGCTGAAAGTTAAAGTGTCATTTTCTTCATCTGTTGCATTAATATCATAATAAAATAATATTTCTTCTGTTGCTGTCTGATTTTCAAGAGGAGGATCAAAGTAAGGAGGATCATTCCTTTCACTAATATTTAACCAGAATGTTGATGATGCTGTTCCATTATCCCCATCACTCACATTAATTTGTATGCTGTAAAGCCCTATCTGGCTTATATTTGGGGTAAAGCTGATAAATCCTGTTGAAAAACCAATTTCAAATAAAGTAGCATTATCACTAAAGGTTAAGGGGTCTCCATCAGAATCAGACGCGTTTATAGTTATATTAAAATTAATATCTTCCATTGCAGTCTGATTTCCTATTGGATCAATTACTGGAGCCCTGTTTTGTGTAACAGTAAATACTACTATTTCATAATCTATTTTTGGTATGGTAGCATCATCTGTAACAGAAATATTAATTGTATGATTTCCTTCCTGGCTTGCATTCGGTGTAAATTCAATAAGCCCTGTTGATGAGTTAATATCAAACAAGGTTGTATTATCACTAAATGTTAAGGTATCACCAGTGTCAAGATCTGTTGCATTAACTTTTAAGCTAAAAGTTTTATTTATTTTGATTATCCTATTGCCTATTGGGTTTAAAACAGGAGGGTTATTAATATCCAATATTTCAAGCACAAAAGTTGTTGAATTTGTTGCACCTTTTGCATCAGTTACTGTAACAAGAATAGTATGATTTCCCTTATCTTCATCAAGTGGTGTAAAGCTAAATTTTGCAGCTGTTTCATTAATTTTGGTAGAGGTTAACATCTTACTATAATTGCTTGAAAATGTAAGATTGTCACCATCAGCATCAAAACCTGTTACTGTCAACTCAAATAAAGTATTTTCTTCACCTATCTTATTCTCTATTAGGTTAATAACTGGAGCTGTGTTATTAAATATTGTAATATTCATAGTAGCAGAAGAATTATCAATTCCATCACTCACAGTTATGTTAATTGTATAACTGCCAATATCATTATTTATAGGGGTAAATTCAATAAGTCCTGTTGATTGATTAATATTAAACAAAGTTGTGTTGTCATAATATGTTAAAGAGTCATTATCAGGATCAGATGCAACCACTTGGTAACTAAATAAAGCATAGGCATATGCCTGTTGATTTGGTATTGGTTCTATTACTGGAGGGTCCTGGACATTAGTTACATTTAATATTAGATTATTGCTGTCTGCTGTTGCATAACCATCATTTATCGTAAAAAATACTTCTTCTGTACCAAACCAGTTTGGGTCAGGATAAAAGCTTACATTATGGGGTGTTGATGGGTTTATGTTTATTGTTATATTTGTGTTGCCTGTTGACGAAAAGCCAGGGTTGTCACCACACTCATTGTAATCAAGATCATAAAAATAGTTATCTAAACTTATATTATTAATTAAATTATTGTCTTCTCCCCATGTTATATTGCTTATTGTTCCATTCCAGGCAGGAAGTCTGTTAATATTAGTTATGCTTAAATTCCATGTTATGCTATCTGTTTCATTTTCTATGTCACTCACTTCGAGAGTTATATTCCTATAACGAGGCTCGCAAAATCCTGTTGTAAAGTTCCAAGAGCCAGCTGTTTCATTGACTGTTGTTGAATTAACAACCCCATCAACAATCCACCTTGTAGTTAAAACATCACCATATGGCAAATCTGGGTCAGTTGCATTGTACTGAAATGAAAACCCTATGCTATTATTTTCTGTTGTTCCCGGAGTGAGGCTTATTGGTGTCCAGTTCATTATTTGTGGAGGATCATTAACATTTTCTACACTGAAAACAACATTCTCTGTTACAGGGTCATTAGTTCCATCTTCAATACTAATGCCTACTGTATGATTGCCAATATTATCATTTGTTGGTGTGAAAGAAATAAAACCGCTGCCATTCATGTTAAAAACAGGCCAGTTAACCTCAGGGGACTCTGAATTATCTGTGAATATAATAGTATCATTATCTGGATCAGTTGCGTTTATCTGAATCTCAAAAAGTTGATCTTCTGTTAAATTATAATCAGGAGGGCTTGGGTCAAAATAAGGCGGGCTGTTAGCAAATGCTGTGGCAAAGCCAGTTATGCTTGGGTTTTGGAAAAAGTTGGCAAGATTCTTTGTGCCTGTACTAATCTCCTGAATAAAAGGATTAAATCCTTTATCATTTATTAAAGCAATTGAATACATAACACTAATTATTAAAAACATAAGTGCTATAGACTTTAGCTGTTCTTTATTTATCCTTTTTTTTAGTGTTCTCATTTTTATTTGTTCAATTTATTTTAATTTTATCAAGCTCCTTTTCCTTTATCTTATCATATAACACAACAATTTTTTTGTAAATATTCCTTTTTTCCTTAACAGGCAGCTCCTCATAAAATTCTTTTATCCTAATATAAGCAAGTTTGGCAGAATCAATATCCCTCTTTTTTATAGAATTTTTTGCCTTAATTAACTCTTTGTATATCTCTAGGATTATCTTAGATTCTTTTTTAATTTTTTGCTTTTCTTCTGGTCTTTCTTTCTTAAATTCCTTTTTTTCTGTTTTTCCTTCCACATATTCTTCTGAACCAAACTTGACTATCATCCTTGCTTCACTGATAAGTTCCTTTAATTCGGGTTTTTTCATTTTATAGCCCTTATAGCTTATCTCAGATATTTTTTTGAAAAAAGTTACAATCATTATCCTTAAAGGCATTGAAATCTCGTGTTTTCCTATTTCTTTGCATAATTCCTCATATGTAAATTCATACTCTATTTTTAACAAACCACTGAGGAAATCCCTTATTATTCTAACAAATTCTTTTGAAAGCTCTTCTATGCTTTTTTTACCAAGGTTTTTCTCAAGTTTGTCTAATCTCGATAATATTGATTCCCTTACTTTCAATTCCTCTGGCATAATCTTTTTCTTTTTCTTGAGTAATCCAACTAAAGGCATAAATTTCATCAATATTTTTGCAATGAGAGGCTGATAATACTTATGGTACTTGATTATAACAAATATTATTGCTAAAATAAGTAGGATTATTGATGTGAAAGCAGGCCATATTGCTTTTTTAACAATAACAGGCATTTCTATTTCCTTGCATGCAGGACATGGCCCTCCGCAATCTTTACC
>Ga0136651_10001264_pt1 | contig 13954 bp, 14 predicted proteins | sample Mar14236cmmetaG_FD_94867 | JGI IMG/M metagenome (GOLD analysis project Ga0136651, IMG submission 94867) | Marine hydrothermal vent microbial communities from Guaymas Basin, Gulf of California to study Microbial Dark Matter (Phase II) - Marker... ...
ATACTTTGCTTTAAATGAGAGGGATGCAAGGGAAAATGCAAGGGCATTTATAAAGGAATACAAAGATATATTCCCAAGGCTTGTAGATTGTATTAAAAAGGACTTAGATAGCTGCATAGCTTACATGAAACATCCTTTTAAAAGGTGGAAGCATACCTGTCTGCCGACAGGCAGGTAAGGACAACAAATATTATAGAACGTGGTTTTAAAGAGGTAAAAAGAAGGGTAAAGGTAATGGAGACATTTCGGACTTTCGAATCTTGTATTAGAATTTTATATAGTTTACTTAGGTTGCAAAATGAAAATTGGGAGGGTAAGCTCATTGCAAGTTTTTAAATTTACACAAATAAAGGGACGGTACCGTCAAAGTTGAGTTAGGACAATTTCAGGCAAAAACCGGAAAAGTTGGGTTTAAAAAAAGTAATTACAATAAAAAATTGGTAGCCGCAGGTTTTAACCTGCGTTAATTTACGTAACTTAAAAGTTGTGGCTACCATTTATTCTTCACTTAATTGAATTAGCTCCTGGGTATCTAAGATGAGAATTACCCTCCCATCTCCCAGTATAGTTGCTCCTGCTATACCTTGAATATTATCTACGCATCCCTCAAGAGGCTTGATGACAATTTCCTCCTGCTTATAAAGCTCATCCACAATCAAGCCAATCCTCTTCCCGTTTCCCTGAATGACCACTATGCGGGCTTGGCCATCCTTCCTTTCTTTCCCATGAATACCAAGCAGATCAGATAGCTTCACTATTCCCAGGATGTTTCCCCTCAAAACTATGGACTGTTTTCTTAAAATCCTCTTTATCTGGCCTGAGGAAATCTCCAATATCTCTATTATAGAATCCATAGGTAGAGCAAACATCTGCTCACATTCTTCTATGAGAAGAGCGTTTATTATAGCCAGAGTAAGAGGTAGCTTTATGGTAAAGGTTGTTCCTATATCTATTTGGGTTTCTATATCTATCTCGCCCTTTAATTTCTTGATATTGCTCTTTACCACATCCATTCCCACTCCACGCCCCGAGATGTCGGTTACTTTTTTAGCTGTGCTGAAACCAGGCAAAAAGATCAAGTCCAAAGATTCTCTTTCACTTAATAATTTTGCCCTGTCCTCATCGATAATTCCTTTCTCCACAGCAGTCTGACGGATTAGCTCAAAATCCATCCCTCTACCGTCATCCTCAATTTTAATAACGACGCTATCGCCTTCCTGAGAGGCAGAAAGATTTATCGTCCCTACGGGATCCTTTCCCTTTTTTATCCGTTCCTCAGGTGTCTCTATTCCGTGATCTACGGCATTGCGGATTAAGTGAATTAAGGGATCTCCAATTTCCTCAATTACCATCTTGTCAAGCTTTGTTTCCTCTCCGGAAATTTTGAGAGCGATTTTCTTGCCCCTCTCTTGTGAGAGGTTCCTCACCAAACGAGGAAATTTGTTGAAAAGATTTTTTATAGGACGCATATGCAGGTCCGTAGCCAGAAGCTGCAGGTCAGTGCTAATTCTTCTTAGCATCTGAGCAGATGCCTTTAGCTCTGCGGAAACTTCAGGAATTTTGTATTCAGTATTTAACTTCTGGCTAATATTAAAGAAGGCGCCTCTATTAATAATCAATTCGCTGACCAGGTTCATCAGGAGGTCTAATTTCGCCTCCTCCACACGAATTGTCTTCTCCGTCAGCGTCTTTTCGTGGGATCGAGGCCCTTTCTCGACCTTTTCTTTCTCGAGGGAGCGGCTAAGCTCGCTTCTTACCTCCGTAGTGCTCAAGCTTGCTTGAGGTTCAAGTTCTTTGCCCTGGGCAGCTTGTTTTATTTTATTTAGAAGAGAACTAATGTCAATATCCTCTTCTCTTTCAGCTTTTACATTATCTATTAACTTAGTGAATACATTGTAACTTGATATGAATAAAGAAGTTAATTCCTCAGAGGGACTGATTTTCTTCTTTTTTATCTTTTCCAAAAGGCCTTCTTCTTCCCTGGCCAGGTTTTTGATCCTGTCAAACCCCATATAGTCGGCAGAGTTTTTAAGACTGTGGATCACCCGGAAGAGGGTATTAACAAGTTCAGAGTTCCAACCCTCCTGTCTTACCTTGGCTAAGCAGCTCTCCATAGTGCGAAGGTGTTGTTGAGCAGCATCTAAGAATGTCTCCTTTTCCTCCTCGGTGGAGGTAGCGCTTGTTGAGGGAGCTTTCTTTTTCGGTTTTTTAACCTTTTCCTCTATCTTACTTATAAACTCCTCCACCTCCCTCAGGGAATCGCTTGTTACCCTCTCCATTCTCTTCTTATCACCACTGCTTAGATCCTCAAAAAGGGCTTTCAGGAAATCCGTTCCCTTGAACAAAAGGTCTATAATTTCCGAGGTGGCTTTAAGTTTTCCTCGCCGCAGACTATCCAGAAGATTTTCTGATTTATGAGATAGATTAATTATCTGTGTTAAGCCCAGAAAGGAGGAAGCTCCTTTTATAGTATGAAAACAGCGGAATATATCGTTCAGAAGCTCTAAGTTATTGGGTTCCTTCTCCAATTGGAGTAGTTTCGGCTCTAAGGATTCGAGATGCTCGTTTGACTCGTTGATAAACTCTCCTAAGATAGCAGGATCATTCAAAAACTCGTTCATTTTTTTCCCCCTTCTAATCCAAAAGCATCTTCACGTTCATCACTAATTTTTTAGGATCTGTTGGCTTGACTAAGTAAACATTAGCTCCGGCGGCAAGGCCCCTCTCTCTATCTTCCTCTTCTTCCTCAGTAGTTACGATAATAATGGGAAGATCTCTGTAGGAGTTCTGTTTCCTTAGAGTCTTGATTAACGTTAGTCCATCCATTTTGGGCATATTTATATCCGCTACTACCAGGTCAAACTTTTCTCTATATAACTTCTCTAAGGCCTCTATCCCATTGGAGGCGGTTTGGACCTCAAAGCCTGCTGATTCCAGTATAAAACCCTGTAGTGTTCTTATAGTTGCTGAATCGTCCACCACGAGGATTTTCTTTTTCATATTATCCTTCCTCCTTGATTATCCTTATATGATAGCCGCAGGCTCAAGGTGAGCGAAGTTGCGGCTATCTCTTCATTCTTTCATATACGCCAGTCCATTGTTAAACCTGACCAGTTTAAAAGCAGCGCTGATACGAGACATAGATTCACTCGACCCTAAGAAGATGTATCCTCCCTTATTAAGGCTGTTATAAAAAAAACTTACTATTTCTTTGCAGGAGTTCGGGTCAAAATAAATAAGGACATTTCTACAAAATATGAAGTCGACGTTTTTTATCCTTTGCAGTCTCAATCCATCGTTGAGGTTAAGATATTCAAATCTGACATATTTTTTGATCTCATCCTTGATCTTATATTTATTCTGATATTGCTCTTGATATGGGATAAAATATTTCTTTCTATATTCAAGAGGGACATCCTTTAGCGATCTTTCTGTATAAATCGCCTCTCTGCACATCTTTAGAGCCCTGCGGTTTATATCGGTGCCCAAAATTTCCACTCTCCAGCTGTAAAGGTCCTCAATCATCTCTAAGAGAATGATGGCAATCGTATAAGGCTCCTCCCCGCTAGAGCAGCCAGCACTCCATATCCTTAAATTTTTATTATACTTCCTCCTTTTCTCCTCGCAAACGAGGGGCAGAATTTCCTCAGCGAACATTTTTAGCTGGGGATAATCCCGAAAAAAATAAGTCTCGTTTATGGTGAGGGAATCCACAAAATTGGAGAATTCCTCTAAGTCGTAGTGTAAAATGCGGATGTAATCTTTTACATTATCGCAACCTATCTCTTCCACTCTTCTTGAAAGCCTATTGGTCACAAAGTAGATTTTCTTTTCATCGAAAAAAAGCCCCGTTTTCCTGTTGACCAAGTCTCGAATTGATTGAAAATCCTCTCTGGAAAGATACATCAATTAGCTCCTAGTGATTTATCAGTCTTTTTAATGCCTCATTTGCTGCATTTCGCACTTCTTCATCATTATCGTATGCCAACGATTCAAGTATTTCCTTCACTTCTTCTTTCTTCTCCGAGGATAGATATCCAAGATTCGGATCTATAAGAATTAAGGCCTTCGTCCCTGTCTCTCTTATCTCTTCGTCTTCATCGGATAGAAAGTTAACCAGGGAGGAAATTGCCTTTTTGTATTTAACCTTACCTAATAAAAAGGCGGCGGCCTTTCTTGTTGATGTAGATTTACTCTCCAGAAGTTCTAAGAGAAAACTCAAGTCCAATTCCTTTATTTTGTCAATGACTTTTTCTTCCTTTTCAACTATCTGAGCTATCGCCTCTGCCACTGCCCCCCTTAACGTCTCGGATTTAGAAAAAGACAAAAGAAAATCAACCGCCCTCCCATTACCTATCTTACCCAGGGATTTAATCGTTGAGAGAAGCACCAGTGCGTTCTCGCTCGATGGAATGCTCATCAGGGACTCAACTGCTCTCTTATCGCCAATCCTGCCCAAAGCCTCCACACAGGAACATATAAGCCACATATTCCCTTCCAATACCTTTGTCAATGGATCAACTGCTCTTTTATCACCAATTTTCCCCAGGGCTTCCGCGGCAGCGCAGGCGACATTGATATTTGGATCGTTCAAGGTAGTTATAAGATAAGAAGTAGCCTTTGGGTCAGCAATATTTCCCAGGGCATCACAGGCGAACTTACGTATATCATGGTCTTTATCCTTTAAAAGAGAGAGCAAAACGTCCACTGCCTTTTTTCCAATTCCCTCCAGGATTTCTATGGAAATGTTGCGCACACTTGCTTCCATAGAGCTCAGAAGAGGAACAAGTTTTTCTGCAACTTCCTTGCCATCTATCTTGACTAAGGCATCGGCAGATGCCTCCTGGACAGCGGTGTTTTTATCGGAAAGAAGATTTATTAAATGAGGGATTCCTTCTTTTTCCCTTAATTCGCCCATCATTTGAGCTGCCCATCTTCTTTCTTCATCATTCTCACTCTTTATCTTTCTTAGTAGTTCGCTGAATTTAAGCTTTGAAGAGGTCATTTTGGTTCTCCTTTCACTGCTCTCACAATTGCCTGCGCCATTCCCCATACGGAGACCACCTTATCCACACAGCCCATTTCAATAGCCGCCTTGGGCATACCAAAAATTATAGAGGAGGCCTCATCCTGGGCGATGGTTTTACCGCCCATTTTCTTCAGTTCAACCATCGCCTTAGCTCCATCACTGCCCATCCCTGTCAGGATAACACCAACAGCGTTCTTGCCATAAACCTTCGCTACCGATGACATCATCACATCTACTGAAGGTCTGTGAAAAACATTGGAAGGCTCCTTGCTCAACCGTATAATGGTTCCCTTACCAAGAGTTCTCTTAACCACGGTCATATGGTAATCACCGGGGGCAAGGTAACCCTTTCCCTCTTCCACTATATCTCCAGCTTCAGCCTCTTTGATCTCGAGTTGACTATTTTGGTTTAGTCGCTCTGCAAAGGCACTGGTGAAACTGGGCGGCATATGCTGAACTATTAAAAGTGATGCTGGCAGATCACCTGGAAGGTAAGGAATAATCTTCATTAAGGTTTGAGGCCCTCCAGTAGAAACACCAATGGCTACTGTCTTCTCAGATATAGCAACATAATCTTTTCTTTTAGAGATAGCGATTGGTGGCTGCTCAACAGCCTCTGGTTTAGCTCGTTTTATATTTTCCAGTTTTACAGAAGCGGCTGCCTTAACCTTGGTAATTATCTCGTTCTTTTGTTTATCTATATCTAAGGAGATAGTGCCTGATGGCTTGGGGATAAAATCTACCGCTCCTAACTCCAGAGCCTCAAATGTCTCAAGTGCCCCCTCCTGAGTAAGGGAACTGAGCATAACTACTGGTAGAGGATTTTCGGCCATAATGTGTCCTAAGGCGGTCAAACCATCCATATGAGGCATACTTATATCCAGAGTAACTACATCCGGAGATAGCTCCCTTAACTTTTCTAAGGCATCCTCGCCGTTTCTGGCCGTGCCAATCACCTCAATACGAGAATCGGATTCTAGTATGTTCCTTATCGCCTTCCTCATAAAAGCCGAATCATCAACTACGAGAACCTTTATTCGAGACGATAAGGTGTGCAGACCATTGTGTTTCATAGGTATTTTTCTCCTTTCATCTTCGTTTTAAGGATGATTTTTCCCGTCTCGAGCTCAAATTCCATTGTCCGCGGGTGATGCCCTAAGGTATCATCCGCTATTATCCTTATACCCTCTTTGGCTAAATACTTTTTTACAGCAAGCACATTTTGTGCTCCCACATCCATCTCAAGAGGTAGATTCTTTAAGCTAAACATATTTCCCCCTCCAGCAATCTTAGCTATGATATAAATGCGGTTTGCTCCCATATTTTCCATTTTCTTAATCATTGAAGAGATGGCGACATTGGCGAACTTAGGATTTTTACCTTCCCCGTTTGCCTTTTCACTGTTGGGTAGGCTTATATGGGCTAATCCGCCAATTTTGGAAAAAACATCGTAAAGGGCAACTCCCACACAGGAACCAAGATTATGAGTAATTAACACATTTGGAGTGGTAGATACTCTAAACTCGCCAATGGGCACCGAAATTGTTCTTTTCATCTTTTTCCTTTCGCTCTTTCCCCTTTTTCTTATATCTTCCTATATAGACAGGTTCCTACACACTCAAAACCCATTCTATCCAAGTCAAAGATCCTCTCCGTGCCACCACAAAAGAAAAATCCCCCTCTTTTTAAGGCGAGGCGAAATTTATCCATAAGCATTTCCTTAGCATTGTTTTCAAAATAAATAACTACATTTCGACAGACGATGAGATGAAAAAAGCTTTGAGGAAAACCGTCCTTTAACAGGTCAACTTTGTTGAATTTCACCTTCTTTTTGATCTCGTCACATATTTCATAATTTTTACCTACTTTCAAAAAGTATTTCCTCAGTCTTTCTTCTCCCACGTTTCTTACACGGTTCTCATCGTAAAGGCCGATCTTAGCCTTTTTTAAGGCACCATTGTCTATATCCGTGGCTAAGATTCTATTGATGCTTTGAGGGGATTTCTCGTAAAGGATAATGGCCAGAGAATATGCCTCTTCCCCAGTGGCGCAACCGGCACTCCATATTCTGGGGTTAGATGTTTCCCTTAAAATTTGAGGAAATATCTTTTCCTCCAACTCCTTAAACCTTTCTGGATCACGGAAGAATTCAGAAAAATTTATGGTGATGTATTCGAGGAACTCCTCGTATCTTTTTCGGTTTCTTTCAAGAAGGCGATAGTATTCCTTGAGGCTCTTACATCCGAGCTTCTCGCTCAATGTGGTTATTCGCCTTTGCATCTGACGAGTTTTATAGGCATTTAAGTCAACGCCGCTCTTTTTTAAGATTTTTCTCTTGAAGTATTCGTAATCCGAACTCATAAAATTTCCTTCACGATATCTTCTCTAAGTTTTTCCTTGCCAGCTCAAAGTCAGGGTTTATTCTAACCGCCTCCCTGAACTCCGTAATTGCTTTATCGTTTTTGCCTAGGGTATAATAGATTATCCCCAAATTATTATGTGCCTCTGCATCTGAGGGGTTGAGCTCAAGCGACCTTTTATATTCCCTTGCTGCTTCATCTAAAATTCCCTTTGCCTGATAGGCTAAACCAAGGTTATAATGGACAGAAGCGCTTTCTCCTTCTGAATGGAGGGCTTTTTGAAAGCTTTCTATTGCCTTATCATACTCTCCTTTATTGTAATAATTTAAACCAATTTGGTTATATTTGGGGGTAGAATTAATGGAATTCTCAGTTGAAAGGAGATTATTTAAACTTAAACTCTCCCTCATTATCTTACTTTCACTTTCTCCATCCTTGAGGATAACATCCAATCTTACCCTGAGAGATTTACTTTTCTTCAAGAGAAATAACCTCCTCAGCCAATTGTTTATATGCTACTGCTCCCTTAGAGTCAGGAGCATACTTGTTGATGGGAAGACCACTACTGGGAGCTTCGGCCAATTTGGTGCTTACCGGAATTATCGTGCTAAAAAGCCTGTCCTTAAAATGCTTCTGAAGCTCCTCGAGAATGTAATGGCTTAAGTTCGTCCGCACATCATACATAGTAGCCAGAACTCTAATAGATAATTCCGGATTTGCCTTTTCCTTTACCGTATTGATCAAATTTAACAGCTGAGTTAGTCCTCTAAGGGCGTAGAACTGAGTCTGCACTGGAATGATAACTTCCTTAGAGGAAGCAAGAGCGTTCAAGGTTAGGACCCCCAATGAGGGATCACAGTCTAAAAGGATGTAGTTGTATTTTGAAGTTACAGGCTTAAGTTTTTTTCTCAAAATAAGAGCTGCACCTCTTTGTGTTCTTAGCTTACCTTCTCCATCAATGAGGGAGGATTTAGCTGGGATAACCCCTAAATTTAAAAGACTTGTGCGATAAATTAATTCATTAACAGAAGTTCCAGTATCATTAAAAAGATCACAGGCCGAGAGATTAAGCAAGTGAGGTTTGATTCCAAGCCCAATGCTTGCATTGCATTGAGGGTCCAGGTCTACCAAGAGAGCCTTCCTATTCATATCGGCAAGGAAGGCACCTAAGTTTATCGCGGTGGTGGTTTTCCCACACCCTCCTTTTGGATTGGCGATGGCGATGACCCTTGCCTGACTTGATGACATATAAGCCTTCTCTCCTGAAAATTTACAGTTTATGTCTTCCCACTTCTTACTTCTTACCAGGCCCTGATTGATCTACCTCCTTTGGCTTGGCACTTTCCAACTTGACAGGTTCCTTAACAGACTCTTGAGGCTTATTGAGCTTCATTCGAGCTAATTCTTCTTTCTCCTTAACTGTCAGGATCTCATTTAAGTTGAGCAAGATGATAAGTCTCTTACCATCGTCGAGTTTGCCTATTCCACGTAAGTATTTAGCCTCAATTCCTGCTACAATGGGTGGTGGTGGCTCGATGGCGTTCTTGGGTAGGCGCAGGACCTCGGAGACGGAGTCAACGATGATACCTGTGGTTTTATTATCCACATTTACCACCACGATTCTGGTAGCATTTGTCTTCTTTGTGGCTTCCAGGTCAAAGCGTTTTCGCAAATCAATTACTGGAAGGACATTGCCCCTTAAGTTTATCACACCTTCTACAAAGGATGGAGCCTTGGGAACCTTGGTAATCTCTGGCAGTCTTATGATTTCCTGCACCTCCTCAATTCCCACTCCAAATTCCTCATTTTCAATTTTAAAGCTCACCAATTGTTCTTCTTCAGCCATTTTTCTCTCACTCCCTTTTCTATTCTTGATATTTTTCTCATTAGCTTGTCCTAATTTGGAAAGTTCTCTCCTTTCCGAAGCGGTCAGGAGCTTAACCAGGTCTAAAAGAAGAAGCAGCCTTTTCCCTTCTTCTAATTTCCCTATTCCCTTAAGGTATTCCGCATCAATGCCAGAGACAATGGGTGGTGGTGGCTCAATGGTATCCTTGGGTAGGCGCAGGACCTCGGAGACGGAGTCAACAATCATTCCCATAGATACCTCACCTGCGTTTACCACTATAATCCGGAGAGAACTTGTCTTTTCCACATCTTCTAAGCCGAATCTTTTACGCAAGGAAATTATAGGCAAAACCTTGTCCCTTAAATTTATCACTCCTTCTACAAAGGATGGAGCTTTGGGAACTTTAGTAATCTCAGGCACGCGGATGATCTCCTGCACTTCTGAGATTCCTACCGCATACTCTTCTTCACTTAGTCTAAAGCCCACTAATTGAACCTCATCAGAGGAAATTTTCCCTGCCTTAGCTTCGGTAGCTTTATTATTTTTAGTATCTTTAATGGAGTTGAGATTCTCTGAGAAGATACCCATTTCCTCAACATTTAAAAATTTTCTCAGGTTAAGGAGGTTAATTAGACACTTACCATCCTCCATTTTGCCTATTCCGTCCAGGTATTCGGCATCTGCACCGGTGATGATGGGTGGAGGTGGCTCAATGGCCTCGTCCGGCAAACGTAAGACCTCAGATACGGAATCCACAATTATTCCCATTGTCTTGCCCTCGATATTTACCACTATGATGCGATTAGAATCTACTCGCTCCTTAGATTCTAACTGAAATCGCTTCCGACAATCAATCACCGGTAAAACCTGTCCCCTTAAATTTATCACACCTTCCACAAATTGTGGTGCCTTGGGAACTTTGGTGATCTCGGGTATCTTTATTATCTCCTGGACATCCATTATGTCCATTCCGAATTTTTCCTCCTCCAGATTGAAACTCACCAATTGACGTTCGGTATTCGCAGCCATAATAACCTCCTTAGCTGTCTTTCTTATCTCTTCCAAAGCTTTTGCCTGCTCTTGAGTTGATTTACTTCTCTCCTCAGAAGCTGACGATGCCTCTTCAGCAGTGGCGGCAATCTGCTCAGCCCCCTTAGAAAACTGCTCTACTGCAGCAGCTTGCCTGGAAGATAAATCATTTACTTCTTTACTTCCCTGTTATAGTGTTTTCCTCACCTCCTTGGTAAAATTTTCAAGACATCCTCAATCGCCTTTTCTTATTTACTATTACTATCGGCAAAAACAGGAAAAACTTTAGGAAACCATCTTTTTTAACTCTTCACGCTACGTAACTCTTAAGGTTCTATGTCAGAAATGCGATAAAGGATGAGAGACAAAGAGAAGGAAGAAAATTTGGCTTGACTTAAGATACAGAATTTGTATAATACATTTGTAATCTATCGTAAACAGTGAGATTCGATGAATGATTATATTTGACCCTTCTACCCTTATATTGCTGGCGAAGATTGAGCTCTTGAGGCAAATAGTAAGTCATTTTGAGGTAATAATCACCAAGGAGGTAGAAAAAGAGAGCACAAGAAAAGAGTGTTTTGATGCGAAACTAATAGCAAGGCTAATTAAAGAAAAAAATATTAAAGTAGAAGGGGTAACTTCCGAAAAGAGTAAGGAAAAGCTCAGAAAAGATTTTAATATAGAAATGGGAGAGGCATCTGCCTTACTACTGGCGAAGATAAAGGATTGCCCTTTAGCCACTGATGATGGTCCTACAATAAAGGCATGTAAGATTATGAACGTCAAGTTCGTTACGGCGATACATTTCTTAATAAAAGAATATGAGAGTAAATTATTGAATATGGATATAGCTCTTATCAAGCTTGAGAAACTTAAAAAATACGGCAGGTACAACCTGCGAATAATTGAGGATGCCTATAAAAGGATAAAAGGAGGTGTAAGATAAATGAAGGTTATGAGTTTAAGGTTGAATAAAGAAGAGATAAGAGAGATTGAGGAAATAGCAAAAAAAGAGAAAAAAGATAAATCCAGCATAGTTAGAGAATTGATAGGCTATGGATTGCTTTATCGTGCGATAAAGCACTACAAGGAGGGAAAATTATCTCTGGAAAGAATATCTAAGCAGCTGAATCTGTCAATAAGCGAAACGATAGATATGTTAGCGGACTTTGGAGTTGAAGTTCCTATAGAGTATGATGATTATCTAAAGGGATATGAGGGGTTAGAGTAAATTTGAAGACCCGCCGCGGACCCATCTCATTGTCTCTTCCCAATTTCTGTTTTTTAACTCCTTTGTAGTGACAACGCCCATAATTGAGCCCTCCTAAGTAGCTACTTTATATAATTTTAGTTATTTTAAGATACCTGTTAAGAGTTTTAGGCCCTGTTGCAAGAAAATTGTGTTCTATAAGACCATAGGCCAGGCTTGTTTTTTGGGGGATTAAGCCTGGCCTATGGACATATGGAGTGGTAAAGGGGAATGCCGGAGGTTACATATTTATGTTCTGAAGTTCATCAGCTAAAGCAGATATCTCCTCTACAGCTGTGGCAAGCTCACTCATTCCTTTAGCCTGCTGTTGGGCAGCAGAGGATGCCTCTTGGGCAGCGGAAGAAGCCTCTTGGGCGGCTGCGGCAATTTGATCTACTCCTTTTCTTGCCTCCTCAATAGCCTTTAGACTCTCAGCAGCGGCGTTCTTTATCTCCTCCACTCTTTGCTGGACACCGGCCGCCTCTTTTACCACCTCGCCTAAAGCCTCTGTGACCTTTTTAGCACGTTCTACTTCTCCCCGAGCTGTTGCTCCAACCTCCTCTATATCGTGTGCCACACGAGAGATTTGCTCCTGAATCCCTCGCACTGAATCCTTAATTTTATCAGCATTTTCTGCTGACTCATTGGCCAGGTTACGGATATCCGAGGCTACTACGGCAAATCCTCTTCCATGCTCTCCTGCCCCGGCCGCCTCAATAGCACCATTTACTGCCAGCATATTGGTTTGAATGGTTACATTGGTGATGGCATCGACGATCTTGTCAATTTCCCTTGCTCTTGCTTCTAAATCGCGAACGGCCTTTGCCGATGTCAGATTGGCCTCAGCCGCATCGGATATTGCCTGAATGAGTTCTTCAACAGCTTTTCTGTTTTCTTGAAGAAGCTTTTGTAGAGCATTAACTTTTTCTAAGGAAACTCCTGCCTTTTGAGCAATTTCATTAGCTGTTTTTTGTATTTCCTCGGCGGTGGAAGCTGATTCCTCAGTGGCTGACCCTTGCTCTTCGGCACCTGAGGCTATCTGTTCAATGGCGGACATTATCTGTTGTGATGCACTGTTAGCCTCCTGAATGGTGGCGGAGAGCTCTTCAGCGGCAGCAGCGAGTTCCTCGGCTACCTTATCGGTAACAGTGGAGGTTCTAAGCTCATCAGCCATCTGAGCTAAGTCCTCAGTGGTCTTTCTTATCTCTTCCAGAGCTTTTGCCTGCTCTTGAGTTGATTTACTTGCCTCCTCAGAAGCTGATGATGCCTCTTCAGCAGTGGCGGCAATCTGCTCGGCCCCCTTAGAAAACTGCTCTACTGCAGCAGCTTGCCTGGAAGATAAATCATTTACTTCTTTACTTCCCTGTTGAACTTCGGCCATATCTTTTTCTATGGTCGCTAAGGCCTCGGTGATCTTTTTTCCTCTCTCCACCTGAGCACGGGCATCTTCTTCTGCTTTTCTCATATCCTCGACTATCTTCTTAACCTCATTTTGAATGTGTTCTACCAATTTTCTTATGTTTCCAGCTGATGCTTCAGAAGTTTCGGCTAAATTCCTGACCTCATCGGCTACCACGGCAAAACCTCTACCATGTTCTCCGGCACGAGCTGCTTCAATCGCTGCATTAAGAGCTAAAAGATTGGTCTGGTCAGCGATTCCAACCACCGTCTGAACCACTTCTCCTACTTCAGTTGCCTGTTTTTCAAGTTCTGCTCCCATCTCAGCAGATTGCACATTCACATCAGCAACTTTGTTTACTCCTTCAATTAAAACCTTAATACCTTGAGACATCTCTCTTACCATAGCCTGCAATTTATTGATAACATCCAGTGAAGCTTGGGCATTTTGAGATGCTATTTGAACTCCCTTATCAACTTGAGCGACAGCTGCTTGGCTTTCCTGAGTATTAGCAGAAGCTTCTTGGGCACCGGAGGAGATCTGTTCCATCGTGCTCATAAGTTCCTGAGCAGCCGATGATGCCTCCTGAACACCGGTTGCCAGCTGATTGGCAGCGGCGGCCAATCTTTCTACCAGTTGCTGTTTTTTTGCTGCTGTCCGCTTGGCCAGTCTTTCTTCAGCAGCTTTCTTAGCTGCTTCTTTCTGGACAGCTCTGTCGACCGTTATTCCCTTTGTAGCTTTTGGCTGAGCTGTAGGTTTCTTAGTTAATTCCTTTTGGGCGACAGGAGCGGTCCCTCCTTGTTTCTTTCCTCCCGCTTTAGCTTCGGGAAGCGGAGCAAGCTTTTTTTGTTTTTCTGCTAATTTCATATCCATATTTCCCTCCTTTTTCAGATTTAAAAATCTTTCAGGACTTCTTTAAATTACACTCATTTTGGCACATAATATCCAAATTATGTCAAGATCATCTTATTATTATTATCGAAATATTTTTTAAAAACTTTAATGATGAAAAACTCATCACCCGTTATAGTTATTTAAC
>Ga0136651_10001267_pt1 | contig 13938 bp, 15 predicted proteins | sample Mar14236cmmetaG_FD_94867 | JGI IMG/M metagenome (GOLD analysis project Ga0136651, IMG submission 94867) | Marine hydrothermal vent microbial communities from Guaymas Basin, Gulf of California to study Microbial Dark Matter (Phase II) - Marker... ...
AGGGGGGATAGCATGTTGGATAATAGCAATGTTTCATACCAAACTTTGAAAGATTTATCGTATTGGACAGGATTTGTCGGTATCTGGTCGATAATAATTGGGGTGGTAGGTATAATATCCATAGGGGGAATAATATCGGGGATACTCGCTTTGATAATGGGAATGAAACTCAGAAGAACGAAGATGGATTTAGAATCCTACATTAATTCAAACAATGAACAGGCTTTACAATCAGCCTTAGACAATTTAAAGAGCTATTTCAAGATTGCCGGTGTAATGATCATCATAACTTTAATAATGGTCATCATCGTTTTTGGAATAATGTTAGGAGGTGGCTTCTCCTTTTTCCAAAATCTAATGTGAGATTGGAGGAACAAATGCTAAAGAAAATATTTGAAATTCTTTATGATACCTATGGGCCACAATATTGGTGGCCATCTGACAGTGATTTTGAAACTGCAGTTGGTGCAATACTGACCCAAAGTGTTTCGTGGAGAAATGTTGAAATGGCCATAAACAACCTACGCCGCATGGATCTTCTCAATCCAAAGAAGATGTATGCGTGTCTAACGGGTATATTGGAGAAATGCATAAAACCTGCTGGTTTCTTCAAAGTAAAAGCACGTAGATTGAAAAACTTCTTGGAATTCTTGAAGGACTATGATTTTGATTTCGATGAATTGAAAAAATTTGATACGCCAACTCTTAGAAAAGTGCTGTTGAATGTTAGTGGTATCGGTAAAGAAACGGCCGATACTATGTTGCTTTATATTTTCAAGAGACCTGTTTTTGTGATAGATGCTTACACTATTCGGTTATTTGAAAGGCTTACAAACGAAGGTAAAAAAACGTATGATGAGCTTCAGGAATTCTTCCAAAACAATTTAGAAAATGATCCAGACTTATTCGGAGAATTTCACGCTCTCATAGTTGTTCACTGCAAAACTGTGTGCAAGAAAAAGCCTGTGTGTAGCGTTTGTAAAATAAATCAAAACAATTTATGCAAAAAAGCAAAGATGGTATAACTCTCATATGATTATTTCTCCACTGTTTATTTTTAAAATTCTCTTGTCATTTAAAACCTCTATGTAATTTTCAAAGATTTTCAGAACTTTGACTTTATGTATTTCATCGTTGAGCATCACCTTTATTTCTTCTCCTTCTTTTGGAAACAATCTCTTTTTCCACATCTTTATTATGGTGGCAATACCAGTTTTTTTGGATCTCAAATTGTAAATCCTAAAAATATAACCAACTATTTTCCTCAAAGTGATGTGAAGATTGTATTCTCTGTCGGTTATCTGCTTGAGTGATACAGCCTTATCACGCAACTCGGATGGAATATCGTTGTTTATGTTCACCCCTATACCAACGATCACAGCCACATTCGATTCACCAAATATTGTTTCAGTCAATATACCCGCTATTTTTTTTCTCTTTATATAAATATCATTTGGCCATTTTATAATCGGTTCCAAGCTCAATTTTTCGAAGAATTTGCACAAAGCAATTGAGGAAATTTTTGTGTAGAGATTGACATCAGAAAAAATCTTCCGTGGTTTAAAGAGAATAGAAAACCACAACCCACCCTTGGGAGAAAACCAACTTCGACCGTTTCTTCCTTTTCCCTTTGTTTGAGTAAGTGCCCAACATATCGTGAAGTTGTTTAATTTTCTCCAATTTCTTTTTAAGAAATCATTTGTTGAATCAATGGAATCAAAGGAAATTACCTTTGAATTCAAGACGACTTTCACCTTTTCAATTTTGATGGTTTTAATATTGAAAACCGGGGCTCACAAAAGCCCCAGTTAAATTATATAATTCGCTCATCTTCTGACCAATTTTTTCTTTGGTTTTTCAAATTTGCATATTCCACACGGACTCTCTTTAGCGTTTATATGCGCGAGAAACTCCTCTTTGAAGTTATCGAGCATGGAATTCAATGGTATCGGTATGGATTGTCCAAGTCCGCAGAAAGACGAGTCCAACATGGTGGATGCTATATTTTTCATAGCATCGATATATTCCTCTTTTCCTCTACCCTTGCTTATTTCATCGAGCATACGTACCAACATCTTCGTACCTTCTCTACAGGGAGTACATTTTCCACAAGATTCGTGTTCGAAAAACTCCATAGCTTTTTTCAGCACATCAACAGCGCAATTATCTTCATCTATCACCAGTATGACTCCCGAACCAAGTGAAACACCGTAGTTTTTCATCGAGTCGAAATCCAATGGTGTATCCAATTTATCTGGTCCAACAAATGTTCCAGCGGTTCCACCAGTTTGAATCATTTTCAATTCTTTACCATTTGCAATTCCACCACCGTATTTATATACAAGGTCCCTGATGGTCGTTCCCATGGGTGCCTCAACTATTCCACGGTTCACTATGTTACCACATAGGCTGAATACTTTCGTCCCCGGCGAGTTTTCTGTTCCGATCGATTTGAACCAATCCGCTCCCTTTAGAATTATCTGCGGAACATTCACGAAAGTTTCGACGTTGTTTATCACAGTTGGTTTTGAATACAGTCCGGATACCGGTGGATATGGAGGTTTCAACCTTGGCCTTCCAGCTTTACCTTCTATTGATTCCATCAATGCCGTTTCTTCACCACAAATGTATGCACCTGCTCCTAATCTTACCGCTAAATGAAATGTAAAACCAGAACCAAGAATGTTTTCGCCGAGCAATCCATATTCGTAAGCATCTTCTATAGCTTTTTGAATATTTTGGACAGAACCGTAGTATTCACCGCGTATGTATATGTAACCTTTGGTGGCGCCAACTGCGTATCCTGCTATCGTCATTGCTTCAATCAATGCATGCGGATCCCCTTCCATTATCAATCTATCCTTGAATGTACCGGGTTCGCCTTCATCCGCATTACAGATCACATACTTTTGATCTGCTTCTGTCTTCATCGTGAATTCCCACTTTAAGCCTGTTGGAAATCCAGCTCCGCCTCTACCTCTCAATCCACTTTCCTTCACTATCTCCACAACTTCCACGGGCTTCATCTCATTCAAAACTTTTGCCAACGCCATGTAACCATCTCTGGCGATATATTCATCTATGTTTGTAGGATCTATAACACCAGCATTTCTCAAAACCACTCTCGTTTCTTCAGATACTTTTTTAGCTTCAACCGAAATTTTATCAGTAAAGAGAGCAGAATCCAATTCCAATTCTTTTGCTCTTCTACCTTTTAAGAGATGTTCTTCGACTATTTTCTTAACGTCATCCGGATTTTTTACTTCATAATATACTTCCTCTGGATAGATCGCAACTATGACTCCATCCCTGTAAACACCGAAGCTACCTGTTTCAAGAACGTCCACAAAACTTGATAAGTTGTATTCATCAACAAGCTGCCGAAAAAGATTTTTAAAGTATCTTGCCCCTTTCAAAATGGAGTTTGAGTCAACCGAGACAAGCACCACGTTACTCTTTGGCATTTTTATCACCTCTGAAGTTATCTATTATTTCTCCAACTTTTTCGGGTGTAAGATTACCAAAAAATTGATCGTTTATCATAATGGCAGGGGCAACTCCACAAAGACCAAGACAGCTTGTCGTTTCAAGTGTAAACAAACCATCTTCAGTTGTTTCACCTATTTCGACTCCGAGTTTTTCCTTTAAAGCCTCCATCACTTCTCTTCCACCTGTAACATGGCATGGAAGACTTTTACACACCCTTATCACATATTTTCCGCGTGGTTTAATGGAGAACATGCTGTAAAAACTTAAAACTTCGTAAACCCTTGAAGCAGGTATATTAAGCAGTTTTGCAACTTCTTCAGCTGCTTCCGGTGGAACGAAATTATTGTAATAATCCTGTATCATATGGAGAGCATTTATAAGAATATCCCCTTCCTCCAAGGTCTCCTTTTTAACCTTTTCAACAATCTCTCTAACTTTATCTAAGTCGACTTTAACCAATTTGATTCCCCCTTTCAACTTTTAGGGCGAAACCTTACTTATGGCCCCGAATCTACATACTTCTATACAACTACCACACCTTGTGCAAATTTCCGGATCTATATCGTGGGCCTTTCTAACCTCTCCCGATATTGCTCCAACGGGACAAACTCTTGCACAAGCTGTACATCCAACACATTTCTCTGAATCGATCACGTACCTTATCAAATCCTTACACACCTTTGCAGGACATCTTTTTTCTTTCACATGGGCTTCGTATTCATCTCTAAAATATTTCAAGGTTGAAAGAACAGGATTGGGTGCAGTTTGACCGAGTCCACATAGCGAGGAATCGATTATGATTTTCCCGAGTTCTTCAAGTTTCTCAAGATCTTCCTCTTCACCTTCACCTCTGGTTATTTTTTCGAGGATTTCAAGCATCTTTCTGGTACCTTCTCTGCATGGTGTACACTTTCCACATGATTCATCGACCGTAAACTGCAAGAAAAATTTTGCGACATCCACCATACAGGTATCTTCGTCCATTACGATCATTCCACCGGATCCCATTATGGCTCCCAACTCTTTCAGGCTCTCATAATCGACTGGTGTATCCAAATATTCCGCTGGAATACAACCGCCACTCGGACCACCTGTTTGAACCGCTTTCAACTTTTTATTGTTGGGTACTCCGCCACCTATATCGTATATGAGTTCCCTGAGCGTTATTCCCATCGGAACTTCAACTAAACCAGTGTTTTTCACTTTACCAGCAAGCGCAAAGACTTTTGTCCCCTTGCTTGTCTCTGTACCTATGCTCGCAAACCAATCTGCACCTTTTATGATTATTGGTGGAATGTTCGCAAAAGTTTCAACATTGTTTATAAGTGTTGGATAACCCCAAAGGCCTTTTTGAGCAGGATATGGTGGCTTAACATTGGGCTGGCCTCTCTTTCCTTCTATGGAATTTATCAAAGCAGTTTCTTCACCACATACAAAAGCACCAGCACCTATTCTTATTTCTATATCGAATGAAAAACCAGTTCCAAGGATATTCTCGCCCAAAAATCCATATTCCCTTGCTTGATTTATAGCGTTCTTTAACCTTTCTATAGCAAGTGGATATTCTGCTCTAACGTAGATATAACCTTTCTGACCACCTATCGCATATCCTGCTATTGTCATTGCTTCCAGCACTGTGTGAGGATCACCCTCAAGAATTGATCTGTCCATGAAAGCCCCTGGATCTCCTTCATCTGCATTGCAAACTACAAACTTCTTATCAGACTGGCTTTTTCGAGTGAATTCCCATTTCAATCCAGTTGGGAATCCAGCGCCACCTCTTCCTCTGAGTCCACTCTTTTTGACAACCTCTATTACCTGTTCTGGAGTCATTTCTGTGAGAACCTTCGTGAGTGCAAAATATCCATCTCTTGCTATATATTCATCAATATTCATTGGATCTATTATCCCAAGGTTTCTAGTAGCTATTTTTACTTGCTTTTTAAAGAATGGATGTTCTTCATAAACCTCCGCTGCAATTTTTCCTTGAGGCCCTTCAAAAAGCATCTCTTCAACTACTCTTCCCTTTAATATATGCTCTTCAACAATCTTCTTGACATTTTCTGTGTTTACCTTTTGATAATAAACACCTTCTGGAAAGACAGCAACTATAGGGCCCAAATCACAGGCACCCATACAGCCAGTTTCAACTACTCTAACAACGCCATCAAGGGCATATTCTCGAAGCTTTTCTTCGAGAACTTGCTTAACACTTTTTTCACCAGCAGATATACACGCCCCTCCTGCACAGATCAAGATTGTATTCGTTGAAACTGCCATTATCTTTTCACCTCTTTCAGATTATTGGAATTCAAACTTCTCCTTTTCTAACGACAAGATCGGAAACGATTTTTCCTTCTATCACATGTTGTTTAACGATTCTCTCTGCTTGCTCCGGTGTAACGTGTCCATAAACCACTGGATTTTGGTCTTCCATTCTAACTTCCACAGTTGGCTCAACCTCACATAATCCCATGCAACCAGATTGAATAACCGCGACATCAGTTATGTTATTTTTGTTGAGAGCTTCAACGATAGCTTTCAAAGTCTCTTTTGCACCGGCAGCGATTCCACATGTTCCCATCGCAACGACTATCTTTCCTCTTTTCTGTGAACCTCTCATTTTGAGATCTTTAAGCGCTTGCTCTTTTATTTTCATAAGATCTTCCAAACTTTTAACCTTAGGCATTCTATTTCCCTCCTCTATTTTTGTAATTCCTTATTATCTTTGGAACTTCATCGGGGGTAACACGACCATAAAAATCACTTTCTCCTATCATAACGACGGGTGCCATACTACAAGCACCAAGACATCTAACGGCATGCAAGGAAAATAGACCATCCTTTGTAACCTCGCCTTCCTCTATTTCGAGCTCTTCTTTGAATCTATCCATCAACTTATCAGCTCCTTTGACATAACAAGCGGTACCAAGACAGATCTTTATCTGGTATTTACCTCTCGGTTTCATAGTGAACAAAGAATAGAATGTAACAACACCAAAAACTTTACTCACTGGGATATTCAATTTTTCTGCTATGTGTTCTTGAACTTCAATTGGAAGATGCCCAAATATTTGCTGAGCCTTGTGCAAAACCTCTATCAGTGCACTGCTGTCTCCTTCGACTTCTTGAATAAATTCGTCAAGTTCCCTATATAACTTTTCGTGCTCTTTACAAACAGATTTCTCCATTTCGGTTCTACACCTCCTGGAATGTATTCACATATCCAATTCTTTGTGATGATTTTCACGTTCAATTATAACACATTATCGTTAAAAATGTCATAACGTTGCCCTATTCCTAACATCCACACTTATCATATTTTATGTTCAGAAGAATGATTAACCCAAATCCTTTCCGCTATCGGAAGTTCTATTTCGAAAGTGATATACTAACACTTGAAGTTGTACCTACAAATATCACTTCTCTAAATGTATGTTAACGTTTAACTGATTAGTTATAATGAAATATCATAATGGAATTTTTTCACTAATGTGATAGAATTTTTCTGTGTATATTATCTTGCATACATCGCAATGAATTACTAAACTTGAAAGGAGGAACAGAAGTTGGATCTTAAAAGATACATACGTAATATTCCGGATTTTCCAGTAAAAGGTATAATTTTCAGAGATATTACCCCCCTTTTGAGTTCACCAGAAGCTTTCAGAAAATCCATAGATTTAATGGCAGAGCGCATAAAAAAATGGGATTTCGATGCCATCGCTTCCCCAGAAGCAAGGGGGTTTATTTTTGGCTCCACCCTCGCTTACTTGCTTTCAAAGGCTTTCATCCCCATCAGGAAACCTTCAAAATTACCATATAAGACTGTAGGAATCGAATACGAGCTCGAATACGGCAAAGCCATCCTTGAAATGCATGAAGATGCCCTTGAGCATCACAGAAAAGTAGTCATTGTCGATGATGTTTTGGCAACTGGAGGAACTGTGGAGGCAATATCGGAATTGCTAAAAAAAGCAAATGGCGAAGTTGTAGGAATGGCATTTCTAATAGAGCTTACACCGTTGAAAGCTCGCGAAAGACTCAAAAATTTTCAGATTGAATCGTTGATAACATACTGAATTAAGAGGTGGAATGAATGTTGAGAAAAATAAGATTCGATTTCAGTTTTGTGTTTTCGCCAAACATATCTAACGGTGTAAGTGAAGAGGAGGTTAACTCTTATAAGAAAAAGATAGAAGGTGTGATAGAGGAGATAAAGAACGAAAAACCAGGATTTATCTTGATACCCTTTGATGAGAGGAATATAAACTCCGTCAAAAATCTTGCCGAAAAATACGATTACTTTAGAGATTATGAAGATTTCGTTGTATTGGGCATAGGTGGTTCAGCTCTTGGTAACATAGCATTGAGGGATTCTCTGAATGGTTTAAATTGGAATGGATTAGATAAAAACGAAAGGAAAGGTTTTCCAAGAATTCACGTGATTGACAACGTCGATCCCGATTTTGTGGCATCCACGCTGAAAAATTTGGATATGAAGAAAACGATCTTCAACGTTATCTCAAAGTCGGGATCCACAGCGGAAGCAATGGCGAACTATATGATTGTAAAAGGGATAATAGAATCCTTTGGCTTGGATGTTAGAAAGCACCTCGTGATAACCACCGATCCTGAAAAAGGAGTTCTAAGAGAGATTGCAAACGAAGAAGGAATAAACTCCCTTGAAATTCCAAAAAAAGTTGGCGGAAGATTCAGTGTTTTGACACCTGTCGGTCTTCTTTCAGCAATTGCCGGTGGAATAAATATAGACGAACTCATCGAAGGTGCGAAAAACGCGTATTCTCTCTTAGATGAAAAAAATCTTTGGAAAAATCCAGCCACCTTGAACGCTCTAATACATTATATTTATTACAAAAAAGGGAAGAACATAAGCGTTATGATGAGTTACTCCAATAGACTGTATCCTCTTGCTGATTGGTATAGACAATTGTGGGCTGAATCATTGGGAAAGAAATACGATGTTCATGGCAAAGAAATATACGTGGGTCAAACACCTGTGAAAGCTTTGGGAGCTACTGATCAGCATTCACAAATCCAACTCTACAATGAAGGACCTAATGATAAGGTGATCACTTTTCTCGTTCCGAAAAGTTATGATCATGAAGTCAGAATACCAAAAATCCATGAGGAACTCGACTCTATTTCCTATCTCGGTGGAAGAACTTTAAATGAGTTGATAGCTGCCGAACAAAAGGCTACCGCGTATTCACTTGCACAGAATGGTCGACCAAATTTGAACGTTGAATTTTCAAAAATATGCGAGGAATCGATTGGAGAGTTCATTTTCACCTATGAACTTCAAACCGCCGTGATGGGTAAATTGCTCAACATAAATGCATTCGATCAGCCCGGTGTGGAAATGGGTAAGAAGTTAACATATTCTTTGATGGGAAGAAAAGGTTTCGCAGAATTCAGAAAAATCCTCGAAAAGAAAGTAAAAAAATACATCATATAAACAGGGGGCGATAAATCTTGAAATTGCTGACATTCAAAGGTGGAGTTCATCCTCCAGAGAAGAAAGAACTCTCAAAAGATTCACCACTTGAGAATTTTAAGATTCCAGAGAAGGTTTATCTCTATCTTGTGCAAAGTGCTGGAGCTCCACCGAAGCTTTTGGTTGAAAAAGGACAAGAGGTTAAAACAGGTCAAAAGATTGCCGAAACTTCTTCGATAATCTCTTCAAATCTTCACTCTCCGATAACTGGTGTCGTTGAAGACATCACAAAGATGTTTCATCCAATCCTTGGTGCACCCTCTGATTTGTTGATTATAAAAAGAACTGATGAAAAAGATGAGTGGGATCTACTCGATTCAATCGACTTCGAAAAGGCCGATTCGAAAAATCTTGTAGAAAGAATCAAAGAAGCTGGAATAGTAGGACTCGGTGGGGCTGCTTTTCCAACACATGTTAAGCTCTCACCTCCTAAGGAGATAGATACACTGATAATAAATGGTGCAGAATGTGAGCCCTATTTAACTGTGGATCATAGGTTGATGCTTGAGAGAACTGAGGATTTGATAACAGGGATAAGGATAATAATGAAAATATTAAAGGTTAAAAGGGCAATAATTGGTGTAGAAACAAACAAAAGGGATGCGATAGATACCTTGAATAGATTTGCGGGTAATGGTATCGAAATAGCTCCTCTAAAAACCAAATATCCTCAAGGCGCTGAAAAACAATTGATAAAAGCCATACTAAATCGTGAAGTTCCATCTGGTGGCTTGCCGATGGATGTCAAAGTTGTGGTTCAAAATGTTGGAACTGCCATAGCAATAAAGGAAGCAGTTGTTGATGGTAAACCTTTAATAGAAAGAGGATTAACGATAACTGGTGAGGGGGTTAAAACCCCCAAAAATATTGTAGCACGTATAGGAACTCCCATAGAAGAACTCATAGAGTTCGCAGGTGGCTACAATGGGACTGTCGAAAAGGTAATATTGGGTGGTCCGATGATGGGAATCGCGGTTCCCAACACCTCGATTCCAACCATGAAGGGAACATCTGGAATCGTGGTTCTAACAAGGGAAGTAACCGGTAGTCTATACACGAGAAACTGTATAAGGTGCGGTAGATGTATCGAAGCATGTCCAATGAATTTGAGACCCAATGTTTTGTACAAACTCGTTAAAATGAAAAGATACGATGATGCAGTCAATGAAGGACTATTGGACTGTATAGAATGCGGTAGCTGCGCTTACATATGTCCATCGAAAATAGACCATGTAAGACATCTGAAACTTGGAAAGAAAGTTTACAGGGCGCTTAGGAGGGGAAAATGATGGTCAGAACCTTCAAAACTGCGGCTGCACCTCATATAAGGCATCCCGATGATACCTCAAAGATAATGAGAGATGTTTTAATAGCATTGATCCCTGCTACCATTTTTTCTGGGTTTATATTTGGGTGGTATGCATGGATCTTGGCAATAGTGGGTGCGTTTGGTGGCGAATTAATCGAGTATATAATAATACGCTTCTTTAGAAAAGATAAGAATTTTGTTCCCGATGGAAGTGCGAGTGTTACGGGATTACTTTTGGCACTGAACGTCAGCGTTAAACTCCCATTGTGGGCATTTTTAGTTGGTTTGATTTTTGCCCTCGTGGTGGGTAAACATGTATATGGTGGACTCGGATCGAACCCATTCAATCCTGCCTTAGTTGGAAGAGCTTTTCTGATGATATCCTTTCCTGTTCAAATGACAACTTGGGTGAAACCTTATTGGCCAAAGTTTTGGATGTCTCCATGGGATATGGTTACATCCGCAACCCCACTTGCCTTATTGAAAGAGCATGGTTTTTCAGCAGCAAGTAAAGTTAGCACTTTTGACCTATTCATTGGGAATGTTGGTGGATCCGTTGGAGAAATCAGTGCCCTTCTACTGCTCATAGGTTTTGTTTATCTACTAATAAAAAAGAGAGTAACATGGCATATTCCCACTTCTTACATAGGAACTGTTTTGATAATTTCAACGATATTCTGGCTTGTAAATCCCGAGAAATTCGGTACTCCAATATTTCACATCCTCAGTGGTGGATTGATGCTTGGTGCTCTCTTCATGGCAACCGATATGGTTACAAGTCCCGTGACTCCAAAAGGAATGCTGCTCTTTGGAGCTGGATGCGGTGCTATAACCATGATTATAAGATACTTTGGCGGTTATCCAGAAGGCGTCAGTTTTTCGATACTAATAATGAACGCGTTTGTGCCTCTTATAGATTCATTAACAAAGCCCCACAAGTTTGGAGAGGTGAAACAGAATGGGTGAAATAGTAAAAACTGGTTTGATTTTGGCAGCAATAACGGTAATAATCGGGCTCATATTGGGTGTAGTTTATATGGTGGTTAAGGAACCAATCGAAGATGCCGAGTTAGCTGCAAAATTGAGGGCAATAAAGGTTGTTCTTACATCTTCAGAAAACGGTAAACTCATAGTTTCAGAAAAACAAATTCCAAAGAACCTGAAGGATTTAGAGGAGAAAGTCTGGAAATCAAGTGAAGATGGTACTCTATTCGAAAGCTCTAAATATAAAGCGAAGGTTCTATCACCAGCCTATAAATTCGTAGGTAGAAATGGAGAAAACATATACGTTCTTACAGGTTCTGCTATAGGCTATGGTGGAAGTGTGGTAACCATGGCAGCGTTTGTGAAAAAAGATGGAGAGTTCTATGAAAACGCTATAGAAGTCCTTGAATATTCGCAAGAAACGCCAGGACTTGGGGCAAGAATATCAGAAAAGGATGTTAAAAAACGTTTTTACGGACTATCTTCAAAAGCTTTCCAGAAGGCCAATGGTTTGAAAGTCAACAAAGATGCTGGAATATTACCAAAATCTTCAAACGAAGAAATTCGAAAACTCAAAGACTCTGGTGTTGTGCAGACCAGTGATGTGATGACCGGCGCAACGATAACCCCAAGAGCGGTGGTCAATACTTTGAATGCTATGTTCGAGTTCTTGAACCAGGAGGTGAAATGACATGGCGAATACCTTCGCAGACTTCACGAAAGGGATATTGAAAGAAAATCCAACCTATGTGCAAGCACTCGGTATGTGTCCAACTCTTGCGACAACTACCTCCGCAATAAATGGATTGGGAATGGGATTGGCAACTCTTGCTGTTTTAACAATGTCGAATGTGGTGGTGTCATTGGTGAGAAAATTCATACCTGAAAAGGTAAGAATCCCGGCATATATAGTCATAATAGCTTCATTCGTTACCATAGTTGATTTACTGATGCATGGCTTCACTTACGATCTGTGGAAAACGCTGGGATTGTTTATACCATTGATAGTCGTCAACTGTATAATACTTGGAAGGGCTGAGGCATTCGCCTCGAAAAATGGAGTTTTTAGATCACTATTGGATGGACTTGGAATGGGTGTTGGCTTCACACTTTCATTGCTACTTTTGGGAAGTATCAGGGAACTTCTCGGCAATGGTACCATCTTCGGAATAAAGGTATGGGGTGATGCCTTTAAATTATTCATGATGATATTACCTCCAGGGGCTTACATAGTTCTCGGACTACTCGCAGGTTTGTTTAATTTCATTGGTATAAAGAGAAAAGCGAAGATCAAGGGGTGATAACAATGAATGAAGGCGCGAGAATATTTCTTATAGTTTTATCTGCAATACTTGTCAACAATTTCGTCTTGCAGAGATTCTTAGGGATATGTCCATTTTTGGGGGTATCAAAGAAAATAGATACGGCAGTTGGAATGAGTATAGCCGTGTTGTTCGTTATGGTATTGGCTTCCACGATAGTTTGGTTCATAGATCGACTTTTGATCGCCTTGAACATAACTTTCTTAAGGACCATCGTTTTTATATTGGTCATAGCTACTCTTGTGCAATTTGTCGAGATTTTTCTGAAGAAAAGCTCACCTTCTCTCTACGAAGCTCTTGGAATATATCTTCCACTGATAACAACGAACTGTGCAATCTTGGGTCTTGCTCTGTTAAACGTTCAAATGGAATACAACCTGCTTGAAACAGTATTCAATTCTTTAGGAGCTGCTTTAGGGTTTGGACTTGCATTGATAGTCTTTGCAAGTATAAGAGAGAGATTAGAATTGGAAGAAATACCTCAAAGCTTTCAAGGACTTGCCAATGCTTTGATAACGGCCGGTTTGGTTTCCATGGCGTTTATGGGCTTCCAAGGACTCGTCAAAATATAAAGGGGTGAAATAAATGACAGTATTCTATTCCGTCTTGGTTTTAGGAATACTGGGTCTTTTATCTGGAACGTTCCTGGCTTATTCAGCAAAAGTATTTGAAGTGAAAGAAGATCCAAGAGTTGAGGAAATAACAAAGGTTTTACCAGGAGTGAATTGTGGTGCATGTGGTTATCCAGGATGCTCTGGATATGCCAAAGCGATAGTTGAAAAAGGTGAAGTTACGAACAAATGTTTACCGGGGAAAAAGATGGGTGTGGAAGAGAAAATAAAAGAAATACTGAACAAATACAAGTGAGGGTGATGAATATGAATTGGATGAAATTCTTTGAAGAGATCGTCAATCTTCCAACGGGACCAGATTTAACAATCGAAGAAAAACTATCAAAACTAAAGAACGTAGAGTCTTTCATTAGATCCCTGGGGTTTGAATGCAAGTATGGGAAAGGCTCTTTGATAGCTGAAATGGGAAATCCACCTTATATAACTCTGATTGGCCATTTCGATACCGTATTCAAAAAAGATGACACTCTTTCGAGACCATTCAAGACCTATGATAACAAAGTATACGGCCCAGGTGTCGCAGATATGAAGGGTGGAATCGTTATAATGCTGAAGGCAGTGAAGGAATTCTTGGATGAAAAAGTAGAAATGAAGAGAGGTTTAAGATTGATAATAAATGTTGATGAAGAATTAGGTTCTAAAATTAGCAGGGATGATATGTACGCTGCCGCTGAAGATTCCATC
>Ga0136651_10001268_pt1 | contig 13933 bp, 15 predicted proteins | sample Mar14236cmmetaG_FD_94867 | JGI IMG/M metagenome (GOLD analysis project Ga0136651, IMG submission 94867) | Marine hydrothermal vent microbial communities from Guaymas Basin, Gulf of California to study Microbial Dark Matter (Phase II) - Marker... ...
CACCAATAGCCTAAACTACGGGGGACAGAATGTCCAGTGTTATTTTAGCTTCAGTTATTTCAGCTACTTAGGCGTCTTCAACATCGTCAACGAAAAAAGGTTACACTCAAATCTTTTCGACCTGTGCGGTTACCCTTAGTCCGTGGGGGCCTCTTTTCCAAAGGGCGCAACAAAATATTCCATCACGACATGGAACGCCCCCTTAGTTGTATTACAGCTTCAGAGCAGGCAGGGACCCGTACATGCTCCAACCGAGACTCTCTCCCGGGGGGGGCTTTCCCGTAGCTTATTTCAAGCGCATACTGCCGTCCCTATGCAACGAGATAGGGTTTTGCGTCCTTTGGAAAAGAGGCCCCCACGGACGGGATAGATCCCCTAGCCACAATTGCTGAGGTCTAATCGCACAGGTCGAACCTTTTTGGAAAGATAATGACCCGCAACGGTTAGTCAAGGGCCGGGACCCCGATCAGGAGCTCACTGAGCCGTGTATATATAAACAACTGAAAAGGGCCGGCAGTTTTCCGGCCGGCCCTCTCCTCTTCTTCCTATACCTGGTAGGCACGAAGGGATTTGAACCCTTGACCCCTACCGTGTCAGGGTAGTGCTCTCCCCCTGAGCTACGTGCCTGTACAGTGTTAAATATACCAGTCCCCTCCGCGGTTGTCAAGTCGTATTCTGCGGTCAGACAGATCTTGGCGTATGGCGGAAACATACCTTCTCTTCCCAACCCGCAAAAAGACCGGGGGCACGTTTTTTTTGTTGCGGGGGATATGGGTAAAGGAGTATGTAAAAAATGCAGGGCCCAGATCAAAGGGGCCTGCTCATCGTTATGGCGGGCCGGTGAAACGAAGGAGAGCCCGCCTTTCGGTAAACCATTAACCTTTATTAGGATGAGGTCATACCATGAAAAGGTCTGTTGCTGCTGGTTTTTGTTGTTCGGTTCTTGTTTTCCTTTTTTTGACCATGGCTTACGGGGCACAGGGCCAGGACATAGTTGCCTCTGGGGGTGGGCCTTCAGTTTCATATCCTGAAAAGGTGTACAACTTCGATCCCGTGTTTGAGGGCCTGGATGTCCTGCACGACTTTGTGATCCAAAATAAGGGCACGGCCCCCCTTGACGTGAAAAAGGTCTCGGGAGGCTGAGGCTGCGTAATAGCCTCCTTCACGAGGCAGATCCCTCCAGGTGGAGAGGGAAAGATATCGGTCAAACTGCGCACCAAAGGTTATGGCGGAAGGAGCCTTTCAAAGACCATCAAGGTATATACCAACGACAAGAAAAATCCTGTTTCCACGGTCAGCATCAAGGGAAAGGTAAAGAAATTTGCCATAATTTCACCGTCCAGGGTCCGCCTCAGGGGTGAGGTCGGAGATGAAGTAAAGGTGACCGTGAAGGTCTCTCCCGCGACCAGGGGCCTTTTTGAGATAGTGAAGGCCAAGGCCGCCAAAGGCAAGGATATGGCCATATCCTTGAAGGAGGAAGATAAGCCTGATGGAAAGAGCTGGATCTTGACGGTGGAGAACAGGAGAAAGGCAAAGGGGAGATACCACGACACCATACGCCTCCTCACCACCAGCAGGGTGATAAAGGAGCTGACAATCCCGGTGTACGGCAATATCACCCCGCGGCAGATCGCGTCCATCAGTCCGCCCGGGACCCTGATCCTGAGGGGAACCGCTGGAGAGCCCGCCAAGCTTGAGGCGACGATCGTTCCCAGGAAGGATCAGATGTTCGACATAGTGGAGGCCAGGGCCACGAAAGGAGAAAACATCCGTTTGACCCTGGCCGCAACCGACAGGGGTGATAAAAAGGTTTACACACTCACCGTGGAAAACACCCAGGAGACCCAGGGCAGGTTCACAGATACCATCAGACTCCTCACCACCCACGACACTCAGAAGGAGCTAATCATCCCCGTAGTGGGCCAGATAAGGGCGCCCCAGATCGCGTCAATAAAGCCCAGGCGCCTGGTCCTGACAGGCCGTGCCGGAGAGACTATAAAGGGGTCGGTCAAGATCATACCCACCGGCAAGTACCCGTTTTCGATCACAGGGGTGAAACCCAGGGACGGAAAAAACATAAAGTGCGGGATCAGAGAGGCTCAAGAATCTGAAAAAAAGATCTATATCCTTACCGTGGAAAACCTGAAAAAGGAAAAGGGCAGGTATTACGATACCATAAGCCTTAAAACTGACTGCAAATACCAGCCCGAGATCAGAGTCGGGCTGACCGCAAGGATTGACGAATAGGGTTGGTGGCCATGTGAAAAGCCCTTTTTTACCGTTATCCTTATGAAGGAGTACTCTAATGATGTGCAAGTGGATGGGACTGTTATCTGTCCTGATGGTTTTTGCAGGAACCGGGACCGCTTCTTTTGCCGGCGTGGAGTGGGAAACCGAGTACAGATTTGAGTTGGATCAGCCGCCCCTGGATGTGGCTGTAACCCCCGATGGAAAACACCTGTTTGTCCTTACCAAGAAGGGTATTTCTGTCTACTCTCAGGATGGGAAACTGGTGGATAAGATCAACGTGGGATATGCCGTTGACCGGATCAGAATCGGACCCCGCGGACGGCGTCTCTTCATAACCAGCCGGAAAAACAGGACTGTCGAGGCCCTTGACATAGCCTTTATCTTTGATATTGACCTGTCCGGCTCGCCCTACAAAGGACCCCGCAATGCCCCGGTTGTCATAGCGGTCTTCAGTGATTTTCAGTGACCCTACTGTGCCAGGGTCGGACCCAGACTTGAGCAGTTGCTCAAGAAATATCCTGAATCAGTAAAGATCGTTTTCAAGAACTACCCGTTAAAGAATCACAGGTTTGCCGTCAGGGCCGCTGCGGCGGCCCTGGCCGCCGGGCGCCAGGGAAAATTCTGGGAATTTCACGATGAGCTGTTCAAGGACTACAGGCAGCTCAGCGAAGAGAAACTTCTTGAAATTGCCCACAGACTGGGCCTGAACAAGGCCCAATTCGAAAGGGATCGAAAGGATCCGGAGATACTGGCATCCATTCAAAGGGATTCTCAGGAGGCGGTCAGAATAGGGGTGACGGGAGTACCCGCGCTTTTTGTAAACGGAAGACGTATAAGCAACCGGGATCTGCGGGTAATGGACAGGATTATTGAAAAGGAAAAAGAAAAGGTTCAAAAACCGTAACAGCGGGCCCCGGATCACCTGGCCTGGGCCTTCTGGTCAAGGTCATACATCACCAGTCTGCTCTTGGGCCGGCCTATGAAGTAGCTCTCACTGGTAACAGAGGCTATTGCCAGGCGTTTGATACCGTCATCACTGAGGTCAGCCACCTGGTAGCCTACCACGGTCCCCGATAGTTTCTGAGAGGTCCATCTGGCGGTCAGGGCAACGCCGTCCCAGTCCATAAACAGGACCTTGCCGCTCCCGAACCAGCGGAAATCTCCGAAAAGCCTGCCCATCTTTGATTGGTTTTGGCAGACCGTTATCTCCTGTTTCCCATCCCCGTTTATGTCGTAGAGGAATATGGGAGAGGGGATAAAGACGCGCACGCCCGTATCAACCTCACGGTCAACTTCAATGTTCTTATCCTCTATAAAGGTGAGGCTCCCGCCAAAGTAGTTATCGCTTTTCCAGAGCCTCTCCCCTGTCTGGTTGTACACCAGAAGATGTTCGTAGGGGCCTAACATGGTGGTGAATACTGGCCCCTTTCCGGTCAGGTCGCTCTGTACGAAGTTGAACACGTTTCCGTATCTGGGCAGGTTCAAAGGTCCGGTGGAAACAAAGCTGTTCCCTTTACGGGTGAGCAGGTGAACATTTCCCAGGTATGTTCCATCCACGGACCTCTTCTGCCCCAGAAGGGAGATCCCGTGCCCGGGCAGGTCAACAACCCTGAAGAGCCAGCTCTCCCCGCTTGCGATCTCCTTGAACTTTTTGCCGTCCCACTCCAGGACTAGGGACGAAACAGTTGTAGTCAGGTTGCTGACATATATCTCTGCGCGACCGTTGCCGTCCAGATCGGCCACGTTTACGTAAATGAAATTGGAGGCCCAGGATACCTCGATATCCTTGAACTGAAATAGCCGTTTCTTGTGCCATTTGTACACGTAGACCGTGTCCCGGTCTATGATGACTATTTCGTCCTTTCCATCTCCATCCAGATCCCCCGCGTCGAGGCCCCTGATTTCCAGTTTGAAGCGCTGAATATATGAGGGTTTCTGTCCTGAACTGGCTGTACCTTCCCCTACAGTGATAAGGGGGCCGCCCCCCCTTGCCTCCCTTTCAAGGGGAGGACCCTGCCGGTAGACCTCCTTGCCCAAGATCTTAGCGTTGATGTTTTCGGCGAATTTATTGACCGTGGGGATCATCCCGTCCATCCCCTTTGACTGATCAAAGACTGCAACCAGTTCGTCTGATTTGGCCACATCGTATATCTTGGCATCGATACTTACGCTCTCCCCGAATATGGTGAGGCTTCCCAGGATCACGTAATCGGCACCCAATGCCTTGCCTATGGCAAGTGCCCTGTCTCTGTTCAGGGGGCCTGGAACAGAGGCCAGCTCTTTTTTAACCTCCTCCTGATCTATCACCTCTACCCTGCCCTTCCAGGCCAGTCTCGTACTGAGCATATCTACTATTCCCGCCTGCAGAAAACTGAGGTCGCGATCGGCGTTCATGGTAAAGGGGAGAACGGCTAATTTTTTCAGGGCCTCGTCCGCGTGTAATCCCCCACCGGTAAAAAGGAGGATAAACAGTATGATAAGGAAAGATGGGCACAGTCTTTTTTTCATGATTCACCTTAATTTGAGGGCATGTTCACCCGTTGACCGGTAACGCCCTTGCACGGGCCTTTGCCCGAGGAAAACGGGAAGGACGATGCGGTACCCATGGTATTGATGGAAAAAGACTCCACGGGGCAAGGCATAACCGGGGATGGGGTTGCAGGTTTCTGCGCTTTACGGCAACGAACCTCGGACAGGGAGGAAAAGTACGTAACCAAAGCCTGTCAGCCTTTCAGTATTCCATAGAACTGTCCAGAGCGGTCGATCTTGTCTCCCACCTTGGTCCCGCACTGTGTGCAGCGGTACTCATATCTGTCTCCATCAGGGAGGACAAGCAAAAGGAACTTGTTGATGGGCACGGCACAACCGCACTGGGAACAGTAAAGTTCAGAGGCCTCCAGGGCCTCAAAATCCTCCCTGGGTCTCCCTGCCGCAGGGGAGGCCTGAGTGGCGAAGCTGAAGGGTGTGTTTCTCATGGATAAAACCTTGAATCTGAAACGTTGATTATGATATAAGCCATTACACCTGTTTTGGTGAATGTTTCGAATATGATAATCATAAATGCTCCTGATGGCAAGGGCTTTTAGGAGCGGATTGTATGAAATCCGTCTTTGTTGCGGGGCCAGGAAGGAGAAAAGAGGGGGAATCATGAAGATAAAGCATATTGATCATATAGGGATTGCTGTCAAAGGGATCGAGCAGGCCGGTAAATTCTATACCGATGTCCTGGGACTCAAGATTGAAGATGTGGAAAACGTGGCCGAGCAGAAGGTAAACGTTGCGTTTATCCCCATTACGGACAGCGAGGTGGAACTGTTGGAGTCCACTGAGCCGGACGGACCGGTGGCGAAATATATAGCCGCTAAGGGTGAGGGGGTACAGCATATCGCCTTCCGCGTTGAGAACCTAAAAGAGGCCCTTGACGAACTGAAACAGAAGGGGATCCGGCTTATCGACCAGGAACCACGGAAAGGGGCGGGGGGCGCAAGGATAGCCTTCATACACCCCAAAGAGACCAGTGGTGTCCTGGTGGAGATCTGTGAAAGGGATTAGCGCGGGTAGCTGGATCTCAAAAACGGTAGGTTATTAAACCATGGGTCGTATCGTAGGGGGAGACGCTGACCTGAACCCGGTCACCGACCATAACCTTGATCCGGTGCTTTTTCATCCTGCCAGAGAGCACACCTCTTATAGTCAGATTATTGTCGCACTGGATTTCCATGGTGCCGCCGCCGAGGACCTTGGCCACCACCCCTTCTAACTGAATTAGATCGTTTCGACTCAAAATGCTCCTTTCCGCGGGCACGGAAAGCCCGGCCCCGCAAATATGGAAGTCATGCGTTGAAGAATTCGGAGGGGTCCAGGTAATCTGACCCGCAATCCCCGATGCTGAAAGGTCTGACCTAAAATTTTGACAACCTTATCATTTTATGGTCCGATGTCAATATAAAGTGTGTTTTTTTTGTGAGCAATCAGGTTTTGGAGGCTTTTAGACCCTGAATATACCCATGAGTGACTTCTATGAAACTTATCTGACCTTCCGCTCCTTTGCCATGGACGGGGACAGGATTTCCCGGCAAAAGACCGACCTTATGGCGGAAATTCCCCTGCAGATCATAATCAATGACCAGAGGCATACCCTCATCATGTTCACCCCCAATAAGATCAGGGAGTTGGTGGTCGGTTTTGTATTCACCGAGGGCCTCATAGGCGCATTTGAAGAGGTAAAGGCCTGCACCATTTCAAAGGTCCGGCATAAGGATGGAGAGGAAATGATCGAAGCCCGCATGGAGATCGCCTCCAGGGGACTTTCCTCCTCTATGGTAACGGGAAGAAGGATCTCCTACTCCAGCTGTGGTATCTGCGGGACAGAGGGCTACAATCAGATGAAGGGCGGATTGAGGAGGCTCAAGAGTACCCACAGATTTTCCATGAATATGCTTAAGGCCCTTCCCGATAAACTGAAGCATTATCAACCTCTTTACACAAGGACCGGGGGGGCCCACGCGGCCGTGCTGTTTAACTCCAGGGGAGAGGAGGTTATTCACTGCGAGGATATGGGCCGCCACAATGCCCTGGACAAGGTAATAGGATCCGCCCTTATCAAGGGTGTATCTCCGGAAGACAAGGTGCTGCTGTCCAGCGGCCGTGCCAGCCTGGAGATGATCCTGAAGACGGCAAGGGCAGGGTTCCCTCTCTTTCTTGCCCTGTCCAGGCCCACCTCACGGGCAGTGGAAGCGGCCAGGTTCTATAACATTACATTGATGGATATGGCGAGAAAAACCAATCGCATATACACCCATGTCCGTCGTATAAAGGGGTATTGAGGCCTGAAACAGGCGTGAGGCCCCCTGGCAGGAAGATCAGAGGAACCTGCACTTACAGTACATACCGACCTATGGACAAGATAAAAGGGGTTACAGGTGTTGTTCTGGCTGGCGGCAGAAGTACCCGTTACGGGAAGAACAAGGCCCTGGTGAAGCTCCACGGTGTTCCCCTGATTGAGAGGGTATTGGGTGTTATCCGCCCTCTGTTTTCCCGTGTGATCATCATTACGAACACTCCGGAGGAGTATACATATCTGGGACTTCCCCTGTATCAGGACATTGTCAAGGGTTTGGGTCCCCTGGGGGGCATAAATACCGGCTTGCAGGTAATGCCGGACGATGCCGGCTTTTTTGTGGCCTGTGACATGCCCTTTCTCAACAACACCCTGATTCGGCACATTGTTGAGATGGGGTCCGGTTTTGATGTGGTCGTTCCCAGGATATCGGGCATGGTTGAGGCTCTCCATGCCCTGTACGGCAAGGGGTGCCAGGCCAGGATCCAGGGGCTTATCGATTCGGGTATTTACCAGATATTCCGTTTTTTTAACCAGGTTTCGGTCAGGTACGTTGATGAGAAAGAGGTCAGGAGATATGATCCTGAGCTGAGGTCGTTTCTAAATATCAACAGACCCGAGGTGCTGAAGGAATTTGCCAAACTGATGTGAGGTGAAATAATAGATGACAGAACTGATAATCGCAGTAGGCCTTGCCGTTTCAATATCCGCCGTGTGCTCGCTCTTTGAGGCTGTGCTGTATGCGGTGCCCCTGAGGCATATCGAGACCATGGCCAAGGCCGGAAGGCGTGAAGGCAGGATACTGAAGGACCTGCGCCGGCAGGTTGAGCGGCCCATAGCCGCCATCCTGTCTCTCAATACCATTGCCCATACGGCAGGGGCGGCCTTTGCCGGTGCCGCCGCTACCGCCGTTTTCGGCCATCAGTGGCTTGCGTACTTTTCAGTCCTTTTTACCCTGGCCATACTCCTGTTTTCGGAGATCATCCCCAAGACCGCCGGGGTCGTGTACGGGAGGTCCCTGGTGGCGGTAGTGGCCTATCCCCTCAAGGGGCTTGTCTGGATCATGACCCCTGCCATATGGCTGAGCGGACTGGTGACGCGTCTGATCAGCCGGGGCAGGCATGAAGAGGCAATAACCGCAGAAGAGATACAGGTCATGGCCAATCTGAGTCGCAGGACAGGGGGGATCCTCTCTTATCAGGAACAGACCATAAGCAGGGTCCTGACCCTTCAGGAGAAAACAGCCAAGGAAGTGATGACCCCCAGGACCGTTGTTTTTTCCCTGAGCGGGCGTCTTACATTGCGTGAGGCCGTTGCGGCGGCCGGTGGGTGGGAACACAGCCGGATACCCGTGTACGACAGGGACATGGAGGACGTGGTGGGTATTGTCCATACCAGGGACATACTGATTGCGCTTTCAGAGGGCCATGAAGACAAAAGACTCTCAGATCTGATGCGGCCCGTGCATTTTGTGGCCGAGACTGCCAGGCTGGACGAGGTGCTGTCCGAGTTCCTGGAACTGAGGCAGCACCTCTTTGCCGTCATAGACGAGTACGGTGGGCTGTCCGGTATCATATCTCTGGAGGACGTCCTTGAAGAGATCCTTGGAAGAGAGATAGTGGATGAATCGGATGAGGTGGCGGATAAACAGGAGTTCGCAAGACAGCGAAAGGGGATTACCTGATGGTAAGCCTCGTCTCCTTTACGGCCACTTCCGCACCTATCTTGTCACACAACTCCCTGAGCTCCCTTTTCTTTGAAGAGCTGTTTTCCCTGAAGGAGATGATGATTTCCTCGATATCGTATGTGCTGAGCACCTTGCCCAGCTCCTCCATCCCCCCTAATACGGGATAGCCCCTGATCTTCCGTTTCTGGATCCTGGGATTGTCGTCCATGAAACCGACTACTGCCATATCCAGGGCCCTGTTCGTCTCAATCTCCCTGAGCACCATCTGCCCTCCTAATCCCGCACCGTAAACAAGAACGCTCTTACCCTCGGGCCTTCCCCGGATTCCCTCCTCAAGGAGACGGAAAGAGAGCCTGGAGAGGGATACCAGTATCAGCATTAGGCCCCAGTAGATCACGAAAACGGCCCTGGAAAAGCTGGAAAAGCGGTACAGGAAGAGAAGAATCAGGATAGGCGTTACTGTTCCGGCGGTAATGGCCTTGCCATAGGTAATAAGGTCCCTGATGCTCGTATTTTCCCACACCCCCCGGTAGACCCCGAAGATGTAGAAGGAGAGGATCTGACAGGCAATAACCACGGGAAGGGAGTTGAGGAAGAAATCGAAATTAGGGCCAAGGAATCCCTCAAAGCGGAGGAGGTAGGCCGTATAATAGGCCACTGTAATCAGGACCAGATCCAGCAGGACCTCAAAGAGCCTTCTTTTGAAGGTAATTTCAATGAGGATAGGGGTAAGCAGTCCCTTTGCATGGCCCGATACAATAGATTCCTCTGCGTAGACCTTGACCCTGGCAAGATAGATCCAGAAGAAGAGCACAAAGAGGAGATAGATAACCAGGAGCACCAGGCTGGACCCTGTGGACAACCGGTTGAAGGCCAGGGCCATGAGGCCTGATACAGCGGCGAACAGATACAGGACCAGGACCGCTTTTCGTTCGGACAGGCCAATGGCAACCAGACGGTGGGAGGAATGATCGCGGCCGCCCCGGGAGATGGGCCGGCGGAACAGTTTGCGCATCAGGCTGACAAAACCGGTATCCAGGATGGGGATGAACAGGATGAGAACGGGGATGGCGATTACTGAGGTGAGGTGAAGAAACCCCTGACCGCTACCCTGTGAGGGGGCCCCTGTTATGGTGAGGCAGGCCAGGACAAAACCGATGAAGAGACTTCCGGCATCTCCCATGAAGATGGAGGCCGGATTGAAGTTGTACACCAGAAATCCTGAGACAGCCCCGAGATAGGCGGCGAGCGTCACGAGGAGCGTTGCTGGAATGTGGCCCGGGCCAGGGGCAAGGTAGAGGTAGAGAAACAGGAAGGACCCCGCAATCAGGGCTATGCCGGAGGCGAGACCGTCCATGTTGTCAAGCAGGTTGAAGGCGTTGGTGATGCCTACTATCCAGAGAATGGAGAGGAAGAGGTTAAGGGTCCTGGAATCGGTCCAGCCCAGACGGAACCCGAAGAAGATCAGGATTGCGGCTATGATGACCTGGCCGGCCAGTTTGTGTTGGGGGTCTATGTTGAAGATATCATCTACAAGCCCCAGGGCAAAGATCCCCCCAGAGCAGAGGATCATCACAAGGTAGGGCGTGGTGAAATGGGACCATCCTGTTAGAAAGGCCGCCAGGAGCCAGGCTGCGAGCGTTGCGCAGAAAATACTGACACCTCCGAACAGGGCCGTCTCCTTCCTGTGCCATCTGTCATCTTTCGGTACGGCCACATGCCCTGACTTGATGGCGATCCTGCGCGCCAGGGGAGTCAGTACCAGGGAAAGGGCGCAGCCCAGTCCGAAGATCGATAGATAGATATGGATGTTCACTGGTCTAAATTTGTTCCGCCTGTCCCTGTTGTCCAGAATGCTCAAATCGGGGCCGGGTTTCCACGGACAGGCTGTTCTGGCTTTTCCCCTATCCCCTATGCGTGGGATGCCAGGAAGTTGAAGGGTCGTTCACCTGCCGCACGGCGCAGAAAATATACCATTGAAATCATCAACAGAAAATCGGGAATCCATACACCTATTACCGGGGAGAGACCGCCGCTGGAGCAGACGCTCCTCATGATCATGAGGCAGATGTAATAGGCCGAAAAGACCGCGAGGCTGATTCCTATTCCCGTGGAGCGTCCCCGGGCCCGGATCTGTGCGCCGAGGGCCACCCCTATTACCCCCATAAAGAGCACTGCCAGGGGTATGGCCCCCTTTTCCAAGAGTTCCCGCATCATCCGGTTATACCTGAGCCCTCCCCTTGGAACGGCCTTGATCTGTTCTATCAGGTCCTGCAGGGACAACTCGTGGGGGGCCTTTCGCCTTGAGGCCAGGCTGACCATCACGTCCCTAAGGCCGATGTTCAGGCCATAGGTTTTGAATCTGATGGTCCGCGCGGCATCAAGGTTCTTGTCCACGACAAATATGGTGCCGTTGGCAAAGTAGATCGTTATTATCCTTTTTTCGGGATGGACCAGGATCCGCCCTTCCTCAGCCACAATGGTATTTGTGATCTCCTTGTCCCGCCTGTCCACCACAAACACGTGTTTCAGCACCCTTTCCCGTCTGGAGAAATGGTTTACGTAGAGTACCAGGTTGTCAAAGGGTTCGCAGAACACACGCTCCTTGATCCCTATGTCGGCCTTTGATTCCGCGATCTTGAAGATCAGGTCCTTAAACGCCCTGTTACCCCAGGGGGCGGCAAATACACCGATGGCCACACCGGCAATAAGAATCACCATGGAAAAGGCTACCACGGGGGGCAGCATCTGGTAAAGACTGATTCCCGATGACTTGAGGGCGATAATCTCACTGTCAACGGACAGGCGCAGGAAGGCCACCACCACGGAAACGAGGGTCACCGCGGGCAGGGCAAAGGTCAGGATGTCGGGCAGGAGGTAGAAAACCATGCCCAGTACCTGTGTGACACGTACTCCCCTTGTTACGATCAGCTCGGTGATGGAAAGCATCCGCGCTGCCACCATGATGAAGATAAAGACGAACAGGCTGGCCAGAAAAGTGGGCCATATCTCGTTTATGATGTACCGGTAAAGGGTCATGGGACCTCACTTCCTGGCTATGGATCGCCGATGAAGGCCCGTTGCGTAGGCCGCGCCGCCAAGGAGACTGAGGGCCACCTGCACGGAAAAGAAGAGAAGCCCCAGGCCCAGGGCGGGTTCCGGCCCAATCCCTTTGAGACCGAATAGATAGACAAAGGCCCCCTCCCTGATCCCGATCCCGTTAAAGCTTACAGGGATGAGTGTCATGATAACGATGAGAGGGATGCTGACGAAGTAGAAGGGGATGGGAAGTCTGATTCCTATACCTGACCCTAAGAGGGCCACGGCGCCCATCCCCAGGGCCTGGAGGCAGAAGGAGAGCCCCAGTATGGCAAAAAGCCTCCCGGGCCTGTGCCACAGGGCAGCGATCCCTTCTATGTGCCGGGAGAGGCCGGGAAAGATGTGCGTGATCACCGTCTGCATGAGCGGGAAACCCAGGAGGCAGACCACTACGACCAGTGCGGCCACCCAGAGAAAACCTGAAAAGGGTTCCGGCAACAGACCGGGCCATATGACCACGGAGGCCCCTCCCATGAGCAGCATGGTGATAAGCCCTAAGAGTCTATCCCCCACAACGCTAAAGGCCGCAAGGAACCTCCTTCCCTGTTCGCGGGAGAGGAAGTGTATCTTGAAGAGATCACCTCCTATCCCTGTGGGGAGGAAAAGATTGAAAAACATCCCCACAAAGTAGAAACCCAGGTAGGTAGGCCATGGCCCTGGAAAGGAGAGGGTGTTTGAGAGTATCCACCACCGGGCGCTGCTCATTACCTGCCCGGCAAGGTTCATAAGACAGGCCGTGATCCAGATGGATATGGGAAGAAGCTGGAAGTAGGTCAGTACACCCTCAAGATCGAACCGTGAGAAGAGCCAGACCAGGAGTCCCGCGCTGATGGCAATTCTTATGAGGTTCCCAGCCTTATGGCGTGTATCCTTTTTCACTCCAGGACCTCACGCACTGTATAGATTCGCTTGCCGGAAGACTCATAGTAGGTGCGGATTATCAGCTCGGCACAGAGGCCTATTGCCACCAGTACCATTCCCGTGATTATCAGAAGCGCCCCGAAGAGCAAGAGGGGCCTGCCTCCGATGTCCTGGCCGTGCCACAGCTTCAGCCATGTAAGGTAGAGTTCAATCAGAAAACCGGCAACAAGGAGAATCCCTCCGCCAAGTCCAAAGAGCTGGAGGGGCCTGGTGGCGAATTTTTGAAAGAAGAGCATGAGAATCAGGTCCAGGACGACCCTGTAGGTACGGTCGATGCCGTACTTGCTCCTGCCCCTAATACGTGGATGATGTGTTACTGCCACCTCCCCGATCCTTGCCCCGTAAAAGCATGCCAGGACCGGAATAAACCGGTGGAGTTCACCGTAGAGGAGAAGGTTCTTTGCCAGATCCCCTGTATAGGCCTTGAGTGAACACCCGTAGTCGTGGAGCTTGACACCCGTGGCAATGCCTATGATCCAGTTGGCTATCTTTGAGGGAAGACGCCGTGACAGGAAGGGGTCGTGACGGTCCCTGCGCCACCCGTTTACAAGGTCAAAACCCTGGTCCAGCCTTGAGATCAAAAGGGGGATGTTCCGGGGATCGTTCTGGAGGTCTCCGTCCATGGTGACCACCACCTGTCCCCGGGCATGGTCGAATCCGGCGGTCATGGCGGCGCTCTGGCCGAAGTTGCGCCGCAGAAAGATGACCCGGAGTTCAGGGGTCGATTCCTTTAGGGAGCGGAGCAGCTCCGGGCTGTTGTCGGTACTTCCGTCATCCACGAGGATGAGTTCAAAGGAGCGTCCCTGGGGCCGCATGACCTGCACGGTCCCTTCAACAAGGGCATGGAGGTTCGGGCCCTCGTTATAAACGGGGACGACTATGGAGATCTCCGGTGGATCAGTTGGGCCTCCAGGCCCAGTTGCGGGCCTTGGGTTATCGGTTCTGGATTCTGAAAGCGGTTTTGGCATAATCAGGTTTCTATTCAGGCTGTCAACGAAGGCATGGGGCCAAACAGGATGCCCGGTTTTTAGGGCCGGCGCTTTTCTCCAGGCCTGTGATCATAAGGAAAATTGCCGGTCTCTGTTTATAGCCTTTAAGATAATGTTTTTGGGGTACACCCATCCATTCCCATAAAG
>Ga0136651_10001269_pt1 | contig 13929 bp, 11 predicted proteins | sample Mar14236cmmetaG_FD_94867 | JGI IMG/M metagenome (GOLD analysis project Ga0136651, IMG submission 94867) | Marine hydrothermal vent microbial communities from Guaymas Basin, Gulf of California to study Microbial Dark Matter (Phase II) - Marker... ...
CATGAAGTGGAGTGGGATGGGAGGGATAGAGAGGGGAATTTTATTGCCAATGGGGTTTATTTTTATAAGATAACTGCGAAGAAAAAAGGTAAGAAAGTTAGCTCTCAGGGTAAAATAGCCAAGGTGAAATGAAGGTGAAATTTTTCACCGTTATGTTTTTATTAGTGGCTTTTTTGTTTGGTGGAAAGTATGCAGATGCTTTTCTTGATCTGGGTGTGAGTGCGAGGTCGCTGGCAATGGGTAATTCTACAGGCGCTATTGATACAACTGGAACTGCTTTTGTTTTCAACCCTGCTGGGATCGCTTACGTGAGGAATTTTGATTTGAACTGTATGTATACGGTAAATTTTGGGATGGCTTCGACCAGCTACATAGGGATTGTCAAGGGTGTTAAGGGGGAAGTAGGGTTTGGGATAAGTTGGATCAGATTGAGTGTCGAGGATATACCGATAAGACCCGATATCTTTAGATTGGTGTCGGGAGAGAAGGAAAGAAGAGATACGGTAAGGGTTATTTCCAGGCTGCCTCTGAATACTTTTGATGATTTTGAGGATGCTTTTTTTATTTCTGTAGGGAGAAAGTTCGTAAGGTATGTTGACTTCGGATGGAGATACGCCAAAGTGAGGGTAGAAATTCCTGTAGGATTAAATGTAAAGCTCGTAAGGAAGAGGTTGTATTATCTCACCGGTAATGGTATCGGTATTGATTTGGGTTTCAGGCTGAGGATGCGAGGGAAGGATTTATTTGAGATCAGGAATATCGGGGATTTGGTTATTGGCTTTACCTATCGAAATATAGGAGGTTGCACTATCTATTGGTCGTCAAGGAAGCAGGATTGTGTAGAAATGGATCGGTTGTTTAGTTTGGGTTTTTTCCAGCCAGTAAGGAGATTTGATTCTGTTGTTGTTATCTCCCTCCAAAAATCACAGGTTTACAACGAAATGACGGGTGGGATTGAATTTGGTATTAAGAGAGCTATTTATTTTAGAGCAGGGTATAGTGATGTTGGGCTCTTGCTAGGGGTGGGGCTCAACTTTCGTAAATTTGGGTTTCTGGTCAGTATTGATTATGCACTGTATATGCATGAGGATTTGACAGCTGCACATCGAGTAGGTGGAGGTGTTAAGTTTTAGAGCCTGGTATATAGGTTTTGTAGTGATTGTGGTAGGCTTTGGGTGTGGGAGGAATGTAGAAGATCCATATCCACCTGCCACCCCAAAGTGGGTGATAAAATCGTCTCCTTGTGATATTATGGAGCGGGGTATTGATGCTGTGCCCGAGGATAATTTTATTCGACTTGAGTGGCATCCAAATAAGGAAGATGATCTTGGTGGATATAGGATTTTTAGAGCGGATAGTGCTGTTGACCGTGAGTTTGCTTTAATAGCGAATATAGATGGTATGTCCGGAAACATGCTGGATACTGTGTATATCGATATGAATGTAAGGTTAAATGTGAATTATTTCTATTACATAGTGGCGTATGATCTATCGGGCAATGTCAGCGAGGCGTCTGATACGATAAGGTATAGACTGATTCCTAAGCCTGTTCCTGTAAGTCCCTCTGGTTTTACACGAGATACTATACCGCTTTTTAAATGGAACGATTTTAGTAACTACGCTTATGATTATGTAATAAAAATTGAAAATACATTAAATAAAAAAGTTATTTGGATATTTCGTTTAATAAGACCAAATTATGCCAGCTTTGACCAGAAGGTTATTTATAATAAAGATAGAAAGGCTTTAGAGAGTAGTTTGAGAAGAGGGGTGATTTACAGGTGGAGAGTGGACGCTATTGCTGAAGAAGTAGGGGATATTGATATAGCTGGTGCTGAATCAAACTGGGAGTATTTTGAAGTAGAGTGAAGGAGGTTGACATGAAGAATATATTAAAGTTGGCGATAGTAGTTTTTTGTACTGGGGTTCTGGTTTTCTCTCAGACTGGATCTGTTCTTAAGAAAAATGAAGATGTGAAGCGAGTTGGAACCGCTGCCAGATACATATTTTCTCCAAGCACAGAGTCTTTTATGATGACAGTAAAGATATGGGGTGAGGTAAGGAACCCGGGTATATATGAAGTTCCTATAGATCTTGATTTGATGGATGTCATATCTGCAGCTGGTGGGCCAACGGACAGGGCGAAATTGACCAAGGTCAAGTTAATTCGGTATGAGCCCAAGGAGGGGGAAGATAAGGTTATAGAAATCGATATCAAGGAATATTTGAAGACCGGTGATAAGAGCATGATCCCGATTGTGAGGTCTGGTGATACTGTAATTGTGCCTATGAGACCCATAGAATACGTCCTAAGAACTCTGAGTTGGTCTCAGCAGGTAATCAGTATTTACTATCTAGGTGCTATGATTCAATATTATTTATCGAGATCAAAGTAGTAAAGATAGAGAGGATTGGTTATGTCAAAGAAAAGGAGTGATACAATGCTTGATGCCATTGATTGTAAGATACTGGAGATACTTCAGAAAGAGGGTAGGATACAGCGCAATAAGATTGCTGAGATGGTAGGACTTACCATTCCAGCTGTTAGCGAAAGGATGAAGAAACTTGAGAAAAAAGGCATCATTGATGGATATCATGCAAAAGTGAATCAGGCTGCTATAGGGAAAGACGTAACGGCATTTGTTTTTATAATGACCTCTCCGATGAAAAGCTATGAAGAGTTTATTAAAAATTCTCGGGGTGAATGTGATATAATAGAGTGTCATTCGATAACCGGAGAAGGAACATTTCTGTTAAAGGTTGTAACAGAGAATACTTCCACTCTTGAAAGTTTGCTTTCAGAGATACAATCATGGCCAGGGGTACTGCAGACCAGAACTTATATTGTGCTGTCGACTTACAAAGAATTTTCGCCGTTGAAGCCTTCTGAATCTGTGATGAAGAAATAAATAAATTTTAATCGGTTTCATTAAAAAGTTAAGGTTGAATTTTTTGCAACCAGGGTAGGTTATGAAAGAGGCAGTTGTTTATGACATAAAAAAAGAGCTTGATGATATAAAACCTCGAATAGAAGCTCTTCGAGGGTATCTTTGACCTTCCTCATAAAGAGAAAGAATTGGAGGAACTGTGTAAAGAGTCTCAGAGGGAAGAGGTCTGGAGTGATGTTCAGAGGTATAGGAAGGTAACCGAGAGGATAAGCTATCTTGAAGGCTTGATTTCAGAGTTTAAGGAATTAGAGAAACTTTATAATGATGTTTCAGAACTTTCCAGTCTGCTTGAGGAGGCTCCTGACGATTCTCTGTATCCTGAGTTACGGCAGATGCTTGTGGATCTGGTGAAGAAGCTGGAGACCGTTGAGATAAAGAATGTTTTAAGTGATGAAGATGATGTCAAGAATGCTATTCTTACGATTCATCCGGGTGCGGGCGGTACAGAGTCGCAGGATTGGGCGGAGATGTTGCTGAGGATGTACCTCAAATGGGCGGAGAGGTCCGGGATGGAAGCGAAAATTGTTGATATTCAGGATGGAGAAGAAGCAGGGATTAAAGATGCTACCATTGAGATACGGGGAAAGTATGCATATGGTTATTTAAAAACAGAGGTTGGGATACATAGACTCATCAGGATTTCCCCTTTTGATGCGAACAGAAGGAGACATACCAGCTTTGCTTCCGTTTTTGTATATCCTGAGATTGAAGAAGATATAGAGATTGAGATAAAACCAGAAGAATTGAGAATAGATACTTTTAGAGCAAGTGGTCATGGTGGTCAGCATGTAAACAAAACAGATTCTGCTGTCAGGATAACTCACTTGCCAACAGGCATAGTGGTTCAGTGTCAGAATGAGAGATCTCAACACAAAAACAAGGCTATGGCGCTTAAAATTCTTAAATCGAGGCTGTATCAATTGAAGAAAGAAGAACAGGAAAAGACCAAACAGGAGTATGAAAAACAAAAGAAGGATATATCTTGGGGTAATCAGATACGAACTTATGTTTTTCATCCATATAGAATGGTTAAAGATCACAGAACAAAGCTGGAGAAGGGAAATGTGGAAGAGGTCTTGAATGGAGATATAGATGACTTTATCAGGGCTGTGCTTTTCAACTATTCGAGAGAGGAAGGATAAGAGATGAGTCAGGAGGAATTGGGGAAATCGTTGAATGAGATAATCAAACATCGTCTGGAAAAACTTTCTATGATCAGGAAGCTGGGGTATAATCCATATCAGTATGTTTTCAATCGGACGCACTCCTGCAAAAGCATCCTGGAAAATTATGATGATCTAAAAGAGAGTGTAGATGTGAGTGTTGCTGGTAGGTTGATGTCAGTGCGGAGAATGGGTAGAGCTTCTTTTGCGCATATACAGGATCAGAGCGGGAGATTGCAAATATATATTCAGGAGAACAAGGTAGGGAAGACTCAGTATAAGTTGTTCTCCTATCTGGATATCGGAGATATCATCGGGGTGACTGGGAAGGTTTTTAAGACCAAGACGGGGGAAACAACGGTTTTTGATGAGAAACTGGAGATACTGACAAAAAATATCAGACCTTTACCTGTGGTAAAGGAGAAAGAGGGAAAAGTTTTTGATGCTTTTACAGATAAGGAGCAAAGGTACAGGCAAAGAGAGGTAGACCTGAATGTTAATCCTCATGTGAGAGATATTTTTGTCCTGAGAAGTAAGATAATAGGGTGGACAAGGGATTTTTTTGTGGAGCACGGCTATCTTGAGGTTGAAACTCCAATTTTGCAGCCGGTGTATGGCGGGGCGGCGGCAAGACCCTTCAAGACTTACTATAATGCGCTTGACCAGGTTTACTACCTCAGGATAGCTCTGGAGATTTATCTAAAAAGGCTCATTGTTGGGGGATACGAAAAAGTCTTTGAAATCGGGAAAACTTTCAGGAACGAGGGTATAGATAGAAATCATAACCCGGAGTTCACTCTTCTTGAGTTCTATGAGACGTATGTTGATTACTACTACATGATGGATTTTGTTGAAAAGTATTTCAAATATATAGCGAGCAAAGTTGGAAAGAGTACATATAGATTTGAAGGGCATGATATTGATATCATGAAGAAATTCAATCGGGTCAAACTTTTTGATCTTCTTAATGGTGAGATTGGGGAAGATTTGTACAAAGCAGATGTTGCAAAGCTAAGGAAAATATGTGATGAAAGGAATATTGAGTATAAACCTGAATGGGAGAGAGGAAAGCTTATTGATGAATTGTTTAAGGAGTTTGTGGAACCTAAGCTTATCCAGCCTACCTTTGTTATGGATTATCCCGTAGAGATTTCTCCTTTTGCAAAACCAGCCAGGGATGGCAGAGAGGGAATAGTGGAGAGGTTTGAGCTGTTTATCGGAGGCCAGGAGTTTGCTAATTCTTTTAGTGAATTAAACGACCCGCTTGACCAGAGAAGTAGGATGGAGAGGCAGAAAAGATTGAAAGATAAAGGGGATGAAGAGGCGACCGATATAGATAAGGATTTTTTAGTTGCGATGGAGTATGGGATGCCGCCGACTGGAGGAGTGGGTATAGGGATGGATAGGGTGGTTATGCTATTTACTGAACAAAAGTCGATAAGGGATGTTATATTTTTCCCGCAATTGCGTTCCTTAGAGTAAGGTTCATGAAATTTCCTCTCTTTATTGCAACAAGGTACATTTTCCCCAAGCAAAGATTTGGTTATACTTCCTTCCTTGCTTTTATTTCTATCGCCGGACTTAGCATAGGGGTATGTGCATTACTTTTGACCATGGGAGTGCTTGATGGTTTCGAAGGAGAGTTGAAAAATAAGCTGATAAGCTTTGACTCTCACATCAGGCTTAGGACAATGTATCAACTTTCACTGGAAACTCCTGGTTATGTTGATAGCGTTTTATCAAATGTTAGCGAGATAAAGTACGTAATACCTTATGTTCATATTAGCGCGATGATAAGGCATGGGCAGGAGGTAGAAGGGGTAATCGTAGAGGGTGTGAGAGAAACTGATTTGAAAGAGAGATTGAATATAAGGAGATTTATCAAAGATGGCAGGATTAAACTTGATTCTGATGGTATTGGTGGAATTTTAGTGGGGAAGAAGCTTGCTGACGTTTTGAATGCTGGCATTGGTGATACTGTCTTTCTTTTTTACCGTGGCTCAGGTGCAGGGATTTTAAGTAGAATGAGGGTAAAGAAGTTCAAAATCTGTGGTATTTATGAATCCGGGATGTCTGATTATGATGATATATTTGTTTATATATCTCTCAAGAGAGCTCAGAGCCTTTTTAATCTTGGGGAGAGATTTTCTGGATATCAATTAATTCTGACTGAACCTTTAATGGCAGATAAGGTAGCCGATAAATTGAATCGGAAACTTGGTTTCCCGTATATTGCTCTTTCGTGGATTGATTTGCATGAAAATCTTGTAAGATGGTTGAAGATACAGAGATTTCCGATTCTGATTGTTTTCGGGTTGATACTGGTGGTAGCTCTTTTTAATCTTTCGAGTTCTCTTACGATGATGGTGTTGGAAAAGAAAGGGGAGATAGGTTTACTTAAAAGTGTGGGACTGAGCAGAAAACATCTGGTAATTGTGTTTGCCATAGAAGGGTTTATTATTGGTATTGTAGGGTTTGCTATAGGTTCCATTCTTGCTCTTGCAATTTCATACTTACAGAATAGATTTGGACTGATAAGCATTCCTGAGGAGGTTTACTACATGAGTAAACTTCCAATGGAGTTGAATGTGGAAAATTTCATTATAGGAGCTGTATTGACGCTGTCGCTTTCAGTGCTTTTCACGGTTTATCCTGCTTTGAAATCTGCAAAACTTTCTCCTACGGAGTGTTTAAGATATGAATAACAGAACGATAAACCTCATAGTGGCCAGATATTTTACATCTCGGAAGAAGATAGGGCTGATTTCCTTTACTTCTGTGATTTCAATTCTGGGTATTGGGATAGGTAGTTTTGCTTTGGTTGTAACAATGAGCGTGCTAAATGGATTCGAAAAGGAAGTTGCAGAGAGAGTTATTAATGTTGATTCTCATGTGAAGGTGTATGGAAAAGATATAAGTGAGTCAGACGTTAGAAATGTTCGAGATGTATTAAGTAACGAAAAGGCTTTTAAAGAGCTATATCCCTGTGTTTACTCAAAGGCTGTGATTTCTGCAAATGGGATGGAAAGTGTCGTACGGGTAAAAGCGGTGGGTAGGTCAGCGCTCAGGAGGGTATTTGCTCGTCGTAGTACAATAGTAAGAGGCAGTCCAGATTTCAAGTGTTTCACATCGGATTTACCGGGTGTAGTTCTTGGTTATCGGCTTGCGGATAAGCTGGGTTTGTGCGTTGGAGATACCCTTTATGTTATGAATCCTTTTTCCATAAGAGGGCTTTACAGTATGCCAAAGGTAAGGAGGTTTGTTTTATCAGGTGTTTTTGAACTCGAGGTTTTTGATTATGATGAGAATCTAATTTTTATGGATATTGGAGAGGGGCAAAAGCTTTTCGAAAGGGGTAATAATTATGATGGCATAGAGATAAAACTTTCGAGTTATAAGCTTGCTCAAGATGTAAAAAGAGAGCTGGAAAAGAGTAAAATTTTAGAAGCTAAGATTTCAACCTGGGGGGAGATGCACAGGATTTTATTTGGTGCTATGAAACTTGAAAAGTATGGTAGCCTGGTGGTATTGTTTCTTATCATAGTAGTGGCTGTTTTTAACTTGATGAGCAGTATAGTGATGCTGATAGTGGAGAAAATAAGGGAGGTAGGAATATTGAGGGCAATGGGGGCGACTTCGAAAGCGATAGGTAGAATATTTGTGAGATTGGGGTTGCTTAATGGGGTTATAGGTCTTTTTGCCGGGGTTTTGCTTTCGATGGGATTGTGTCTTGCTCAGCAGTATTACAAATTTATTCCACTACCTTCGGTTTATTATATTCCGTACCTGCCGGTTGTAGTGAAGGGTTTTGATATTTTTGTGATTGTGATATTGGGGATTATGCTTATATTTACAGGAGCTTTCTATCCCAGTAAAAGAATTGGTAAGATGGAGATTGTAAAGGCAATTAATTATGAAAAATGAAGAAAATGTATTGATTGTTAGGAATGTTTATAAATCTTATCAGAATGATGGGTTGAAAGTTGAGGTTTTGAAGGGGGTTAGTTTTTCTGTAGCTAAAGGAGAAATGGTGGCTATTATGGGACCTTCGGGTGCTGGTAAATCCACTCTATTAAATATTATTGGAACCCTTGAATACCCTGATTCGGGGGAAATTCTAATTGGTGGTAGGAACCCTTTTAAACTCTCCGATGCGGAGCTTGCAGCTTTCAGGAATAAGGAAATTGGTTTTGTTTTTCAGTTTCATCACCTACTGCCGGAGTTTTCGGCGCTGGAGAATGTTATGATACCGTCGATTATATATAGTGATGAGTATAGTGAGAGTAAAAAGAGAGCGATCGAAATTTTGTGCGAGGTTGGTTTGAGCGAGAGATTGAATCACAGACCAAACATGTTGTCAGGTGGTGAGAGACAGAGGGTTGCTGTTGCGAGGGCTTTGATAAATGATCCTGGGCTAGTGCTTGCTGATGAGCCTACGGGAAATCTGGATGTTGAAAATGGTGATAGGTTAATGGAGTTACTTCTAAGGATAAACAGAGATATTGGGACTACTTTTATTATAGCTACTCACAACCCTGAAGTTGCGGAGAGGACAGACAGAATTATTTATCTCAGAGATGGTATGATTGTCGATGAAAAATGATTGGTTGATTTAGGGTAAAAATGGTTTTAATTTAGGGTGAAAATTATTTGAAAGAGGTTGGATAAGGTTATGAAAGAAAATTTTTCAAGGAAGATACAGCAGATAATAAAATATGCCAAGGAAGAGGCAATTAGACTGGGACACAGTTATATAGGATCCGAACATCTTCTGCTTGGTATGTTGAGGCAGGAAAGAAGTGTCGGAGTTGAGGTTTTGCTCAATCTCGGTATAGACATAGAGTATTTAAGGAAGGCTATAGAAGATGCCATACGTCCATCCGGGGGGACTTTAACTCTTGGACATCTTCCTTTGACCAAGAGGGCAGAAAGAATTTTGAGAAATACTTACAATGAAGCCAAAGAGCTTGGCTCTCCGGAAATTGGAGATGAGCACCTGCTTCTGGCGATGCTAAAAGAGACAGAGGGGATTGCATATCAGGTTTTGAGCGAAATGGGTGTTGATTATGATACAGTGAGAGAAGAGCTTACAGATCCGTTCTTTAAGAATCAGTATTCTTCTGAAAGAGGGGAGAAAAAATCTAAGACACCCGCCCTCGATCACTTTTCCAGGGATATAACGAAGCTCGCAGAGAAGGGGGAACTTGATCCGGTAATAGGTAGAGACAAGGAAATAGAAAGAGTTGCTCAAATTTTAACGCGAAGAAAGAAGAATAATCCCGTCTTGATTGGGGAGCCAGGTGTGGGTAAGACTGCTATAGCTGAAGGTCTTGCTTTGAGGATTGTAAAAAAACAGGTACCAAGGCTTTTGTATAATAAGAGGATTGTGGATCTTGATCTTGCGGCAATTGTTGCTGGTACGAAGTACCGCGGACAGTTTGAAGAGAGGATGAAGGCTATAATGCAGGAACTTGAAAAGGCAAAAGATGTGATCCTTTTCATAGATGAGCTTCATACCATTGTAGGTGCAGGGGGTGCATCTGGTTCGCTTGATGCTTCGAATATGTTTAAGCCTGCTTTAGCAAGGGGTGAGATTCAATGTATAGGAGCTACAACGCTGGATGAATATAGAAAGTACATTGAAAAGGATGGAGCGCTTGAAAGAAGATTTCAGAAAGTGATTGTGAATCCTCCCAGCAGAGAAGAAACCTTTGAAATTTTGAAAGGGTTAAAGAGCAGGTATGAGGAACATCATAATGTGGTGTACACAGAGGAAGCTTTATGGGCATGTGTTGAGCTAAGTGATAGATACATAACCGATAAGTATCAGCCTGACAAGGCTATTGATGTGATGGATGAAGCTGGCTCCAGGGTTCATCTGCGCGAGATAATAGTTCCGAAGGAGATACTGGATCTTGAGAAGAAGATAGAGGGGATTAGAAAAACCAAGGAGAAAGTTGTAAGAGAACAAAATTTTGAGAAAGCCGCGGAGCTACGGGATAGGGAAAGAAGGTTAAAAGAAAAACTGAGGGTAATGCAGGAGAAATGGGAAAAAGCGGATAAGAAGAGAAAAGCTCTTGTGCTTGAAGAGGATGTGGCTGATGTGGTTGCTATGATGACGGGGATTCCTGTTAATAAGGTTAGGGAAACTGAGAATAAGAAGCTCCTTCAGATGGAGGAAAATCTAAGGAAATTCATTGTAGGGCAGGATGAGGCTATTAAGAAGCTGTCGTCTGCTATAATAAGAGCCAGAGCAGGAATAAAGGATCCGAGGAAGCCCATAGGTAGCTTTTTATTTCTTGGTCCCACCGGTGTTGGGAAGACTGAGCTGGCAAAGGTGCTTGCTGAGTATTTGTTTGGGAACAAAGATGCGTTGATAAAGATAGATATGTCAGAGTATATGGAGAAATTTGCCGTTTCGAGATTAATAGGCGCTCCTCCTGGTTATGTAGGATATGAGGAGGGTGGTGAACTAACTGAAAAAGTGCGAAGGCATCCCTACTCGGTTATACTTTTTGATGAAATAGAGAAAGCTCACCCGGATGTTTTCAACTTGCTGTTGCAGATCTTTGATGATGGTGTGCTTACAGATAGTTTTGGAAGGAAGGTTGATTTTAAGAATACTGTGATAATAATGACATCAAATATAGGCACGCGTAGTATATATTCTGGTAGTATAGGCTTTGAGAAAAGGAATATCGGAGAGGAATTTGAGTCCATTAAGAAGATGTTGCTGGCGGAAGTTAACAAGCTATTTCCTCCTGAATTCCTAAACAGGATTGAGGAACCTATTGTTTTTAGACCTTTGAGCAGGGAGGATATTCTTAAAATAATAGACATTCAGATGAAGGAGATTCAAGAAAATATAAAGTCGTCTGGATTGAGCATCATTCTTTCAGAGGAAGCAAAAGAATATATTTTGCAGAAAGGATATAAGCCGGAATTCGGAGCGAGGCCTATAAGAAGAACTTTACAGGAATTAGTTGAAAATCCAATTGCGGAAGAGCTACTGAGAGGCAATATTTCAAAAGGTTTGCCAATTTTAGTCAGATTTAAAGACAATAAATTGGTATTTGAACAGGTAAGAGAAACCCTGCCTGCTTCTTCGGACAAAACCTCTGGTGGAAAGATAGACAAAACTTCATAGATTGTCGCCTACAGGGTTTATAAATAGTACAATTTGTAATACAGGTTATGTGAGTTCCTGTATGGCATATATTTTGTTGTTATCTGAAGGCGATTATTTAAAAAACGGAGGTTTGTTATGGGAAAAATAATCGGGATTGATTTAGGTACTACAAACTCATGTGTTGCAGTGGTGGAAGGGGGAAAACCACGTGTTCTGGAAAATTCTGAAGGAAGACGTGTTACTCCTTCCGTAGTTGTCTTCAAGAAGGAAGGCGAGATGGTAGTAGGTGATGCTGCCAAGCGTCAGATTGTTACGAATCCTGGAAGAGCTATATACTCTATAAAAAGATTCATGGGGAGATCATATGATGAAGTTACCAAAGAGATAGAGATGGTCCCGTATAAGGTTGTGAAGGGACCTAATGGCGATGCGAGGGTCGAGATTGAGGGTAGAGTTTATTCACCTCCAGAAATAAGTGCTATGGTACTTCAGAAAATGAAGCAGACGGCAGAGGAAAAGCTGGGGGAGAAAGTTACGGATGCGGTTATTACAGTTCCTGCTTATTTTAATGATTCTCAGAGGCAGGCAACAAAGGATGCTGGAAGGATAGCGGGTTTGAATGTTAGAAGGATTATAAATGAGCCAACAGCTGCTGCACTCGCGTATGGTCTGGATAAAAAGAAAGAAGGGCTTGTTGCTGTTTATGACCTTGGTGGAGGTACGTTTGACATATCCATTCTTGAGATTGGTGACGGTGTTTTTGAGGTGAAATCCACAAGTGGTGATACGCATTTGGGAGGTGATGATTTTGACCAGAGAATTATAGATTGGCTTGTTGAAGAGTTTAAGAAAAAGGAGGGGATAGACCTGTCCAAGGATCCGATGGCGATGCAGAGGCTGAAGGAGGCAGCTGAAAGAGCGAAAATAGAACTCTCTTCGAGTATGGAGACGGAAATAAACCTTCCATATATAACTGCCAGTGCCACAGGGCCTATACACCTTCTGGAGAAGTTGACGAGGGCAAAGTTTGAGTCTTTGATTGAAGACCTGGTGGAGAGGACCAGAAAACCCTGTGAACAAGCGATGGCAGATGCGGGAGTAAAACCTGAGGACATCACGGATGTAATTCTGGTTGGTGGTTCCACAAGAATACCAATGGTTCAAAAACTGGTTAAAGAGATTTTTGGAAAAGATCCCAGCAAGGAGGTCAATCCTGATGAGGCTGTTGCAATAGGTGCTGCTATACAGGGAGCCATACTGGGTGGTGAGGTGCATGATGTGTTGCTTTTGGATGTAACTCCTCTTTCTCTTGGTATTGAAACCCTCGGTGGTGTCTTTACCGTTCTGATTCCACGGAACACTACCATTCCAACCAAGAAGAGCGAGATATTCACCACAGCTACTGATAATCAGACCACGGTAGAGATTCATGTTCTCCAGGGTGAGAGACCGATGGCCAGAGATAACAAGAGTATAGGTAGGTTTTACCTTGATGGGATTCCTCCAGCGCCAAGAGGTGTTCCTCAAATTGAGGTCACATTTGACATAGATGCAAATGGAATTCTCCATGTTTCAGCTAAGGATAAGGCTACCGGTAAGGAACAAAGTATAAGAATTCAGACTTCGAGTGGCTTGAGCGAAGAAGAGATCCAGAAGATGATAAAGGAGGCTCAGGAGCATGAAGCGGAAGATAAGAGAAAGAAAGAGGAGATTGAAACTCGGAATCAGGTTGATGCCCTGATATACCAGACTGAGAAAAATCTAAAGGAATATGGTGAGAAGCTGACTGCTGATGAAAAGGGCAAGATAAATAATGCTCTTGAAGAATTAAAGAAGTCGCTGAATAGTTCGGATATTAAGGCTATGAAGGATGCTATGGATAACATGAACAAGGTATGGGCGGAAGTTTCGTCCAAGATGTACGAGAGAGTCAAGACTGAGGCAGGAACAGGAACGACGGCAGGAGGTGCAGGAGGCAGTGCTTCATCAGGGGCAACAGGGCAGACCGGAGAGGTGAAGGATGATAAGAATGTAGAAGATGCGGATTTTGAGATACTGGATGATGATCAGGGGAAGAAATAGTTTTTAGGTGGGATATGAATTTTAGGTTTGAGGGAAGGGGCTTAATGCCCCTTTTTATTTATTGGGGGTTTGCCAATTTTTTATTATGAGTTAAATTTGTTTGCTTGTTGGAGTTTTGATGCCCCCGTAGCTCAGGTGGACAGAGCACTGGCCTCCGGAGCCAGGTGCGGGCGTTCGAGTCGCCCCGGGGGTACAAATTGATTTATCGTTGATAGAATCTAAGAGTTCAAATTCTCTAATCATACTTTGCAAAAATATGAGACTTTATCTGTGAATGTATCTTGCGTATACCCATTATGTATAAATACACATGGAGGTAATAGCTTTAGTAAACATTTCTGTTTGCAGAGTTTGTTTGAATCATTCTATGGTGTTACCGGAGCCTCTTTTGAAACCGCTTTCAGGCTTGCAAGCTTGTTCGCTGATTTCAATTCCTTATAGGTAGGCTTAAAACTGATCTGGGGGTTACAAGTATAAAAGCTGGATCATGGAGTTTCAATTCCTCATAGGTAGACTAAAAACAAACACACTCCATGCTAACAAATCAGAAGCACATTGTTTCAATTCCTCATAGGTAGACTAAAAACTTTAGAGGCACAGCTTACAG
>Ga0136651_10001270_pt1 | contig 13923 bp, 11 predicted proteins | sample Mar14236cmmetaG_FD_94867 | JGI IMG/M metagenome (GOLD analysis project Ga0136651, IMG submission 94867) | Marine hydrothermal vent microbial communities from Guaymas Basin, Gulf of California to study Microbial Dark Matter (Phase II) - Marker... ...
TGTTGCAGAGCTGCTCCCGTCAGGCTCCAGGCAGCCGCATTGAACACAGAGGCCGATGGCCAGCCAGCACCCGAGCTACTGCCCGGCCCCAAGGGCCATGCCGCGGCGGCAGCCGCCAGGCCCAGCGTTACATAGCCCATGTGTGCCACCGACGAATACGCGACGAGCCGCTTCAGATCCCATTGAGCCAGGCAAACGATCGCTCCATAGACAATACTCATCAGTGCCATGACCGTGATGACCGGCACTTCCACAGAGAAATGATAGAATCGCTCTGGGAAGAGGGGAAAGGCAATGCGCATCATACCGTAACTACCCAACTTCAACATGATGCCCGCGAGCAGGACACTGCCTGAGGTCGGGGCCTCAGTGTGCGCGTCAGGTAGCCAGGTGTGGAAGGGGAAGACAGGCATCTTGATAGCAAATGCCACAAACAAGGCCCAGAACACAACCGTTGCCCAGGTTGGATTTGAGAGAAAGGGCCGCGCCGCGGCGGCATCAAGCATATTGAAGGTTCCTGTCTCCTGATGCACTGCCAGAATGCCCAGCAACCCGAAAACGCTACCAGCGAGTGTGTAAAGGAAAAACTTGATCGCTGCGTACTCACGCCGGGGTCCGCCCCAGATGCCAATCAGGAGGAACATCGGGACGAGGCCCACTTCCCAAAAGACATAGAAGAGGATGAGATCAAGCGAGAGAAACACCCCCAAGACCCCCGTGAGGAGAACCAAGAACAGCACATAGTACTCCTTCACCCGCTTCTCAACAGTAAATGCGCTGTAGAAGAGCGCCAGCGCCGTAAGAAGTCCAGACAACGCCACCATGGGAGCGCTCAAGCCATCCACACCCAGGGTATACCGGAGATCAAGGGAGGGTATCCAGGATCTATCTTCGACTAGCTGCATGGTTGAGAGACTCTCCCCAGAGAGCAGGGAAGACCAAGATGAACCGCCAGCCAGCCACCACACATAGAATGTCAATACCAAAGACGCCAGAGCGAAGAGAATGCCGATAACCCGAATCACCCACAGCCATCGTCTTGGAAGCAGCAGTAACACGAGCGCGCCAACCAGGGGTAGGAACAGCGTGATACTCAATATCGGGAAAGTCATTGTTAGCATCCTCCCCATCAAAAGCGATGAAATAAAAGCAAAGCGGCAACGAGAACAAGCACGATTGCGAATGCGTTCCAAAGATAATCAGGCAGATGTCCGGTCTGGGTGCGCCTCACCCACCGCCCAAGAGTGCGCGTTCCGCGAGCAATTGCGTTCACCGCGCCGTCAATCAGGTCCGTATCGAGGAACAGCGACACCTGGGCCACAGAACGACTGACCGCTCCCACAGCATTGACCAGACCATCCCAAAGATGTCTGTCAGCAGCACGAGCAGCGGGCAAGATGATGCCCCTTCCGCCGAAACCACTAGCGAAGGAGACCACAATCCCGTCAATAATCCTGTGGTCCACCAATGCCATGGCGTCTGCAAGCGCAAGCGTTGGACGCACAAACAACGCCTGGTAGGCTTCATCGAAGTAAAACCGGTGGACCATAGCACGATACAGCCACCCTGTATGCAGATAGCTTAGCGCCCCCTCTACGGGGTCACGAAACTCTTTGTCCGCCCTAGCTGAATACCGGCTGTATACGAACCATCCCGCGACAAGCCCGCCCAAGCCGAAGAGAACGCTAAGGGCCAGGGGCTGCCAGACGAAGCTCCCACCGGTCAAAGCCTTGGCGGCGTCCTCCCCCACAGAGATGGAATGACTTATGAGATCCATGAAGTGGAAAGGCACAACGCGCCCGAGCAAAGGGAACTCCCGCGGTATACCCAACCACCCGAGGCTGATTGAGAAGAGGGCCAGGATCACCAACGGTAGCACCATGACTGCGCCGCTTTCTCGAGCGTGCACAGCCACCCGTGAGCGGGGAGCCCCAAGAAACACAAGGCCAATCTGACGAGCAGCATAAAACCCCGTGAGCCCAGCCGTCACCGTCAACGCCCAGAAAACAGAGGGGCTAGATCGCCAAGCCTCGGCCAAGATCTCATCTTTCGACCAGAAACCAGCGGTCACCAGAGGGAAACCCGATAGGGAGAGACTCCCAATCAGAAACGTGATCGCGGTAACCGGCATTCGAAATGCCAATCCCCCCATGAGCGCCATATCGTTGGGGTCGAAGTCCGCTTCACCCTGTGGTACGGCATGACCATGTAACTGATGATGACCATGTTCCATGCCATGAATGACAGACCCAGCCGCCATGAACAACAGGGCTTTGAAGAATGCGTGCGTGATAAGATGAAACACGCTGGCTGCGTATGCACCAATGCCCAGCGCAGCAACCATATAGCCCAACTGACTGATAGTGGAAAAGGCCAAGACACGCTTGATGTCTCGCTGGGCCAAGGCAACAACCGCAGCATAGACCGCTGTAACGGTACCCACAACGGCCAGCACCGGCATCGCTTGTGAGGCCTCAAGGAGTGGATATGCCCGGATCATTAAGTAGACGCCCGCCGATACCATGGTCGCCGCGTGAATCAAGGCGGACACGGGAGTCGGGCCCTCCATGGCATCAGGAAGCCACACATGAAGCGGAAGTTGCGCGCTCTTTCCAATGGTACCACCAAACAGCAGCAAAGCTGCCATGGTGGCTACTGAGACGCCGCCGATGAACGGAGTCTGGGCCAGCTTGCTTACAGTTGCCTGGTCGAACAGTCCCGCGTAAGAGAGGGTGCCCACCTGGCTGTACAGAAGAACCAAACCGAGCAGCATAAAGGCATCTCCAGTCTTAGTGACCAGAAATGCCTTCAGTGCGGCTTTGTAAGCCGACTCTCGCTCCCACCAGAAACCGATCAGCAGATAGGAACACGTGCCCATGATCTCCCAGAAGATGAAGAAGGCTAGTAGGTTGTCAACGACTAAAGCCCCCAGCATGGCACCTGCGAAGAGGGAGATATAGGCGAAAAACCGGCTCGTCTTGGGATCTCCATGCATATACCCCAAGCTGTAGACAAAGATCATCAGACACACGATTGTCACCATGCCCAGGGCAGCCCCATCGACGAGGTCCACCTGTACACCGATGGCGGCCTCCTCCACCCCAGCTCGAAACCACGAAAGGCGCTTTCCGTCTTGCATGTTCTCCAAAGACGTGAGCAGAGAGGGCTGCCTCACCACCTCACTGAGCAGGATCATCGATAGCACCAGGGCCACAAAGATGCCTACCAATGCGAGCACACGACTGAGGCCGCGGCTCCGATGCACCCCCAACGTTATCAACACAAAGGCCAGAAGGGGCCCTGCAGGGACTAGCCACGCTACCATTGTGAGATCTCGAATGTTCATGTCACGATGTCCAAGCGAATGATTAACCCTTAAGTACGTCGATCTCTTCGACCTCAACCGTGTTCTCAGTACGCCAGATCGATATGACCAATGCCAGCCCCAAAGCGGCTTCGGCAGCAGCGGTAGCGTAGAGAATGATGCCAAACGCCTTGCCTGTCACCCGAGCTGGCTCAATGAACCGGGCAAAGGCTACCAGATCTAGCACGACGGCATTGAGCATCAACTCGATGGACATGATGATAACGACCAGATTCCGGGTGGCCAAGACACCGTACACACCAATGCAAAACAGCGCGGAACCCAGGATCAGGTACCATGCAAGCGGCACAGACGAAGCGCCCATGAATCATCGCTCCTTGCCAAGGTAGAGCGAGACAACCAAAACGGCTAATAGCATCACAGAGACCACCTCAAAGGGGAGCAGGTATCCTTTCGGATCCACCAGCGCAGCTCCCAATAGGCTCAGGGAGCCCTCAACAACGGGAAAGACGGGCTCCTCTGGAAGAGGCAACTGAATGATCATCCAGGTCATCGTTACGAAGAGAGCCAGCGAGACAACCCCGGCAGCCACAGGGCGGTTCAAAATACGACGATCTTCTCGCATGACACCTTTTGTCACCATAATCGCGATGACGGTCAGCACCGCCACACCACCAATGTAGAGGAAGATCTGAATAGCCGCCATGAAAGGTGATTCTAACAACATGTAGACCGCTGCCACCCCAAAGAAAGCAACAATGAGCCAGAGAGCGGCGTGGAATACACGACGCGAGGTCACCACCCGCAATGCCGCTATCACTGAGACAACCGCGAAGCCCAGGAATGCTATCTGCCCAATCGGCATCGCACTCACTCACCTTTCGAGATGTGGTTTGCTTGCAGTTCGACGGTGCTGCTTTTCCCCCTCTCATCTCGGGAGTACCGCATGCCCGACGTCCCATTATGACGCGACAGGGGCACCACATCTGCTGAGCGCATTCTCAAGGCGCCATGTGAACCAGACGAGAGCAACGGCAGGAACTCCTCGGGGACACTCACACCAGCCCGCTTTCTCCGGCGTCCCAGAGCATACAGATAACCCACCAGGCCCACGCCAAGCACCAGATTGGCCAAAATCAGACCCACAGCCCTCATCCCGTCGGTCGTATAGCCCAGATACACGATCAGCTTATCCACGAGCGCGGTGGTCAGCAGCACGAGAAGTGCCAGAGGGACCAGGAACTTCCAATTGAAGGCCAAAACTTGATCAATACGGAGCCGAGGCATAGCAGCCCAGAAGACGTTAAGGAAATTGAACACCAAGAACGCCTTCACCAGAAGCCAGACAGGGCCTAACAGCGGAACAGCGTCTACGCCTGGGCCACGCCACCCTCCCAGGAATAGGATGGAAAACAGAACAGAAGCCGTAAGATTGTTGATGAACTCAGCCAGATAGAAAGACCCGAACATCATCCCACTGTATTCAGTGAAGTAACCAGCTACGATCTCGGAGTCTGCCTCTGCGAGCTCAAAGGGAAGTCGGTTTACCTCTGCCATTGTGGCAAGGAAATAAACAAGTGCGGCAAACGGGGCAAGCACAATGTATGGCACTCGCTGAGCCTCGATAATTTTCTGAAGCGACAGTGAACCTGTAAGCAATACAGGGACCAACAATGCCAACGTCTGAGGAATTTCGTACCCGATGATCTGTGAGACTGCCCGGAAGGCCCCTACCTCTGCGTATTTGTTCCGGGAGCTCCATCCGGCCATGATCATAGCAAAAGGAGCCAGGGATGACATAGCCACTACATAGAAAGCCCCGATTTCCAGATCTACCACCTGGAACTCTCCGGGGCCCAGAGGAATCACCGCCCAAACTGCGACGGCTACCGCGGTAACAAGCATCGGCGCAGCAATGAAAACGGTCCGGTCCGCACCTTCCGGGATGACTAGTTCTTTAGTCAGGATCTTGATTGCGTCGGCAACAGTCTGGAAAATGGCATCTGGGCCCGCTGGAGTTCCCGCATTGGTGGGGCCAAGCCTATCCTGCATGCGCGCAATGACTTTGCGTGCCACCCAGATGAGGAAGACAACTGCCACAACGGGGAACAGAGCGATGCCGAGCGACCGTACAATTGGGAGCCACAAATCGGACATCACATCCATGTCAGCCATCCCTTGCGCCACACATAGATAAGGCCAACGCCTAGAAGAGCAATGAAGAGAGCTGCTTCGACAACGGCGAACAATGGCAGCTTGTTGTAAGCCAGAGCCCAAGGGAACAGAAACGCGGCCTCGACGTCAAAGGCAAGGAAGGCCAAGCCATACAAATAATACTGAGGTTTGAACTCGATCCAGGCCTCCCCAAAAGGAGGATTACCGCTTTCATAGATCTGGGACTTGCGGGGATTCTGTTTCTTTGGGCTAACCAACCATGCCAACGCAATTGGTGCGACACCAATCACTGTGGCAATCAACAGAAAAATCCCAAGTTGCGCATAGGGATGAAGCATAGCAACGCCTCCCAAACTCAGCCAACGATTATAACACTGACCGGATAAAGCACAACCAGCAATTTCCAAATATGAAACCTGCTAAGGCCGGCCAGCCCTATTCTGCGGCCATAAACCACGTGATTGTGGGTCAAGTGCTGCACAGTCCGGCCTTAGATGAAGGTCACGGCCTTGTGAACCCGCCATATTTGGAATTGCTGAAGCACAACAGCGAGGGACGACAATTCGTCACCCCTCGCTGTAAGGGCAGGCGAGTTTATCATGCCCACATGGGACGGGCTATGCTATCATGTTCTCAGAATGGCTTTCTTCCACGAAGGCATCACCACCTTTGAGCGCACTCAACTGTGCTTGGCGACGCTGAGCTTCGCGCTCCTGCAACGCCCGACCTCCTTTGAGCGCAACAATAAGGTCTCGGCGCTTGATAGCACGCTTACGCTCTAACTCAACCATGCCAGCCTTGGCATCGGCCAGCCTCTCCAGAGCTTCGAGCCAAGCGCCACTTTGGACCGGCGTATGCTTCACACGCCACCGCTCAACCCATATAGGAAGCTCGTCACGGTTGGCGACACGCTGTAAAGTCTTTGTAACTTCGACGCCTTGTGAGGTGAAAGTCACCTCATAATCTTCCATCTCTGGCTTTACCGGACACACCTGCATGCAAGCTCCACACTTGATACAGTAATAGTCTGCAAGGACTAACTCACCTTCCTCATTGATGTGCAGCGCACGGGTGGGACAAACATCAGCACAGGCCAAGCAACCTTCGATGCATTTGTCGCGCCGCAACGTGACCGTTCCTTCCCAAGGCTGGACAACTTCAAAAGCCCCATCACTAGCTACTTCACACTGACGGCATCGAATACACCGTGTGTCATCCACCGTTAGTGTATGGTGCGCTTCGTCGTAGTCGATGGCGGAAGTCGGGCAATTCTCAATGACGAAGTCCTTCCGTGCCCAATCGAAAGCCTGGGGATCAAACGTCGTTGACTCGATAAGTACGGGGAACGCCTCATAGGCTTGGACAGGCACGTACGGCTCGCCGTTAAGCGTCATCGTGATGGCATTCACCGGGCACATCACCACACACATACCACAGAAGACACAAAGGGTGGGGTCCACATCGACCATAAGCTTGGAGACAACACGGCCATCGACAATCTCTCCCCCACTATGGCTCAACGCGTCCTTTGGGCAGATCTTGGGACCAATCTGGCACCCGACGCAACGCGTCAGATCCCATGTCAGGACATCATGATGCGTCAACATCTTCCGCTCCAGGACCAGCGTCTGGTTCGTTCGGTGTTTCAGTGTAGTCCCACGCTTCATAGTGTGAATTCCTCCCAACTAGAAACTAGAATCCGAGCTTCGCCAGTTGCGGACGCGGGGACACCATGTGTCGCTCGAAACCCAACTGTCTCGGGTCAAGTCCAAACGCCAGTCCCATGACCTGCGTGAAATAGAGCACCGGCAGTCCCAAATGCTCATGTTGCGCTCTCTCAACCTTCTCCTGGTAACCGTCTAAGGCAGTATGACACATGGGACAGGCAAGCATCACGATGTCGGCCTCAGCTTGCCTCGCCGACTTCAGGATATCCCCCGTAAGGTGCACTGTGACATCGCTATGAGAGATAGCCAACGCCCCCCCACAACATTTGGCCCTCATCGGGTAGTCAACCGGCTGGGCGCCGAGCACCCTGACCAAATCATCTAGGCCCGCCGGCCTTTCTGGGCTGTCAAAGACATCTCGCGGGCGGGTCAACATACAGCCGTAGTAACTCGCCACCCGTAATCCGTCCAGCGGATTCGATACCGCAGCCGCTATCCGGTCAAGTCCGTAATCCCTGAGGAGCAGGTAAAGCGGATGCATCACCTCAATATGGCTGGTAACGTTCAACCCGCCCTTTAGGCGGGCATTTACTTTCTCGCGAACAGTGCGGTCTGCGTCCAGGCGCTTACTTGCTCGCCTCAGATTGCGGTAACAGCCACTGCAAGGGGCTATGACGACTGAAAAACCCTGGGACTCCGCCAGCGCGAGATTCCGCGCTGGAAGAACGAGGCCAGCCTCAGCGTCGTTCACGTCTCCATGCACCGCGCCGCAGCAGTTCCAATCCTCAATCTCCACCAACGGAAGGCCCAAGTGTGCGAACACAGCACGTACCGAGAGGTCATATTCCTTGGCGCTTGAGGCCAGACTGCATCCAGGATAGTAACCATAAGCTTGGACTTCATTCATGGCTCCGCCGACTCCTTCTCTGGTCTCCGCAGAAACACGGTGGCAACCCTCAATCTCGTAGAAGGAGCGACCTCCATTGCCTTCATGTCTTCTGGGTCATCAATCCTCTCAGGTAGGAAAGGAAGTTTCCCTTTGGCCAACATCTTCAAACCCAGCGGTACCATTTCGACTAGGCTCTTCACGTCCAGAACCCGGAGGTAATAACGCATCAACAGCTCTGGTTCAAACAGCCGTCCGTGAGCTGCAATCGTCTCCGCAAAGGCCTGACCGAATTCCGCCTCTTTGTCCCGCGCATAGCCTTTGACCGTAGCTAGACGCCGTAGGTCAGCCATCAAGTCAGTGATCTCGATGCCACGCGGGCATCGGTTCGCACATGAATAGCACGACACGCATCGCCAAATGTCCTTACTGCTCAGGACTGCCTGCTCCATACCCATTTGGATCATGTACAAGATACGCCGCGGGCCATACTCCATCTCGTCAATGACAGGGCAGGATCCCGAGCAAGTCCCACACTGATAACATTGCAGCACCAGTTGTCCACCTTGCGTCTCAAGCACCTCGATCGTAAAAGGATTCAGCACACCGTGGGTGTTCGATGCCATCATTCGCCTCCAGTTGTCTTGGCCAACTGAACCAACGGCATGTCCACTGCAGCCAGCCGAGCCTCTGCTCGGCTTCCAATCAGCACTTCAGACACGCCCGGGATCTCGCCAAGTCGACGCAAGAACTTCGTGAGATGGGGCCTCATCTGAGCATTTTCCTCAGCGATCCGCTCTGGACCAAGTTCTTTAACCAACCCACCCATCTCCCGCATGATCTGAGCCCATTTAGCGCCCTCAGTGGCCGAAACAGATTCAACCCTGAACCTGCCGGGAGTGATCCCTAAACGGTCGAGTTGCTTTGCGACTCTAGCCATGCGTTCCTCAGCATGCTGGCGGCCATCGATGTAGTGACAGTCCTGGGGATGACAACCTGACACCAGAACAGCACCAGCACCCAACCGGAATGCCTCCAGCACAAAGTCCCGATCCACACGGCCAGCACACATCACCATGATAAGGCGCGTGTTGGCCGGATACTCAAAGTGACTAACCCCGGCGTTGTCTGCGCCCATGCCGCTGCACCAGCGGCACACAAAAGCCAGGACTTTCTCCTCTGGCTTATCTGCCAGGAACGCATGGATCTGTGCCAGCACTTGTCCATCCGTGAAGTGATGCTGAGTAATGGCATTGTGAGGGCATTCAGCGACACACGTCCCGCAACCGTGACACTTAGCAGGGATGATACGTGACGGTTCCCCAGAGCCGGGACGGTTGTCAACTGCGCCGTAGGGACAGACCTGGGCACAGATCGTACACTTGCCGCCACGTGCATTGATACAGCGATCAGGATGCACGTAAGCGACGATGGGATCAATCTCCCATGTGTCATGGGATAGAACGCGGGCCGCGCGCCCGGCTGCTCCGCTGGCTTGACTTACACTCTGAGGAATGTCTTTCGGCCCTTGGGCCGCTCCTGCGTAGTAGATGCCTTCGGTGGGGGCGTCAATAGGCTTCAACTTGGGATGCGATTCCAGGAAAAAGCCATGAGTGTCTGTGGCGACCGTCAAAGTCCTTGCCAGGAGATCTGATCCCTCTGTGGCAATGGCCGCTGTCGCCAATCCCACCATTTCAAACTCATATTCCATTGGTTTGCCCAGACTCACATTGTCAGCACGGACAATCAGATTCTTGGTAACCGGATCCTCTCTGATCTCTGCGGGGCGCCCCTGCACGAAGTGAACGCCGGCTTCCCGAGCACGCTCGTAGAATTCCTCGTAGGTCTTACCCGGCGCACGAATGTCAATACGGAAGATCGTGATATCCATGTCGGGATAGAGCCACTTCAGGAGCAATGCATTCTTGATAGTGTACATGCAACAGAAGCCGGAGCAGTACTCGTGATACCGCTTGTCGCGAGAGCCTACGCACTGGATCAAGCCCAGTGTCTTCGGGACCTGCCCGTCTGAGGGGCGAACAAACTGGCCTAGCGTCGGGCCACCGGCACAGTGCAGCCGTTCGATCTCCATCATGGTTGTGACATTATCAAAGACACCATAGCCGTATTCCTCGATCGGCGATGGATCCCAGATATCGAAACCGGTCGCCACGATGATCGTACCGACGTCTATCTCGACGATCTCTGGCTGCTGAGCGAAATTAATAGCCTCCAACGGGCCACAGGCCTCGACACACTTGTAGCATTCTATACAGGCATCCCTATCGATGGTATATATAGAGGGGACCGCCTGGGCCAGAGGGACATAGATAGCCTTGCGTGGCCCCAGCCCCTCCTCAAAGTCATTTGGCACATCAATAGGGCACACCTCCGCGCATAGGCCGCACCCTGTGCAACGATCCTCCACAACGTAGCGTGGCTTCTTCTCGATTGTCACATGGAAGTTCCCAATATAGCCCGAGACCTCTTTCACCTCAGAGTAGGTCAACAAATGGATGAACTTGTTCTTACCCACGTCGACCATCTTGGGTGCCTCAATGCAGATCGAGCAGTCCATCGTGGGAAAAGTCTTGTCGAGCTGAGCCATGTGACCGCCGATAGAGGGAGACTTCTCAACCAGGTACGTCTCTATTTGCATGTCGGCGAGGTCGAGCGCGGCGGAAATCCCGGCAATTCCCCCACCGATCACCAGCGCGCGTCGAGTGACCGGCACCTTAAACATCTCCAGTGGGTAAGCGTGGCTGACCTTTGCAACAGCGGCCGCTACAATCTCCTTCGCCTTCTGAAGAGCTTGCTCCTTCTCATGACCCTGAACCCACGAATCGTGCTCACGAATGTTTGCCATCTCAAATAGAAACGGGTTCAGTCCCGCGTCCGAGATACACGACCGGAACGTGGGTTCATGCATCGCAACCGTGCACGCGGCCACGACAATTCGATTGAGCCCGTATTGCCTGATGTCATCCTGAAGCATGGACTGGCCAGGGTCCGAGCACATGTACCGATGATCTTTGGCAAGGACCACACCAGGCAATGTCTTGGCGAACTCCACCACCTCAGATGGCGGAATCACACTCGCGATGTTGGAACCACAATGACAGACATAAACACCTATGCGCAATTCCTCGGACTTCTCGGGTTCTAGCTTTGTTTCTTCAACCACAGCACCATCTCTCCTCAGAGCTATCGCGCGACAAAGGCGGAATTCATGGGATTGTACACGCGTCTGAACTCGGCAGCAGCAGGCGTGACTCGAGGCCGAGCCTGTCACGCTCAGTTCTGTGGGACACGCTCCAAGTAGCCCATTTCACACCGTGGACAGCTGTGTCAGCGCAGGGCCTCTTCTGTGGCCAGCTTGCGTCGGGCCTTCTGAGCACGTTGTTCCGGTGTGGTTAGCTCCAGGGCATCCTTCGGGCACCAAATTACACATTGAGGGCCGTCTTCTTCTCCCTCACAGAGATCGCAGATCTCTGCAAGTTTTGTGGCTGGATTGATGGAGATAGCGCCAAAATCGCATGCTTCGATGCACCAAGCGCAACCGTCGCACAACTCTGCATCCACACGAATGACACCTGTCTCTGGATCTTGGGTCAGTGCATCCCGCGTGCAGACAGCGACGCATGGAGCATTCTCACAAGTGCGGCATGCAATCGCTGTAATCAGGATTTCATCCACCCGTACTGTACGGATCCGACTGCGGTAGGAATTGTACTCGCCGGTTTTGGTATAGGAACAGATATATTCGCAAAGCTGGCAGCCAATGCATTTCTCTGGGTCACACGTAATGTATTTGTACTTCGAAGTCGCAGGTAAGGCCATTGATCGCTCTCCTGTCATCTAATCCAGAGTCTCGTCGACAAACAGTCTAGACGCCGATTTCCTCGGCAACATCTTCCATGCCGAGCTCAATCAACTTGGCTTTCGGTATCAAGCCCTCCGGTGTCCAGCCCTTGGCCTTGTAGTAGAGATCTTTGAGATATTCCAACTCCTCTTTCGTCACGACGTGACCAGCCGAGGGGCCCTTTGTCATGGGGTCGTGATGCGTCCGATACGGGAGATGATCGTCATCACGGGTCCATCCCTCGCGGATATTGAAAGCCTTCTTGATGGTTGTGGCGCGCACCCCGATCAGGTCAACCGCGTCATAATCAAAATCCCATCCGACCGTGGCGTTGATAAGCTGGGCAATCGCTGGCCACGCCCCTGATCGATCCGCTTTGCCAGTAAAACATCGACGAATGAACTTACACAGAGGCAATGTGTCATAGACTGCCGCATACTCTTCCGTGCTCTTGGCCAGTTCACCGCGGGTCTCATCGACTGAAAAGCGATCGACCACACCTTTGATATCAGGATCGTATGCAGCCGTCCGGTTATGACACCCCCCCCGGGTGCCTACAGCCAACCCCAAAGCGAAGGTTTTTAGACCACGGGCATCATATCCGGGGTTCTCCAATCCCTTGATGTGCATAGCCCATCTGTAGCTCTCCGTGCCCCTCTCTTTGTCGATTTGCTCGCTGGCTTGCTTCACCCCCAGAGAGAGTAACGCGCCAATGCCCTCGCGATCGCGAATCATCTCGGTAAGCGTAACGCCAGCTTCAGCATTGCCAAAGTACGGCTCGAAGCCCTCCGGGTACTTCGCGCATCGGAAGTCTTCTTTCTTCAGTACACCACGTTCGAACGACTCCATAGTCCACGAGACGACAACGCCGTTGGTCATCGCGTCCATCCCGCCCCGGTCACACAGATCAATCATCTTGATGATCGCATTCATGTCGCTGATGCCACAATTGGGGCCATTGGCAAACAGACACTCATAGTCAATACCTGTGCGGGCGCCAGCATACATCCCTTGTTTGGCTTCGGAGACCTGCTCACATGCAATAGGGCATTGCGCACACGCGATCTTCTTGACTTTGTGATGCTCCTCGAGATACTCGCCACTCACCAGCTCCGCATGCTCAAAGACACCCTCTTGAAAGTTCCGAGTCGGCAGTAGCCCGAGCTTGTTCATGTTGAGCACGTTGGTCACGGTGCCTAAGATGCGATATTTCGCTGTATGGGGGCCCTGGGCCGCCTGGATGATATCGAATGACAACTTCATCAAAGTCTCTGGATCAGCAACACGCACTCCCTTCGTCCCCCGAACCGATAGCGCTTTGAGCTTTTTCGATGCCCAGACCGCGCCATGGCCAGTCCGGCCGGCTTGGCGGCCGTCGTTGGTGACGTTCGCATAGAGAACCAGGTTCTCACCAGCGGGCCCAATAGTCGCGGAACGCACTTGATCGTCCATTAGATCCTCGCGGATCGCCTCCTCGGTCTGAAAGGTACCCAATCCCAGGTACTTTTCCGCATCACGGAACTGGACACGTTCATCATCCACGAAGACGTTCACCCACTTCTCGCTGGCCCCATGGATGACAATACCATCCCATCCCGTGCGCTTCAGTGCCACCGAGAACCAACTCCCTGAGAGACTATCCCCCACCCAGCCCGTCAGTGGGGATTTAGACGCCAGGCCATATTTCGCTCCTCCAGGCACAGGGGTGCCTGCAAAAATGCCATTCGCTATGCAAATCGGGTTCTCCGGCGAAAGAGGGTCACATCCCGGTTTGATGTTTTCCCACAACAGACGGGTCGCCATTGCTACACCGCCGATCCACATCTTGTACCAGGACTCCGGCTTCTCCTCCACCCAAGTCTCACGATTTGTCAGATCAATATGAAGTATCTTCCCGTGATAACCATACATGGAAACCTCCTTCTCGGTATGAGACGTAAGGGCTCTTCATCTCAGTTGCTGCAAACTTGTCGAGGCGTACTTGAGATGTTCGGTCTACATTCTGCAA
>Ga0136651_10001273_pt1 | contig 13910 bp, 8 predicted proteins | sample Mar14236cmmetaG_FD_94867 | JGI IMG/M metagenome (GOLD analysis project Ga0136651, IMG submission 94867) | Marine hydrothermal vent microbial communities from Guaymas Basin, Gulf of California to study Microbial Dark Matter (Phase II) - Marker... ...
CCTATTAAACAAATTAAGCTCATTCTGTTTAGTAAATCCTTTAGGACACACAGGCCGGCAGGAACCCTCCCATCCGGCATCATGCAATATGCCTGTATTTATCATACGAACCCTGACTTTAGTATCCAGGGCAGAATGAATTTGTAACCCTGTTTCATTTAAAAACTCGTAAGCAAAAGATGGTAAAATGGTCATACCTCCAAGAGCAGTTGCAGATGCCTTAATAAAAGTTCTTCGTTTCATAAATTTAAATATTTAGAAATTAAAAATCTCTTTATATACTTCATAATTTATTTTTTAATTATTTGTACTGTATGACTATTTATATTTAATGATTTTTCGTCTATTTTTTATTTTTCTTATATCGAACTCAGGTTAATAGATTTTCAAACATATTGAATAGTCGCAGGGAAAAGATGCCGGCATTTTCACCCTCAATGCATCTTTGTCCTGTACAAATTGAAGCTTCTCATTGATGCCAGCCATTTCAACACATGTAAATGCAGTGTATATTTCACTGTTTAAAGCATTAATTTCAATTTCTCTGCCTGGAATATCTCCCGTAAAAACAAAAATAGTGTCTCCTTTTGTAGTAAAACGTAAATCCCTTGCTTCACAATTATCAGGGTTAGTAAAATTATCACCTGCATTCCATGATGGTTTACCATTAAAGTGTATAAATGGTCTCGTTCCATAAATCCCTTCCCCGTTAACACTTATCCATTTGCCTATTTCATGTAAAATATGAGCTGCTTCCTCATCAAGTGAACCATCGGCTTTTAATGGAACATTAAGTAAGAGATTTCCATTCTTACTTACTATATCAATAAGCTCATGTATTATAGCGCCAGGACTCTTATACTTACAGTCATTCTTCCAGAACCATGGTCCTATTGAATCATCAGTTTGCCAGGGTGTCTGACCGATGCTTGATCTTCTGCCTCTCTCTATATCCTGGACAGCAACCCCTTCCCGGAAATCACCGTGCCAGCCCATGAACCTGTTATCACCAACAGGCCTGGCTGTATTGTTTTTAATATTCATCACAGCCTCAAGTTGTCCTTTGTGATGTTTTATATTATTGTTATAAAAATATGCTATCAATTCACGACCCGTAACCCCAAAAGGTATTCCCCCGTCAAAATAAAGAAGATCAGGCTGGTGTTGATCAATAAGGTCCTTAATACGAATAAACCATTGCTCAGGCCAGTATTCAGGCGGATCTATCGGATATGATAATGATTTATTACCATGTGTATTGAAATAAAGGTCACTGTATTCAGGATTAGCTCCATCATAATGAACACCTTTAAAAGGGCCACTTGTGTCAGCACCATGCGAGGTCTGAAACCATGACCAGCTCCTTGCAAGGTGCGTGGTAACGCCAAAACGTAAGCCATTTTTAAGAGTTGCATCTTTCCATAATGCAATAATATCTTTACCCGGGCCATGATTAACTGAATTCCATTCATGGTAAATTGAATTCCAGAGATCAAAATTATCGTGGTACACCGCCATTGGGACTATATACCTGGCACCAGCCTCTTTAAATTTTTCAACAAGCCTGTCAGGATCAAAATTTTCACCCTTCCACATCTCAATAATATCCTTGTAACCAAATTGTGATGGATGACCGAACTTTTCAAGATGATATTTATAAGTATTATGACCTTGGATATACATATTACGTGCATACCAGTCGTCATATGCTGCAACGGAATGTGGGTTCCAGCAAATAAATATGCCGAATTTGGCATCCCTGAACCATCCGGGGCATCGATAATTTTCCAGACTTTTCCAGCTTGAATCAAACTTATCATAGCTTTCAGTTCTTATACAAGAAGACAAATTCATCAACACACATAAAAAAAACAATGTTATTTTTCTCATTTTTAAATCTGAAAATTATTATATTAAACAGCCTATATTATATTATGTTATTCTCCTGTATCATTAGCTTATAAGCTGATCCACTACTATTTCAACATAAGATAAATATTGCTAATCCTTTTTTAATTTCAAAGTAAAATTATTCCACCCCTCCATCAATGTCTGAAAAGGACCGGGTTTAATTCCCTCAGTATTTACTTTTCTTCCATTTATATCATTATCAATAACCAGTGGTAAACCATTCGTTTGTTCCATCTTCATGCCTGCATATGGTATCTCACCAATATAATCTGAGCTGATTAACGGGTAATTGTCTTTGATAACTTTCCCCGGAATAAAAATATTAATAGTTGTTTTCCCATCTTCAGTAATACTTTCATATCCCCGGTCACTGTCTTCAACGAATAAATTATGACTTTGCTCAATTTCTGTAGATTCTATTGCATTCCTGAAACTATTTCCACAATCAGTTCCGGCGAAAATGTTATTAATGAATCTTATGCTTTCCAGTGAAGTACCTCTTTTACCCGCCCTTACAGTGCTATGAGGCCTAAAATACGGAACTATACGTCCGGGTGATTTTCGAAAAGTGAAAGTATTATCGCAGAACAGGTTATGAACCCACACTGAGCCATTGCCTTCTTCCATTACATGAGATCGTATTATAATATTATTATCAATGATTACAGGACCAAAATTTACTTCAAGTTTCAAACCGTCCGTTCCTTTAAAACCAAAGTCAGTAATTATATTTCCAGTTACCCTGGTATTTTGTGAGCCCCAGTCCAGCCAGATACCTTTAGTTCCATTTCTTAAACCGGGCTTACCATAAATATAATTATTCTTTATAATAACATCAATTGGAAATAGTATTTTTATAGCAGCCTGATTTGTACCAAACCACTCATTCCTGTAATTTGTTTCAGTAATGATATTACCCTCAATTATACTTGCAACAGCTCCGTAACACCCATAGATTCCTGCTTGTCCGCACCTGTAAATTATATTATTCCTTATTATATGATGTCCAATTGTATTATAGGGGGGGATATTACTGCCACCTTCAAGCAAGCCGCCTTCATTTTTCGTGGGAAAATGTACTTCATCAGTAACCCCCATAGAGATACCAATATTACGTGAATAAGCTATTGTACAATTTTGTATGATCCAACCATAACCATACCTCATTCCAATAGCACCTTTCTCTAATTTATAAATATCACCCCATTGAGGAGCAGTATGACGAATATCAAAACCATCAATTGTAATATATTTCAAACCGGATATCTCCGGGAATATCCCTGTTGCTCTTGCATTAATCTCAATAAGGTGATTATCAGGATCTTCTTCACCAAAATTTGCATAAATAGTCATCTTCCCCGAAGGAAATACTCTTATACCTTTTACAATACTTCCGGTATCAACATACCATGTATTAGAATTTGAAAAAAGTGAATCGATCGAAAATTTCTCAAGAAGAGCTTCACCATCCAGATAAACATCCCCCAGATGATGTTCCTGACCTCGAAACAACCATTCACCTTGATTCTTAATTGCAAAAGGATTATATCCTTTAAAGAAAGATGTATCTAATTCCAGTGCCCAGACATTAGCTCTGTATCTTTGCCAACCTGATACTGCCTCCGATCCTCTGATCGACACAACTTCTCCTGGAGCAGCCATGTAAACAATCGGATATTCTTTAGTTCCTCCAAAAGAAGGGGCTATCTCTTCACGGTATATTCCTTCCCTTACAAGTATTGTATCACCTGGTCCGGCTATTTTCGCAGCTGCCTGGATAGTCCTTAAGGGAAATTCATAAGTACCCGGATTACTATCGGAGCAATTACCTGCCTGGTTATTAACAATTATCTTTCTCGTAAAGATTGGAACTGAACCATAATTTTTTTGTCTTAAACCGGGAGTACTTCTCCCGGTTTCAATATACCTGTTGAGGATAGTCCTCAACTCGACAACTTTATCAGGGTACTTATTACACAGATTCGTTCTTTCTTCTGGGTCGCTTTCAAGGTTATACAACTGGTAAATTGGTAATCCATTTATAAAAGCATCTTTGTTTCTTGGTTTGCTCAAACCTCCTGATCCCGGACATAGTATAAGCTTCCACTTCCCCTTTCTTATTGCAAAATTACCTGAAATTGAATGATGTACGGTAGCCTCCCTGAAATTCCCATAATATTCTTTCCCTTGTAACAAAGGTAGCAGGCTATAGCTGTCCTCACCGGCATTATCCGGCAGGCTTACACCAATAATTTCTGCGCACGTTGCCATCAGGTCGCTAAGACATATTATTTCATTGTTTAAAGTACCCGGATCTATATTATTTATCCATCTTGTGATAAAAGGCACTCTGTGACCACCTTCCCATGCATCAGTTTTTGTTCCCCTAAAAATATAACTTGGATTATGTCCGTATTTCCTTACCGAATTATATTCACCTACCATATTCTCTCCATCCCTCCCGGGTGAACCATTATCACTTGTAAAAATGACAAGTGTATTTTCATCCAGTCCCATTTCATCAAGAGCATTAAGTATTCTTCCTACTGACCAGTCAATCTGTTGTACAAAATCACCATATGCACCAGCCCTACTACTACCCTTAAACTTATCTGCAGGAGCAATAGGTACATGCGGGGCCGACAGGGAAAAATAAAGGAAAAACGGATGCTCCTTATTACGCATTGCCCTTCCCTTATCATCTACCCCATAAATATATTGTGCTGCTTTTTCTGTTAAAGCTGGTAATAATTCTTTCCAGTCCCAGCCTTCAATCATTGGTCCTCCATTAGAATAACCAAATATACTATCAGGTTTTTGTATTGACGGCAAGCCTATTACGCGGTCGTTCTCAATAAAACAAAACGGGGGAAACCCCGGGACATCATCCCCGAAATAGTAATCAAAACCTCTTGTTATTGGTCCGTTTGAAATGGCCTGTGTAAAATCTATTTTAGTATTAAAAGAATCACGGACTTTCTTGTTATATTCCCCTATATGCAACTTGTCATTAACCCTGCTGCCGTCATTAGTTGGCCAGTCCCAGCCAAGATGCCATTTGCCGATACATGCTGTTGAATATCCTTTCCCTGATAATATATCCCCTATTGTTATCCTGTCTTCCTCTATTAAAGGTTCATCCCAATACCACAATACACCACTCTTCAATTTTGAACGCCAGTTATATCTGCCTGTTAAAAGACTGTATCTTGAAGGTGAGCAAACTGCAGCAGTGGAATGTGCATCAGTAAAAACCTTCCCTTCTGAACATAGTTTGTCGAGGTTTGGAGTATTTATTTTTGAATATTTATTTAGAAAGGAAACATCACCGTATCCCATATCGTCGGCCAGGATAATTATTATATTGGGCAGATCATCAGGATAATCAATAATTTTTAAAAACCGTTTATCCTGGGCAATAAGGTTTGTAGCTGAAAAGAAGAGATTAAAAGAAAATAATAGCACTATTACTTTTAAACACCTAGAACTGTTATTTATCAAAAGATAAATTGTCTGCATAATTATATAATAACAGTAATTCAAAATTTTTGATCCTTCAGTCAGCTATTATACCCGGATCATCTTGGGATATCATCCATTCATTAAGTTTACGCTGAAGTAATTGAATTATTTCTTCATATTCCTTTGATCCAAAAAGATTATTCATCTCATAAGGATCATTCTCAATATCATAAAACTCATACTCTGGCCGGATCATATAACGATTAATTGCTTTTACTGCAGCTGAATCGAAGGTAGCCCTGTGAATCCACGATTTCCAGTATCTCATTCTTTCCCAAGTCATAACACATTCCACAGTATAAACATTGGTATAAAGCAGGTTATGAATCAATTTATATTTCCCGTTACTCACAGATCTTATTGGGTAAGCAGAGCCCTCAGGTTTGTTATTATGACAACCAAATACATATTCACGATGTTTATCCGCTTTACCGAATAGTATCTTAAGCATACTTTTGCCATCTAAACCTTTTACAGGATTTCCACCGGCTGCTTCAACTAAGGTTGGTAAAATATCTTCATACTGTACCAATGCATTGGTTTTTGATCCGGGTTTGATTTTTCCAGGCCATCTGGCAATAAAACCAAATCGAATACCATGCTCCCATAAGGTCCATTTTTCACCCGGAAATGAACCACCCTGCTCGCTGGCAAACATAAACAAAGTACTTTTTGATAGTCCTTCCTCATCAATTAATCTGACTATCCTGCCTACACACTTGTCTAGTTCAGTTACTTCAGCAAGATAATTCCGGTATTCGCTTCGCATCTCTTTAGTATCTGCCCAGTAAGGTCTGAGTTTTAGTGAATCTTCATTATATAGCAATCTGTTACCTGTTGTATAAGGATAATGAGGATGGATGGAATAAATAACCAGGCAGAATGGTTGCTTTTCATCTCTTTTCATAAATTCTCGTATCCCTGACAGGTCGGCAGGAAGAGGCTTTTCTGACATTGCTGCCCTGGGAAAACCCTCAATATACTCAAAGGGAAAAGCTTCTTTCGGTTTAATATGAATTTTTCCTGCATGCCCTACCCTGTATCCCAAATTCTTAAGATAATGGCAAAGGCTTTTTGTTCCTTGTTTTACCGAGCTATGGTTTTTATAGCCACCATGTTTCATTGGATACATACCTGTATAAAATGAATGCAGTGTCGGAGTACACATGGCACATGATCCGGAAGCTTGCATAAACTGAAGACCTTCGGAAGCCAGCTTATCAATATTGGGAGTAATGGCCTGTCCCCCATAACAGCCAATATCATCGTATGTACAATCATCACCTATCAGAATTACAAAATTTGGTTTGTCTTTTTTCTCAACATTCGACGGATAAGCATTAAATACAGTTATACAGGTAAACAGGATAATGCAAGAAAGTAACAGTCTAAATATAGAAGTTTTGTACATGACGTATGAAGTTATGTGAATTATGAATTATTTCCAACGGACTTTTTTTGTTTTGCCTAATTTAAGTAATAAATGCATAGTTTTTTCACCTGAAATTTTTATTTTATTACCGGTCTTTGATTTGACATCCGTGTACGTTGCTGGATATCGCCTTGCAAAACAGGATAGCGATATTTCGTCACCCATACTATATGGGCTGTCAAATTACTCACGCTATGACTACCCTTCCTGTATTCGACCATACAGTAAAGCTAATATGTTTATAGAAACTAAAGTAGCTGCAATGAAATTAAAGATAATAAAAATAAAATCAGCCAGTTCAATATCCAGGGTTCTGTTCAAGGATATCATTACCTTGCAGATTTATCTGAGACTGAGGAATAGGTTGATATTCATCCTGTCCGGAAATAAATAAGAAATTTTCAACTTGGGTTAAGAATCCTTCGATCTCCCTATGAGGAGGTCAATAATTACCTATTTCTCCAACTTGATAATTTCTCTCTGAGAAGTTCTGAAGCTAAACAAATCACCTTTCAGTTTACCTGCTCTACTCCCATTTCTGTACAACGTAGGACGTGACCCCGGCCACGGATTTTTTATCCTGCAATCTCCCCCATTCTGAGACTTGATTACTACATCTCCAATTTTACCATTTTTTATTGAGGCAGAAACTATAAATCCTCCCCTTGCCAGCAGGCTGAAATCAGCATCCCATTCACCAGGCCATGCCGGGAAGAGGTAAATAACAGGCTCTCCTCCGGGTTCAGGCGGTACGCTTTGCAATAAAGCATTGTTTAGTGCTGTTGCAGCATTGCCAAGTCTCTGGCAACCTATCGCTCCTGGTCCTTCCCTTAATGTCATTCTGTTAGGCAACACAGGAGTTTCACCAGATCCTTTCCAGTCACAGAAATCTTTCTCAGGTGAAATATCAGACCTTATCTGGTTAGGGATTAAATATTTTATTGCCTCGCTTCTGCCCAGTAAGGCAGCAGCTACAGGCCTTTTATCCAGTACATGAACCGGAGTATTTTTATTCACTCCTTTTCTGTAAATAGCATCGAAAGAAGCATTGGCCCTTTCCAGTATTTCTGTATCCCTGGTACCGGCAGTGCAATAATCATAATAGATCAATAATTGAGGGCTTTCAGGATTTCCATGACCAGCAGGGGGCACGGAACCTATCCAGTAGTCAGGTTTATCCTCAGGATAATTATCAATAATTTCAGTTGAGGGCAATGGTGATATATTTTTCAGAAATTCATCCCATAATGGCCTCATTTCAGCATCTGTACCAAGTATCTCAGAGGCACGGATAAGTATAGGTGTTAAACCCCTTATAGCTCCAATATCAAGGAACGAATTATGAGCATCCCAGATACCTTCGCCAACATTTGTATGATAAATATGATATTTTCCATCAGATTCTTTCCTGAGATTGGGGAAATTACGATAAAATTCAACTGCTCCTCTAATAACCGGATAGGCAAATTCCCTGAGCCAGTTCTCATCCCCGGAGTATTCATATCTTAACCAGTAAAGGTATGCTATTTCTGGCGTGGCAGAAAAGATATGAGTCACATGCCCGAAGGGTCCCACTCCCTTTTCAGGAATAATCCAGTGACCATTCTCCCACCTGCCAACAGTAGCCCAATTCCATCTTGGATTATGCTTGGGTTTTGTTTCAGCATATCTTTTAAACTCAGGTGATCTTTCCTCCCATGGTTTTCTTGTCAGGTAAAGCTCCCGCATTTCAGATGCTATATCCTCGGGCATTTCCTCTAAACCATCAAAAAAGGTTGTCTCCGGGAACCACAATCCTGCTGAACCCCATTGCTGCCTGGCAGCCGTTGCATACGAATCCAGGTGATTGTTAAACATAGAGAATAATGGATCCATCAGTTCCAGTCTGTTTGTTGGTGGCAGGGCATTATAGTAACAACTCTGGTTATTCCACCAGTATTGCGATCCCCACTCCCTCATGTCACCATTGGTATACCAGAGCATACCACCATAGCGGGGCTGATATAAACCCCGGGAACTGCACGCCATAATATATTGAAAATATGTATAGTTCTTTTCTACATAATCAGCTACCCCATCCTCACTGTGCAGGTTAACGTAGGATTTCGACCAGAATTTATGCCACCACTTACTGTTATTTATAATACATTTATCAAAACCGGCCATTTTTGCATTATCAAGTGCTCTCCGTGCATTCTCTATTGATTCAGACAACCTCTTATCACCACCGTCCGAAGATATGTATATTGTAAACTTCCCGTTGCCCGGGGCTACTGAAAGCCTCACTGTTGATTCATTTAAGAACCTGGCCTTACTATCCCTTCCTCTTACTGAAACTGCCACAGCTGAACTGTTATAAAAATCCTTCTCCCTGAACTCCTGGGTAAGAATTACCTTATCCCCGTTTATATGCAACTGTGACTGAGCAGTATGACCCCGCCGCTTCACCCTTACAATATGATTTGAGCTCAATTCAAAGTTCTCGCCACGAAAATACTGCATTATAAACCTAAGCATCCGCAGATCAATATTTATTGCTGTTGGTTTTTGCCTGTTATCTTCAATCTCAACAGCTATCACATCCCTGTCATTAATAGCTATCATCCTTCCCTTCAGTCCATTACCTTTAACATCCATTATGCCGTCATAAAGATGCAGATGCTGATTGAAGCTATCACCTGAAAACACATCATCACCATAATCAACAACATTAATATCCACATAACCACAGCCACTGGCATAATCACTATGCCTTTCCATAAAACTGTCCGTTGATCTGTTAACTGCAAACACATCGTTTCTGTTAATCTGCATCTTAATAGCACTGGGGGTGGTCCATACTAGAGTACCCATTACACCGTTACCCAGTGGCATACCTGCTTCACTCCTGTCAACAGGCTTGGTGTAAACAAGATCGGCTTCAGATACAAGCTCACGCATATCCACCTGTTCTGCGTAATGACTTTTCGCAGCAGATGGTTTTAAATTTTGTGAATACAGATTACATACGGCAGCTAATAAAAATATTATTGTTAATACTTTTTTCATCTGTTTATATTTTTTCCGTTATAATAAAAGGTTTCCTATACGTTGGTTTTACCAGTCTGTTAGCTTCTTCTGAAAAATCACCTGTAAATTTTTCGCCCACAGGATCCAAAGTCAACATTGGCCCCAGTGTCACAGGTGTTTTTCTCAGATCAATTCTGTTTGCATACAAGTGATTATCAAATCGCTCAAAGGATTCAACAAGTTCCGGGAAACCCTTTATCCTCTCTCTTATCTCACTATTACTTACCTCTCTGCCAAGCCTGATCGAAATATTTCCCATATGGGCAAGCACCATTGACAGGTGACCATCCAGTACATGAGCATTCTGTAAAGAAGCATTCCTTTCCCTGACTGCATCTATGAAATTAATTCTTGTATCCTGCCCGTTTGATTTAAATTGCCTTATCAGCCTTCCCCTGTAATCATAAGCTGCATTATTGCATATATAACCATCCTCGCAGTATACTATTACACCAAGTGATATACCATATATCCTGTCCATGGAAATGTTTTTGTTTACAACCCAGTTTGATTTTCTGAAAATACTATCTGAAGGAAGGCCTCTCACTTCAAAAATCACTGGTGTTTCATAATCAAAATAGATCAACATCGTATTTGGTGTTTCTCCATCGTCATCATACCCAAACCTTCCTCCCAAAGCCATCGCATGTTCCGGTACTTTATCTGTTCCAAGTGCCATACGGCAACCATCTAAAAAATGAATACCCATGTTTCCCAGGTCACCATCACCGGTATCCCAGTCCCAGTGCCAGTCATAATGGAGATATTTTCTCATCAAGGGTTTCATAGGTGCCGGACCGCACCACAGGTTATAATTAACAGATTGCGGTATGGGTTGCTCACCTTTTACCTTGCCAATACTCATCCTGGGCTTAAAATTAAGGCCATGAATCCATTTTATTTTTCCCAGGTTACCGTCCCTGGCATATTTATAAGCCTCCCTGTTCCCATTGGGTTCCCTTGCATTTGAAGGTACTTGTACTATACGTTTATATCGGCTGGCTGCTTCAACCATTTTGCGGCCTTCCCAGATATTATGCGAAGCCGGCTTCTGTACAAACACATCTTTTCCTGCCTGGCATGCCATTATTGTTATAAGCGCATGGCTGTGGTTGGGTGTTGTTATGCTTACTACATCAATATCTTTATCATCAAGAAGATCCCTGAAATCAATATAGGTCTTCACCTTTTCATTCCTTTTTCTGAATTCAGCTTCTTCTTTCCTTAAAATATCTTTATCGCAATCACAGATCGCAGCAATTTCAACCCCGGGTATTTTCCTAAATTTATTGATTTCATCCTTTCCTTTCCCTCCAAGCTTGATGTCTGAACCAATACCTATTATGCCTAACCTTATCCTGTCATTGGCTCCCAGTATCTTACTGTAAACATAGCCGGGCATTGTTATAGCTGCCCCGGCTGTCATACTTTTCTTAACAAAATCACGCCGTTCCATTATCAATAAGCATTTTGAAGTGAAAGGAACAATGCACGGTAATATCTTAGGATTCGTATCGGATCGCTACTACCAGGTATCTCGGCATTGCAATAACCATTGAAGCCACTATCAGCAAGCAGTTCAAACAGCTTCCGGTAAGGATATCTGTTATCCCATAATTCGTGCATATGCAGGCTGACAATCCTGTCTTTCAATAAATTAAAGTTGTATTCCAGTCCCTCTCCTTCAGTATCGCTAAGATTGCAATTCCAGTTAACGTATACATGAGGACTCTCGGAATAATCTATAATCTTTTTAATGACAGGTACCCTTGCTGTTTTATAACCATGGACACATACCTTTATCTTTACTCCATGTTCATAACCGAATTTACCTACCTCTGCAAGGGCCTTGCCTATCTGCTTAAGTGTCTGCTCTTCCGATACTCCTTCAGGCAGTGCATTGGGAAACACTCTTATTGATTTTGCTCCAATATCTTCGGCAAGCAGGATATATTCCTTTGTGCCCTCAATATTGGCTTTTAATTCTTCCTTGTCCGGGGAATGATATTGAAATGCACTGGCCAGACTTATTTCTTCAAGTGCTGAATCCTCAAAACGCTTTCGTACTTCGGCACGCTCTGAAGCTGAAAGAGTCACCTCAACACCATGCGCATGGGTCGTTCTCAGTTCTACTGACTGGTAACCTGTTTCCGTAAGGTTTTTTATTATTGTCTCAATATCCCATTTCGCCCCCAGCATATAAGTCATAAGACCCAGCTTCAAAGGATTCTTATTAAGTGTAAACGGCATTTTACCTGCTTCATTATTCACAGGTCCTGAACATCCTGCAATAACGGCAGCGGCAGAAGACATAGTTGTTGTCTTCAGGAAATTACGTCTTGAAAAATTTTTCATAATGTAACAGGTTAAAATTTAATCGAATTATTTTACTTTTATTTTTATTTTAAAAACCCAGACTAATTGATTCTGGTGTTTAATATCATTTACATTAATTATCAAAGCTTCATCGTTTTGTGCCCATTCTACTTTGTCCTTTACACCCAGTAATTTTACTGATTTAACCTTAATTTCTTTATTTAATGACTTTACACCTAATGATTTTAGTATTATTTTATCTTCAGGGGAAAACATAGGGAATGCATATACATAGTCTCCATTAGAGGTATACCTGAAGTCTTCATTTGTATAATCCTGAAGATACTGCTTAATAATTTTTTTTCTTTCCTCATCAATCTCAGTAGGCCCTTCTCCATACACTAACCATGGGCGGGTATCATATATTGCTTCACCATTAATTTTCAACCACCTGCCCATTTCCAGCAAAACCTCTCTGGCATTTTCCGGAATGCTGCCATCTGCCATTGGAGGAACATTTAACAATAAACATCCATTTTTGCTGACAATATCAATTAACAACCTGATGAATTTAGATGCATCAAGTTGTGATTCCCCAAAACTTTTAGTATAAAACCAGGGTCCCAATGAGGTATCAGTCAGCCACGGATATTCTACCAGTCTGTTTTCCCTGCTATGTTCAAAATCCAATACTGCTATTTCACCCGGGGTTTTTTCTTTTGCCCCCTTCTTAACTGTAACAACCACCTCTTTCCCCCATTCCTGTGCTTTGTTAAAATAATAGCTATAGAATTTCTTCTGTATCTTCTCATCTATACTGGCTATACCGAAATCAAACCATATCAGGTCAGGTTTATAATTATCGATTACCTCAATTATTTTAGCCAGCCATTCATTCTGAAATTTCTCATTTGGCTTCTCACCAGGTTCATGGATATCACAATACAGATCTGAATATTGTGGATCGGATCCGTCAAATTTATAAGCCGGTTCAAAATATTTCCATGAATAGCCATGATGAAAAGTAGTAATAAACTTCATGCCCCTCTTACGTATCTCTCTTTCCAATTCACCAACAATATCAATTCCGGTAATATTATATGCATTCCATCTCGTGATATCACTTTTCCACATAGCGAAGTTATCATGGTGTATAGCTACCGGTCCAGCAAACCTGGCACCTGCTTGATAAAACAGTTCCGCCCATTCTGATGCGTCAAATTTTACCGGGTTAAACATTTTGATAATATCTTTATATCCTACTTCGTTCTGATCGCCGAAAGTTTCCCTGTGAAGATTAAAAAACTTAATCCACCTTTCTTCCTGTCTGTACATTCTGTTTCCATAAAACGTACTTCCTGATATTGTTGATCCTATGGTAAGAGGTCCCCAGTGAGTATAAATGCCGAACTTGGCATCTCTGAACCAACTTGGGGTGTGATGATTCTTTAATGATTCCCAGTCTTCCTTAAATACGATAACATCACTTTTTTTAGTGCTTTCATTACCTGATCTGCAGGCAGTAAGCATAATAATTGTTAATAAAAACAGTTTGATATATTTCATAACCTGAGTTCGACATAAGCAATATATTAAAATAGTGCGAGTTGCCCAAATGTATCTTGCGTTTCGTATTTTATTCCCGGTTTTTTAGGCAAGA
>Ga0136651_10001274_pt1 | contig 13907 bp, 12 predicted proteins | sample Mar14236cmmetaG_FD_94867 | JGI IMG/M metagenome (GOLD analysis project Ga0136651, IMG submission 94867) | Marine hydrothermal vent microbial communities from Guaymas Basin, Gulf of California to study Microbial Dark Matter (Phase II) - Marker... ...
GCCGTGGGGCTGAAGGCGATAGAACAGGGGATCGCCCGGCGTATCCTCACCGAAGATGAAATACGCCACGAAGCGGAGACGAAGATTCGCCACGCGCAGGCAGAGACAAAGATCTTGATGGACGCAGGACACATCCAACCGCCGCCGCGTGATTGAGGAAGGGTGATAAGTGAAGGAGTTCGAGCCGGTCTTCCCAATTGTTATTGATCGGCGAACTTTCTGGTCAATGCATCATCGACGCTCTTAGGGACGAATGAGGCTATGTCCCCGCCGAAGCGCTTCACTTCCTTGACGATCGATGAGGAGAGGAAGGAGTATTTCCCCGCAGTCATGAAGAGGACCGTTTCGATTTCGGAGTCGAGATCACGATTGGTTAGGGCCATCTGGAATTCGTAGTCGAAGTCGGAATTGGCTCGCAGGCCTCGCACGACAGCGCTGGCCTCCAGCTTGTGCGCGCAGTCGATCAGTAACCCGGTGTAGCTAGTTACTTCGACGTTGTCGATTCCCATCTCGGCCAGGGCATCACGCGTGATCTGCTCTCTCTCCTGTACGGAGAAGAATGCTTGTTTGTTCGGATTGGCGACTATGGCTATGATCAGCTTGGGAAACAGCTTGCGTGCGCGTCGGACGATATCGATGTGCCCGTAGGTGATGGGATCAAAACTTCCTGGGTAAATGGCTCTTGGCATGGTCATGGCTGTCCCATTCTAGCGCTTGTGTGCTCTCAACTCAATCTTCTGCTGGTCCTGAATCCTGTTTGCGTCACTTGTATTGGGGCCGACGGTCATAATATTCATCTGAATGGAATCGATGTAGGTATCGATCACTCGACGTGTGTCATCTACGGTTACGCCGTCGATTCGCTTGATCAGCTCATCAGGGGAGAGGAGCTGACTACCCGTAACCGCCGCCCCTCCGAGCCGGGCCATGCGATTGACATTCGATTCAAGGTCGAGGATGAAGTTTCCTCGCAGCTTTGCTCGTGCCAGATCGAGTTCAGCTTGTGTGACCCCGTGTTTGCGCAGCGCGTCGATCTCATCGAGAAGGATCTCGAGCGTTCGATCCACGTTCTCTGGGGCGATCCCCGCGTAGGTGAGCCAGACTCCGGCATCGGAGTAGCTGATGACCGAGCTCGAGACAGCATATGCCAGTCCCTGCTCTTCGCGTACGTGGATGAAGAGGCGCGAGCTCATCCCTCCGCCGAGGATGGTGTTCACCACCTCTGCGGCGAACCGATCATCACTCCTTGCATCAGGAGCGGGAAGGCCGATGTAGATGTGGGTCTGCCCGGTTGCGCGGGTCTGGGAGCTCTTGTCGCTTCTGAGGAGCGGTGGTTGGCGCGATGGGAGGTTCGCATCCGCCAAGCCCTCTTCGAATAGTTGCGATGCAAGATTCAGGACGCTGCTGGCTTGCACAGCGCCGCATACGACGAGTGTCATCGCCCCTGGAGTGTAGAACTGAGAATGAAAGGAGGTGAGATCACGCCTTGTCAGTCTCTCGATCGTCTCGCGCTTTCCGAGTACGGTCCGAGTCAATGGGTGCTCACCCTGCCACAGCCCGGCGATGAACAGTTCGTAGGCCTGCTGCTCTGGATCATCGTCTCTGCTGCGGATCTCCTCCAGTACAACCCCGCGCTCGCGCTCCAATTCAACGCTTGCGAACTCAGGATGCTGAGTGATGTCCGAGATGATCTCCAGGACCTCGCGTAGGCCACTTGCTGGTGCATCTGCGTAGTAGAAGGTCGATTCTTTACCTGTGGCACCGTTGATCTGTCCTCCCAGGGCGTCGATCTGGTGTGAGATCTCCCTGGCGCTGCGCGACGGTGTCCCCTTAAACAGCATGTGCTCGATGAAGTGCGCCATTCCGGATTGGGAAGGGGGATCGTCGCGGCTTCCGACACGAGCCCACAATCCAGCACTGACGGAACGGGAATGCGGGACCTCTTCAACAAGGACCCGCATTCCGTTATCCAGTATGGCCCCAGAGAGGCCTTCGTAGAGAAGAGAGGCTTTCACCACCGATCCTCGAAAGCTGGGGGCTCTTCCTTTGGCTCGGCGGGACGTTCCACGTGCTCCTCTGGTTCTTTCTCCTGAGGCTCTTCTCGGTTTTCGCGGCTTTGTTCCTCTTCCTCGGAGACGATGCGGCGCAGCTTGTAGCGGCCGCGTTCGTCGATATCGAGGACCTCAACCTTCACCTTGTCGCCAGGCTTCACGACATCTGATACCCGCCTTACGTACTCGTTCGACAGCGCGGAGATGTGGATGAGGCCGGTCACTTCAGGGGTGAGTTCGACGAAGGCGCCGTAGTCGGTCGTGTTGGCGATCGTGCCTTCGATGATGTCTCCGACCTTGATCGATGGGTCGACCTTCTTGGGTGCGTGGTGCCCATTGCTGCCGTTTCCTCGCGAGTGCTTGGCGCCACGACCGTGCGACGAGCCTTCGTCCCAGTTTGCGCCCTCGATAACGCGACGCAGGTCGGGACGCCCCATCTTGTCCTCGCCGATGACCTCGATCGTGATCTCATCGCCTGGCTTGACGATGTCGCGCACGTTGTCGACAAACCCTGGAGCGAGATTCGAAACATGTACTAATCCTTCGCTCCCGTTCTTCAGATCGACGAATGCACCGAAGTCCACGACACGTGTTACCTTCGTGGTCATCTTCGTGCCGACTTCGATTTCAGCAGTGAGGTCCTCAACCCAGCGCTTAGCCGCTTCTACGGACTCCATGTCCACGCTGGCCAACTTGACCGTGCCGTCATCCTCGATGTCGATCTGAGCCCCCGTCTCCTCGATGATCTTGCGGATCATCTTTCCGCCCGGTCCGATGACAAGCCCGATCTTCTCGCGTGGGATGGTGATCGTCTCCAATCGAGGTGCGTACATCGATAGTGTCTCTCGCGGTGCGGGAAGGACCTGTTCCATCTTGGCCAGTATCTCCAGGCGAGCTTGCCTGGCCTGTTGGAGAGCCTTTCGGAGGGTATCGCGTCCGATCCCGCCCACCTTGACGTCCAGTTGGAACCCGGTGATTCCGTCACGCGTACCGATCACCTTGAAGTCCATGTCTCCGTAATGGTCCTCGTCTCCGAGTATGTCGGTGAGGATGACTCGCCTTTGGGTGGACTCATCCTCGATCATTCCCATTGCGATCCCGGCAACGGGCTTCTTTATCGGTACACCAGCGTCCATCATGGCAAGTGATCCACTGCACACCGTTGCCATCGAGGAAGACCCATTTGATTCCAGGATCTCCGATACGATACGAATCACGTAAGGGAATTCTTCCTCGCTTGGGAGGATGGCACGTAACCCGCCTTCGGCGAGGTAGCCATGCCCAATTGAACGGCGGCTCGGCGAACCGACGCGTCTCACCTCGCCCACGGAGTAGGGAGGAAAATTGTAGTGGAGCATGAACCGCTTCGTGCCTTCCTTAAGCATCTGGTCGATGATTTGCTCGTCGCCGCGCGTTGCGCCTAGGGTGGCGATTCCCAGGCTCTGTGTTTCCCCACGGGTGAAGATTGCTGAACCGTGTGCGCGAGGGAGAACACCGACCTCACAGGTTATGTTTCTGATCTCATCCGGGCGACGGCCATCGATGCGGACACCTCGATCGAGGATCTGAGTACGCATATATGTTCGATAGAGGTCGTCGACCAGAGAGACAACCTCCTTCTGGAGTGCCGGTGCCTCATCGACTGCTATCTCATCTGTAACGATACTCTCCACAGCGTGATCGCGCAGGGAGTGGAGGAAGTCGGCGCGTTCTTTCTTGTTGCTAAGAGAGACCAAGGAAGAGAACTCAGGATTGATCAACGCAGCTATGCGCTCGCGGAGGGAAGTATTCTCCTGCGGTGCGGCAGGGAGTTCTTTCTTCGCTGGGTTCACCTGCATAATGAACCTCTCCTGCAGGCTGACGAGCTCCTGGATTGCCTCATGGGCGACGCCGATCGCGCTCACGACCTCTTCTTCGGAGAGTTCCTTCATCTGCCCTTCAACCATTGTCACTGTCTGCTTCGTGCCAGCGACGGTGATCTCCATATTCCCTTCTTCCTGAAGCTCGCTACCAGGGTTGACCACGAATTGCCCATCCTTGTATCCCACCTGCACTCCGGCAATCGGTCCATTAAACGGTGCCTCCGAGATCATGAGTGCTGCGGACGCTCCCAGGATGCTTAGCATGCTGGGTGAGCAATCTGGCTCTGCTGAAAGGACGGTTGCGATGATCTGTACCTCATCGCTGTATCCGTTCGGGAAGAGCGGCCGAATGGGCCGATCTATCATGCGTGCGGCAAGGATGGCAACGTCGCTTGGACGCCCCTCGCGCTTGAAGAATCCGCCAGGGATCTTCCCGCTGGCATAGAACCGCTCCTCATAGTCGACGCGAAGTGGAAAATAGTCGATGTCTTCTCTGCTTTCCTGCATACATACCGTTACCAAGACCCGCGTATCTCCATAGCTTGCCAGCACGGCTCCACTTGCCTGTTTGGCGAGCCGCCCGGTCTCTAGGGAGATCTGTTTACCATTAAGTTCTATACTTTCCTTGATTACCATCTCTTTGCTAGACTCCTCTGATTCCTAGACTCTGAATCAATTCCTTGTATGCCGCGAGGTCTTGCCGTTTCACGTATTTCATCAGCCGGCGGCGCTGGCCGACCATCTTTCGTAGGCCTCGCTGAGAGCTAAAATCCTTGCGGTGAACATTTAGGTGCTCGGTAAGCTCTCTGATCTTCTCGGTGAGCAGAGCAATCTGCACCTCTGCTGATCCGGTGTCTCTTTCACTCTGTCCGTACTTCTTTGCTATTTCCTCTTTCTTTTCCCGCGATAGACTCATTTTCCCTCCTTCTCTCCCGCACCCGAGGGAGGGATTCTCCCATCTCCCAGGCGGGGATCGAAAACTCGTTCTTAGCCATGGGCATCATGCCCTCGGCCATGGTTCAGTTGGCAAAAGCCTTTCCGAACCTCCGGTTTACTTCGTACTTCACCTGCTCCTCATCGATCGTGAAGAGCTTCCTGTCTCGCAGCAGGAACTCTCCTGCAACGATAACATCAGTGACATCACACCCATGCGCGGCATAGACCAGGGTCGAGAATGGCTCGTATGCAGGCACAGTATCAACTCCAGAGAGGTCCACAAGGACGATGTCGGCATCCTCGCCAGTACTGATCCTGCGTGCCCCCGCACCCAGCGCCTCTGCTCCATTGTGCGTTGCCATCATTGCAACTTCTCTTGCTGGAAGAGCTGTTGGATCTTCCAATGCGCCCTTCGAAAGCAGGGAAGCCATTCTCATTTCCTCGATCATATCTTGGCCATTGTTCGATGCCGCCCCATCCGTGCCTAGGGCGACGTTCACCCCTGCACGGAGTAATGATACAACAGGGGCATGCCCGTTTCCCAGCTTGGCGTTGCTCTTCGGGCAGTGGACGGCGGTTACAGACCGTTGCGCTAGGATTGCCATCTCTTCCTCGCTGACGTGCACGCAGTGGGCGGCGATAGTTGGAATGGAGAATGCTCCTATCTCATTGAGTGCCAACACCGGTGTCTGCCCGAGATTCGTCAGCGACCAAGCGACTTCATCACGCGTCTCGCAGAGATGAGTGTGCAGTGGGACGTTCTTCTCGTGCGCCAAGTCGATCGCCGCTGCCCATACATCTCTCCCACATGTGTAGATAGCGTGCGGACTAAGCGCTGCCCTGATCCTTCCGTTCGCTGCGCCATGCCAACGCTCTATCGTCTCTCTTGCCATCGCAAGCTCATCCTTTCCGTGCTTGTCGAGCTTGTTTGCCACGATCCCGTAGGAGATAGTGGCGCGCATGTGAGCCTCGCTCACTGCGCGTGCCACGGAGTCCGTATGGAAGTACATGTCTGCGACCTGCGTTGTCCCTGACTTGATCATCTCAGCTAGGCTGAGAAGCGAACCCCAATAGACATCAGCAGCGGTCAATCGCTTCTCAGCGGGCCAAATGTGTTCGCGCAACCATGTGTCGAGTGGAATGTCATCTGCCAGGCCACGGAAGAGGCTCATCGGAAGATGTGTGTGAGCATTAACAAACCCAGGCAAGGCAAGCTTTCCCTCGCCAGCGACAACCGTGTCGCCAGGTGATATGGGGAGTGGATTCTCGTCGAGTGCGGAGATCAAGCCGTTCTCGATGCGTAGATTAACCTTCTTCGCTGAGTTAGCATCACTAACAATTACATTCTCAAGGACAATACTCATTGACTGTTCTTTGTTTCCCATCTAAACTCAATTATAGCTCCAGGGAGGAGATGACGCAACGCGAATGAGATGCTCTCGGCTTCACAGCGTCTCTTCTGATATAATGAAGAGCAGATGATGAACAGAAGAGAACGGATCGGAAAAGAGGGAGAGCGTGCCGCCTGCGAATACCTGCACAAGGAAGGGTATTCGCTCATTGAACGAAACTGGCGCTGCCCGTTCGGGGAGATCGACATCATCGCACGTGATGGTGACACACTTGCTTTCGTCGAAGTGAAGAGGCGCTCCCGTTCTGGGTATGGTGGTGCGGAAGGAGCGCTCACACTGCACAAGCAGCGGCGAATCGTAGCTGCTGCGCGGATGTACCTCTCACAGGTGGAGAGTGATCTTCCGGTGCGGTTTGATCTCGTGGCGATAGAGAAGGGGAGGTTGTCCCTGTTCAAGAGCGCATTTGAATTGGAGGACCGGTGTACGCCCACCTTGTGAGCAGCGTAGTCGTGGGGATCGATGCACGTAGCGTGGAGATCCAATGCGACGTGACCGGCGGGTTGCCAGCGTTTCAGGTGGTGGGGTTGCCGGAGAAGGAGGTGAGCGAGAGCAGAGAGCGAGTGCGCTCGGCGATCAAGAATTCCGGATTCACCTTCCCAGCGAAGCGCATCACCGCCAACCTCGCCCCGGCCGATCTGCGCAAGGAGGGTGTAGGATTCGACCTTCCCATCGCCCTGGCGATCCTCCTTGCTTCTGAGCAGATCGTAGGAATGGAACGAAGGTACACTATTGTCGGGGAGCTATCTCTAAATGGCGAGGTTCGCCATGTTCCGGGGGTCCTCCCGATCGCCATGCTGAGCGCTCATAGCGACTGCGACGGTCTAATCGTCCCCGAACAGAATGCCATCGAGGCCGCCCTTGTTGAAGGCATTCCGGTCTATCCAGTGTCGAGTCTGGCGCAGGCAGCAGCGTTCATCGCCGGTCTCCTTCCAATAGAGCCGTTTGTGGTTGATCGTGAAGCGCTCCTGAAACGCGCCTACAGGGTTGCGGATGTCGATCTATCCGATGTGAAGGGCCAAGAGATGGCAAAGCGAGCGCTTGAGATCTCTGCGGCTGGTGGACACAACTTGATGATGAGCGGTCCGCCGGGCGCGGGGAAGAGCATGCTTGCTCACGCCCTCCCTGGGATTCTCCCTGCATTGTCGTTTGAGGAAGCGCTTGAAGTTACACGCATTTACAGCATTGCCGGTCTTCTCGAACCAGGCACTCCGCTCATTACCTTGCCACCGTTTCGCGCACCGCACCACACGATTTCCTATGCCGGGATGGTCGGTGGTGGGCACGGCCTCCCTGGTCCGGGAGAGATTACGCTTGCGCATCACGGCGTCCTGTTCCTAGACGAGACGCCGGAGTTCGACCGGCACGTGCTGGAGACGCTGCGCCAGCCGCTCGAAGATCGTTCGATCCTGCTGTCACGTGCAGGGGTTTCCGTCCGCTATCCCGCGAGCTTCGCCCTTGTTGGGGCGATGAACCCTTGTCCTTGTGGTCACCTTGGGGATCATACGCATCCTTGCACGTGCACGCTAAGTGAGATCAAGCGCTATCGTAAGAGGCTCTCCGGTCCGTTTCTCGATCGGGTTGATCTGTTCGTGGAGGTTCCACGCCTTACCTCGGAGGAACTCCTCGCTCGTCCGCGGGGAGAAAGATCTTCGCTCGTACAGGAAAGAGTGAAGCGTGCAAGAAGAATACAGCTTGATCGCTTTGAAAGCAGCTCTGGGAGATTCACGAACGCACAGCTATCGAGCAAGGAAATCGATAGATATTGCGAGCTTGACAGAGAAGGACGGAATCTCATTGAACTTGCCATCGCGCGCCTCGGGTTGAGCGCTCGCGCATACACGCGTACACTGAAAGTGGCTCGCACGATAGCCGATCTGGATGATTCGCCCCGCATTACGAGCGCTCATCTGGCAGAGGCGATCCAATATCGTGCGAGTGACGATGCGCTGTAGCTGCTATTCGCGCGCATCTGGAGGATTCACAGAAAATACACATTGTGTTGGTATAGTTACTGGCTGTGTGGCTCTCGTGTAGACTGGCTTCGGAGGCCATTGCCCCTTAAGGAGGAATGATGAGACACAAGCTGTTGTTTGTCCTCGTATGTCTCTTGTTTTTTGGGTTGAGCGTTGCGGCAACGGAGTTCCCGCTTGCCGTAATGGGGATCAGTATTGATGGAAACGTGAAGATCAAGACGAGTGACATCATGAAGGTGGTTCCCTTCCACAATGGGGACAGTATCACGTCCAATCAATTAAGAGACGCATCACAGGCGATATACGACCTTGGCTGGTTCAGTGATGTAATACCGGAGGTCGATGATGCGGGAGCAGTTACGTTTAAGGTGACCGAGAATCCTGTGCTGAAGAAAATCGAGATCACGGGAAACGTTAATACCGAACCGTTTAGCATCCTTGGATGGACATTGTTCCGCACGCGCATCATGACAAGCGACAAGGCGCGAAGCATCCTGCGTGACAAGGGAGTGAAGAAGGGAAAGGTCCTGAACAACAACTCGTTGAAGGATGGACTCCAGGCGATAATCGATGCCTACGATAAGAAGGGTTATGCCCTGATCATGATCGGCAAGGTGACCCCAGGTGAGACGCTCACCATTCAGATCATCGAAGGGAGGGTCACAGCAAACATAGTCACTGGCTTGTCGACTGTTCCCGAGAAGGTCGCCGAGGACATGATCGACCTCCCGCTGAACGAGTGCGTGAAAAAGGCAGCGATTCAGCAGGTCATGACGCGACTGCAGGGATCGGTCTACTTCTCCAAAGTAGATGTCAAGCCGCAACAGGGCGCGACGCCCGATTCCGTTCGCCTCCTGTGGACACTTACCGAACGTAAGCTGATCGACGCTCCAGTCACCGTCACAGGGATCGACCTATCCGGGGTGACCCTTTTTCCGCAACAGATAGCGGATGGAGCGATTGACGCGATCCCAGAGGGGCAGATCGACAACTATGGGCTGCTCCAAGTACTGAAACGACTGTTTGACCTCTACTACCGCAACGGGTATGTCATGGCGAGGTTTGTTGCCGGCTCGATAGAGAACGGTCGCCTTCCGGTGACTGTTGAAGAGGGAAGGATTGGAAAGATCGATATCAGTGGAAATGACAATACCAAGACATACGTGATTGAGAAGGTACTCGGGATCAAACCGGGCGATATCTTGAACAAGAACCGCCTTGCCGTCTCTTACCAGGGGCTGATGGCGCTCAAGTATTTCAATTCAGTAAACATTGATCCGCAGTGGGCTGATGACGCTGTCGACTTGTCCGTGTCGGTGGTGGAGAATAAGAAGCTCGGTGGAATCAACGGGTCTGTAGCTTACTCGCCAGATAGTGGGGGACTCGTTGGAAAGCTTGACTACAGCCAGAAGAATCTGTTCGGTACGGGGCAGGATCTATCTTTCTCCTTCAGCCGCGGGCTGGTGAACGATCAGAGCGCAACCTGGGATCTCGGCTACAGCACCGTCGCTTTCTTCCGCGATTTCAATCGTGTTGGATTGGACTTCTACCGCAAGTCTGATGAGAAGAGTGACGGTGAAGGAAATTCGAGAAACTTTCTTTCCCTTGGTGCCACAGCGTCGATCAGCTACCCCGTCATGGACTATACAAACATGACGCTTTCTTACAAGCACGAGACAGTGAGTGCGTCGGACGATCCAACTTGGCACCCGATCGATTCGATCACGACCGGGATCAGCTACGATGACGTCAATAATCCGCACTTCCCCACATCCGGGAGCCGGCGCTCGTTGACACTCGAAAAGGCGGGCGGATTTGCTCCAGGGCCGAACTACGCTAAGCTTAATCTAAGCTGGGTTCACTTTGCGCCGCTGTACATCAATCTGCCGTTCATCTCCGAGCGCGATCAGGTTCTCGCGGTGCGTCTGGGCAGTGGCTGGGGAGTGGACATTCCCTTCTCTCAAGCCTACGACTTCGGTGGACCGGCGACGATCCGCGGGACGAGTGCGACACAAGTGAGGCGCCTTGCCTACGCCAACTTCGAATACCGATTGGCTGTCGTGCAGGGCCTCACGGGAACACTATTTCTCGATGCCGGCGTTCCGCTTGACAAGGTTGAACTCTCCACGGCGAAGGGATCGTTTGGGATTGAATTTGGAATTGAAGCAGCCGGGATGTACGTCCGTCTGGACATGGCGTGGGTGCTGGGGCCGGACATGGGTTGGGTCCCGCACTTTGACTTCGGGTTCAGCCCGATGTTCTAGGATGACAGGAAGAAGAACAGATCTTATAATCTAGCGTGCTCTTGAAAAAAAGGAGGATAAGAATGTCCAAAAACACACTTGTTGTATCCGTTATCGCGCTGCTGCTGGCCGCTGTTGCCATAGTGCTTCAGTTCGTGCTCCCCGCTGGCGGAGGAGTTGACAATAGCGCAGAGATAACAGCACTAACAAGCAGGGTTTCCGCTCTGGAGGCGAATCCCGCGACCTCTCTTAAGGTAGCGTATCTGAACGCAGAGGATGCGTTCTCGGTCTTCACAGATGCGGTGAGCGAATTGCGGCAGAAGGCGATCGATAAGCAAGGTGAAATCGTGAATCTGCAGCAACAGTACATGGCGAGTACGATCTCCAAGGATGACTTTGACAGCCAAAACAACCAGCTTCAGGTAGAACTGTTGCAGGCACAGCTCAACATCGATCTGGGAACGATCGACAAGATGATCGCTTCGGCGGGCTTCTCCGACATGAAGAGCGATCTGCAGAAGCTAAAGGATGAGGCGCAGCCAGTAGTCGATGAGATGAAAAACCTTGTCTCCACGGTGCGTGTGGGAGTGATTGACACGACCGAGTTCCAGAACCGCTACACACAGGTGAAGAATGCGTTCACTCAGCTTGACCAGCTCCTCACGCAGGCAGCAACAGCGAAGATCGTGCAGGCGGCGAACAAGGTGGCAGTTGCTGAAGGGTATGATCTTGTGCTGCGCACCAAGAACGTAATCGTCTATCGCAATACCGCCAAGCTTAGTGACATTACTGACTCAGTGAAGCACGAGCTTGCGTCTTACTTGTAGGCAGCGGTGGCTAGGGACATCGAAGGGATACGTAAGCTGATTCCCCTGCGCTATCCCTACCTGATGATCGATCGGGTGCAAAGAGAGGAAGAAGGGCTCGTCGTTGCGGTGAAGAACGTGACGATCAACGAGCCCTTCTTTCAGGGGCACTTTCCAGAGCCGTTACAGGCGGTGATGCCGGGGACCCTTATCCTGGAGGCGATGGCTCAGACCGCTGCCTTCCTCCTCGCCAAAGACGGGCAAGGGGAAGGCTACCTTGTTGGTGTAGATGAGGCGCGCTTCCGGCGTAAGGTGATCCCTGGGGACCAGTTGATCCTTACTGCACGCGTTTTGCGGGTGCGAACTGGTCTGCTGAAGGCGAAGGTTGAAGCGAGCGTCGATGATGAACTGGCCGCATCGGGAGTCATCTCTCTTGTTGCACCGGTGAAGGATAATGTGGGATAGACTAATCGAGTGCGTGCCGAATGTCAGCGAGGGGCGTCGGCGAGATATAGTAGAGTCGATCGCTTTCGCTGCTGATGGCCCCGGCCGCAAAGTGATCGATTTGAGCATGGACCCTGACCACAACAGGTCGGTGATCACCATTGTTGGTGAGCCTGATGGTCTTGTGGATGGAGTTCTATCACTCGCGAAGAAGGCATCGGAGTTGATAGACCTGAATGTTCACCGCGGTGAGCATCCACGCATGGGCGCGGTCGATGTCATTCCATTCATACCGGTGCGCGGAGTGACAATGGAAGAATGCATCGATCTCTCCATGCGAGTCGGAGAGCGCATCGCATCGGGCCTGAGAATCCCTGTCTATCTCTATGAGGAAGCGGCGAGAAGGCCAATCAGGCGAAACCTGGCAACGATCAGAAAGGGTGAGTTTGAGGGATTTGCTGAGAAGATTAGTCTTCCTGAGTGGATCCCTGACTTCGGCGAAGCGAAGATCCATCCCACGGCTGGCGTCGTTGCCGTTGGTGCGCGTGAATTCCTCATCGCCTACAATGTTGACCTTGCCACGGCGGACCTCTCTGTGGCTAAGGAGATTGCGCGTGCGGTCCGCTTTTCAAGTGGAGGTTTGCGCTATGTGAAGTCCCTCGGCTTTCCTCTATCGGAGAAAGGTATCGTTCAGGTGTCGATGAATCTGACTAACTTCAAGAAAACGCCGATCCTGCGCGTCTTTGAGCTCGTGAAGCGTGAAGCGGAGCGACGAGGGGTGATGGTAATAGGAAGCGAGATTGTGGGCACTATCCCCAGACAAGCGCTCTATGATGTTGCCCGGATGGCGCTTCAGGTGCGGGATTTTTCGGATGAGCTCATCCTGGAAGAACGAATTGAGGACGCGCTGAGTGCGAATAGCTGAGCACGAAGTACGCCGCGTGAGTGTTCTCGGCTATGGACGCACCGGCCGTGCCGTCTCCGAATATTTCTACAGCCATGACGTGGAAGTATTCGTGAGCGACAGCCGTGCGTTAGGTGCTGATGATACAAACCATCTCTCTGCGCGCGGAATCCCGTATGAGCAGGCAGGACACACCGTGCGTGTGCTGGAGGGAACAGACCTTGTCATCATCAGCCCAGGGATCAGGCCAGATCTGCCGATCCTGCAAAAGGTAAGAGAGACACAGACCCAGATCATATCTGAGCTTGACCTTGCCTTTCTCCTTATCCCTGACACGCCGTTGATTGCCATCACTGGGACGAACGGCAAGAGCACAACGGTGAAGCTCGTCGAAGAGATATTGAGACAAGTTGGGATAAAGGCAATCGCTGCGGGCAATATCGGGCTTCCTGCCATAACGCTCGCCGACAACCCGCCCGAGGTAGTAGTCCTTGAGGTGAGCAGCTTCCAGCTTGAGCAGAGCAGAATCTTTCGTCCGTCCGTTGCCTGCTTATTGAACATAGCTCCCGACCACCTTGACAGGCACGGATCGATGGATCGCTACGTTGCCGCCAAGTTGAGCATATTCGATCGGCAAACAAACGCCGATCTGGCTATCGCGTCGCACGAAGTCCCTCTTCTGAGGGGTTCTGTTGAGGCAAGGATCGTGTGCTATGAGGATGTCACTCTTCCGAAGGATGTGTTTGTAGATTCACTTTCTCCACACAACCGATCCAACCTGCGTGCAGCGATCGCTTGCTGTAAGGGAGTGATTCCAACTCTCGACGAGAGTCGAATAGATCTGCGAGTCTTGAAAGGCGCGTTCCATCTTCCGTATCGCATGCAGGAAGAGCCCTCGCTTGGGGGCTTGCGCGTGATCAACGATTCGAAGTCGACCAATGCTGCCTCTGCCATCACCGCACTTCAGGCGATAGATGGCCCTTGCGTTCTGATCTTGGGAGGAAGACACAAAAGAGCAGGGTACGAACAGCTAGCTAGCATTATCGTGCAGCGCGATGTCAGGCGTGTGATCCTCTTCGGTGAAGGAGCGACTCTGTTGCGTTTGTCGTTGCGTGACGTTGGTTACGCTCGTGTAACCCTCTGTTCTACCCTCGATCATGCCCTGAAATGCGCCCTGAAGGAGGCGCGGGAGGGAGACACGATCCTCTTCTCGCCTGCATGCTCAAGTTACGATCAGTACAGCAATTACGTCGAACGAGGGGAACACTTCTCTCAC
>Ga0136651_10001275_pt1 | contig 13902 bp, 17 predicted proteins | sample Mar14236cmmetaG_FD_94867 | JGI IMG/M metagenome (GOLD analysis project Ga0136651, IMG submission 94867) | Marine hydrothermal vent microbial communities from Guaymas Basin, Gulf of California to study Microbial Dark Matter (Phase II) - Marker... ...
AGCCGCTTTTGTAAGGCTTCTTTGTCTATCGTTTTGCCTTCCCCAACCTCTGGGTAATCTTTGTCTCCGTATCTGGCTTCCTCTTCCGCTTCAATTTCCTCAATGTCATCCAGCAGCTTTCTGCCCCTCTCCTGTGGGTTGGCCTTGTATTTATCCCTGCTTTTCTTCCATACAAAGCTGCAGCGGTTGGCATTGGCTTCGATCTTGGTCCCATCCACAAAGTATTTCTCCAGATCAACATATCCCAATTCAAACAGCTGTTCCACAATCCCATAGAACACTTCCTCCACCACCTCTTTCAACACCACCCCCCGAAAGCGGTTGATTATCCTGTGATCCGGCTGGCTCATCCCGCTCAGCCACATATAGTGGATGTTATCTCTCAATGCCTTGGCGATTTTCCGGGATGAAAAGCTTTGCTGAGTGCAGGCATAGACCAGCACTTTCAGCATCATCCGGGGGTGATAGGCGCTGGTTCCTCCCCCTTTGGATTACCGCTTCAAGGGAGCGATATCTAGCCGATCTATCATTTCGTCTGCCACGCGTGCCAGGTGTCCTTCCGGGATCATCTCATCCAGATGGGCGGGCATAAGATGGGCGGGCATAAGCATGGCTTGTTTGGGTATGTAGGGTTTGAACTGTTGTTCTTTCATACCCCCCATTTATTTTAAAAAATTAGGGGCTGTGCCAATTGCTTGTGGGACAGCCCCTCAAGAGATCTATTTTCCGAGCAGATACTCGTTAAAAAAATCCACCAGGGCATCCCGGTAGAGCTCGGGCTGGTACTCCTCGAAGTTGACATGTCCGGCCTCTTCGATCCAGACCAGCTCTTTTGGCTCAGCGGCGGCCTCATAGAGCTGCCGGCCCACTGCTGGGCCGATCTTGTCGTCGCTGCCTCCATGGATGATCAGCACCGGTACGGGGCTGATCTGGTCGATCACGGATTCTGTATCCAGCTCCTGGCTTGAAAAATCAGCTGCTTGTTCAGCCCAGAAGAGGATGAACTTGGCCAGCACCGGGATTACTGCTGGTGGTAGATCGGTCTCGTATTCGATGAATTTTTCTACAACTTCCTGGGTGAGTGCGAAGGCGCTCCCGGTAGCCACGGCAGCCACCCCGGGGTTACCAGCGGCATAGATGATGCTAGTGCCGCCGCCCATGGATTCCCCGAACAGACCGATCCGTTCCGGATCCACATCATCCCTGCCCAGCAGGTAGTGATGCCAGGCTTTGATATCTTCCTGTTCGTAATAACCAAAACTGATGAGTTCCCCGTCGCATTCATCATGGGCCCGGAAGCTGCCCAGCAGCACGCTGTAGCCAGCCTCGTTGAGCAAGGCGGCTTCGTTAAGTCCATCCTGGCGCCCGCCGGGTGAACCGTGCTGGATCATGACCGCTGCCCCGTTTTCACCCGGGATGTACCAACCGTACAGCGTTAATCCGTCCTCTGTCTGGGTGGTGACGCCCTTAAATTCCAGGCCGTAATCCCCGGGATCCTGCTCCATTTTTGGACGTTCTTCGAGGGGATGCCGAATGATGTCCAGTGCCAAAGAACGGGTCATGATCGATACCCCTGCGAAAATAACCAGGACCAGGATTAACAAGATGATCAAGGTGGCTTTCACCCCTTTATTCATGATCTTCTCCTCAAGTAGTTGAGTCTAAACAGCGTGGCTGAGCAGATAGGGGCGAAGCCTGGCGATAAAATAGGGTATTGGGCTGTAGTGTAGAAATTGATGAGGAATATGAGAGACGAAGTCTTTTAATAGACTTCGTCTCTCAATTTCATGATTATCGGCTATAGGTTCCCATTAATTCGGCCTGACCGAGAATGTGGCCTTCCATAGCTTCCAGCACGGTCCCTGCGTCCGCGCCGGATTCAAGATCCAGATTTTTGCCCAGGGCATATAACTTAAAGAAATAGCGGTGCGTGCCAGTAGGGGGGCAGGGACCGCCGTAGCCGGTTCGGTTCCAGCTGTTGGTCCCATCCAGGCCGACTCCGGTCATGCCTTCCCGCAGTCCAGAAAGATCCATGGGTAGATTATAAAGCACCCAGTGCACCCAGATGCCCCCGGGGGCATCCGGGTCATCCATGATCAGGGCCAGGCTGATCGTCCCCTCCGGGGTGCCAAACCAGTCCAGCTCCGGGGAAATATCCTCTCCATCGCAAGAGAATTTTTTAGGAATAGCTTCCTCATGATTAAATGCCGGGGAGGTAAGGGCCATGGTCATAGGTCCATCTCCTTCTTCATCTGTATGAGGGGCTTCTCCATTCTCTTCGCCCTCGTTATGAGAAGCCTCTTCAGTGGGTTTTTCTTCCTGAAGGGGTCCGGCCATTTCTGCCGGCTCAGGATTGGGCATACAGCCGGCTGCAGTGAAGGCCAGCAGGCCAACCACTACCAGGGTTGTCATCAGCTTGGACATCCGGATCTCCTTGGATACCTCCATTATAGGTGAAAAGCTTCCTTACCGGGGAGTTAATCTCCCTGCAAGAGGACCCTGGCAGGCGCCCCATCCGAGCCGCCGATTTTCAAAGGCAGGCACAGCAGCCGGTAGGGGCCGGGTTTGATCCCAGACAGGTCCAACCCTTCGATGATCAAGACCCCGGCTTCCAGGAGAATCCTGTGGGTGGGTTCAGGATCCGTAAAAGGGGCAACGGACAGATAATCAACACCGACCACTTTCAAGCCGCACTCCACCAGGTAAGATGCGGCACCGGCGTCCAGAGCGATAAAATCTTCCTGGAATTCACGCAGCCCCTCAGCCCAGATCCTGGAGTTCCGTGTCTTGAGCAGCAGGCGCTGATCCTTTCCAGTTATTCCCGCTGACCGCAGGTCATCCGCTGAGATGGTTTGATTGCTGGAAAGTTCAACCACCAGAGCCGGCCCCACCAGCAGATCGAGAGGAATTTTTTCCACCGTTTCCCCGTTGCCCAGAAAATGATCCGGAGCATCCACGTGAGTGCCAACGTGCACTGAGGTGGAGATATGGGTCAGGTTGGCCATCTCGCCCTCTTTGATCTGGCTGGTCTTTTCCAGTTTGATCCCGGGATCTCCTGGCCAGGTAGGCAGGTCTTCGGTGATGGTCAAAGAGATATCAAAAAGGTTCATGAGCTTGATTTTCCTTCAGCGATTGGTCTGAGATACTCAATACGTTTTGCGAAATGACTCGGCAGCAGGTTGAAAATATGGGGAATGGCGTTCAGGGAGCAGGTCCGGTTGGTGGCCAGATAGTCCAGCCAGAAAATTGTTGAGGGGATCTTCAATGATAGGTAATCAGCCAGCATGGTAGCAAAACGGATCAGCGGTGTGCTGACCGGGACCAGCTTGCGGTTAATGTCCATCACATCCAGCAGTGTCAGCACGATATCTCGGAAACTGAGCTGTTCCGGCCCGCCAATTTCAAATAGTTCCCGCTTGGTTTTGGGGTTATCCAGGATCCAGAGCAGAATATTGGCCAGGTCCTCAATCCACAGCGGCTGCAGCAGGGTATCTCCCTGGTCAGGAATGGGAAAAACCAGCGGGATGGCCTGGATCATCTTTGCCAGGGCTGTCGTAAAGCGATCCTGGGGGCCGTACACGATCCCGGCTCGCAGGATGGTATAGTCCAGGCTGCTATTACGGATGTATTCCTCGGCGATGGCTTTGGCAGTCATCACCGGGTAAGCAGAAGCCCGGTCTGCCCCCAGATGGCTGAGGTATATGAAACGCTCCACGCCTGATTCCTGGGCTGCCTGGACCAGGTTGCGGGTGCCTTTGATATCCGTTTCTAACAGGTCCCCCCTGGCACCCAGGGCTTCCTGGCTGGCTAGATGGTATACGAAATCCACTCCAACCAGGGCGGCTTGCAGCCCCCGGATGTCATTTAACCCCGAAACAGTGGCTTCGACAGGAATGCCTTTGGGCAGGTCAGGGGATTTGCTGGAAGGATGGATCAGAGCCCTGACCTCGTAGTCAGTTTCAGAGAGATGGCGGGTAAGCGCTTTACCGATAAAGCCAGTTGCCCCGGTAAGGAGGATCTTCTTCATTCTCCGCATTATAGCACTGGAAGCCCCTTCGCCGCAAAAGGGGGGAAGTTTACCCGGAATAGTCCTTTACTGGCATAAACCTTGCATCTTGGGAAGTACTCATTCAAGGATCAGAAAGAGAAGTACTTTATGGACAAAGTTGGTTTTCACTACCGGGTCGATACAAACCACTATTCTGATAAGGACCTCGGCTTATGGTTGCCGCGGCTGAAAGAACTGGATGCCTCCTGGGTAGTTCTAAATGCGCCAATCAACCGGGCTATTCCCGAGGGGTTTATTGCCACTTTGAAAATGGAAGGGATCGAGCCGGTTCTGCATTTCCAGATCAGCCCCAGCCAGAATCCCGGGGTCGAGGAAATGATCCTGTTCTTTGAGAATTACCAGCGTTGGGGAGTTAAATATATTATCCTTTACGACCGTCCCAATCAGCAAGAGGGCTGGAGTGCTGAAGCCTGGGCCCAGTCCGATCTTCCGGAAAGGTTCCTGGACGGGTTCCTGGCCCTGGCGGAAGCCGCTGTGGCTGTTGGCCTGATGCCTGTCTTTCCACCCCTGGAACCGGGGGGCGATTATTGGGATACCACCTTCCTGCGCAGTGCCCTGGACGGGATCAAGCGCAGGGCCTCGCAGCCGCTGCAGAATCGCTTGATCCTCAGCGCGTATGCCAGATTGAACGGCCGGCCGCTCTCCTGGGGCAGAGGAGGACCGCAAAGCTGGCCGGAAACCCAACCCTATCACACCCCGGAAACCTCCCAGGATCAACAGGGTTTTCGGATCGCTGAGTGGTACAGCACTATCTCGGAAACAGTCCTGGAAAGAAAGCTGCCGCTGTTGATGCTGGGAATCCGGGGACCCGCTCCGGCGGGAAGCGATTTGCCTGTAACGCTGGTGAACGGTGCCCGGCTGGTTGCTCGCCAGACAGTGGATGGACATGCCCCACTGCCAGAAGAGGTCATCGGGGGGGCTTTCTGGCTGCTGTGTGGGGATAGCAACACTCCTGAAGCGGAATTCAGCTGGTATACACCTGAAGGTTCACCCAAACCAGTTGTGGAAACCTTTATCCGCAAAGAGGAATCCTTGCCGACCCCCAAAGGGCCGGGAGAGTTCCGCTTTTCCCATTATTTACTTCTGCCCAGCTTTGAGTGGGGTGTGGCAGACTGGCATTTGAACATCACTCGCTCTTTTATCAAGCGCCATCGTCCCACAGTGGGTTTTTCGCTGGAGGAAGCCCTCCAGGCAGAGCAGGTGACTGTTGTGGGTGGAGAGGAGCACTTTTCAGAAAAACAGCTTACCCACCTGCGCAACCAGGGATGCCTGGTCCGGCGGATAGAAGGAGATGGTACAAAAATTGCATCCCAATTAGCTGCAATCTAAGTTCTTTTTATTACTTGCCTGGTGTTATCGGGTGTGAATGCAAGGAGAAAAGCTTATGTTTAACGATGGCCTTTTAGATCAGAGACTGAGAGACTGGGGGGAGGAACCCCCTTATATGCCGGTCATCAAGGTGATGGGTTTGGGAGGAGGGGGCAGCAATGCTGTGGACCGCATGATTGATTTTGGGCTCTATGGGGTCGAATTCATCATTGCCAATACAGATCGCCAGGCCATGGCCTTCAGCCAGGCGCCGGTCAAACTCCAGCTCGGCCCGCAGCTGACCCGAGGATTGGGGGCTGGTGGGGATCCCAGCGTGGGAGAGGCCGCTGCCCTGGAAAGCAAGGGCGATATTGCCATGGCCCTGGAAGGCGCGGATATGGTCTTCCTCACCGCCGGGATGGGCGGAGGGACTGGCACTGGGTCTATCCCGGTGGCAGCTCAGGTTGCCAAGGAAATGGGCGTCATCACGGTGGCTGTGGTCACCAAACCATTCGGATTCGAGGTAGGAGGGCGGCAGAAAAATGCTGCTGAGGGCTTGATGAAGCTTCAGCCCCATGTCAATACCTTGATCACCATCCCTAACGAGCGCCTGCTGCAAACTGTCTCTGAGAAAGCCACCCTCTCGGAAGCTTTTCATTTGGCGGATGATGTCCTGCGCCAGGCTGTGCAGAGCATCACCGAGCTCATCACCCAGCCGGGCATGATCAATGTTGACTTTGCCCATATTGAACGGGTTATGAAGTTGGGTGGGGGCGCGCTGATGAGCATCGGTCAGGGTTCCGGGGAGGAAAAAGCTCTCAAAGCCATCAAACAGGCCCTTTATCATCCCCTGCTGGAAGATATCTCCCTGGTCAACGCTTCGGGATTAATTGTCAATTTCACCTCTGGACAGGACCTGACCCTGATGGATATCGGCATGGCCTTGAACTATCTCCAGGGGCAAATCCCTCCCGATGCGGAGTTGATCTTCGGGACCACACAAAACGACCATTTCCAGGGCCGGGTGCAGGTGAATTTGATCATCACAGGTCTGGGCGCGACCACCTTTGAGGATGTCTTCACCTCTTTTACCAAGGAAGACCGGGAAAGGCCGGTTCCCATCCAGCGCAAGACTGTCAAAGAGAGCCAAAATGGAGACGAGGAAGACGCCCAGCGCTTTGAGATGGGCCGTGATCCTCTGGATGTGCCGGCATTTATGCGCCGCCGGGCTTATGCGAACACTCAATTTGGCAGTTGAGCAGGAAAGGAGTAAATGCCTTGAAAGCCAAACTGATTGACAGAATATCAGAAGAGGTCTACCGAAAACACCCTGACCTTAAGGGTGTAAAACCCAAACTCACCTCCAGGGAAGGGGACAGGTCCGGTGATACGCTGCTGGTGTACACGAAAAAAGTCACCGGACCGGGTGGGAAAAGCATCAACCGTGTCGTGCGGGCTGTCGCCGATCAAGACGGGAAGATCAAGAAGATCTCCACTTCAAAGTAAAATGGGAGTTAGACATGAGAGCGGTTCTGGAAAGAATAGAATATAACTGGTGGAATTTCCACATCCGGGTGCTGGATGAATCGGACTGGATCCGGGTGACCCTGCCGAAGATCAAGGAGGCCTGGGATCGGCGCGAGGAAGCCGCGCCCTACCTGGTGCTATCTGTTCTGGGCTTTCCAATTGGTGTGTTGGTGGGAATGCTAACGGTATATTTCAGGTAACCTATACTTTGTGGTATAAAAAAACTCGGGCTGAGGTCATAACTCAGCCCGGTTCATTTTAAACCCTACTTTCGCAGCGCATCCAGGATCGGTCCCAATAGACTACTGTAGGTTTCGAGGGCTTTCTCCCCGGCCTGGGTGATGCTGACAATCGTTTTGGGCACCCGCTCTATGAATTTCTTCTCAATCTTTACGTATCCCGCTTGCTCCAATTTGCTTAAATTGACGGAGAGATTTCCCCGGGTCAGCTCAGCGGCGTTGCTGATGAAGGTGAAATCAGCTTCCTCCACACTCATCAGCACCAGCAGGATCTTAAGGCGGGTGGGGGAATGAACTATCCGGTCCAGCGCTGAAATTTCACGGGGATCAAGGGAGCGGCTGTCTTTCATGAGCTGCCTTCCCCCTCTCCACGTTCGGCGGGATATTTCTTGAGAAACCTGACAAAAAGATAGACACCCAGGCCCATCAGCACCGCTCCGACCAGGATAATGATTGTAGGCGTAAGTACTCTAAAGCCCAACCCGACAATGAAGAATATCGGAATAAAGATGGCGTAAACAGTTGTTCTGTTCCATCCTTGGTCAAGCGCAAAGAGCAGGGCCAGACCTAACAGGCCAACGATGAGAGGTGCTCGAGATCCCTGGTTCTCACCCAGAAAAGTGATCAATAGAGCGCCGATACTAACTATTATGCCGGCACCGATCAGGATAGGGCGGGGTATGGAAGCTGGTTTTAAGAATTTGGCGTACCCGAAGCGAGGGATCACAAAATGCTGTTTCAAGGGCGCAATCAGCAATATTGGCATCCAGCCTGCGAAGGAAAACACTATCGAACTGGTCAGTAAATAGATCCCAGCTGAAACAAGGGCCCAGCCGATGAAAAAATCCAGCAGGCCGTCATTGTGGAATGTGCGGGCATACCGCTTCTTTAGTTTTTTGGTTTGTTCGGATAATTGATCGTTCATATTTAGCTCCATATGTATTTCCGGATTGCATGAATTTAGACATGTTTATAATATAAACATGATAACATCATAAACTGTCCGGATGGGTCTGTCTAGAGAGAAATTCCTGGGCGGGGGCACTTCCCTGGTAGTTTTCCATTTTGTAATCACTGTCTGGCGGGGAATCCTTCCCATCTGGTGGTATGATTCAAATAAGAGAGCGAAAAACCATCAAACTGGCGAAAAAAGATCTTTCAGCCGGTATTTTTGCTTGAAAAATGCCTTTTATGAAATCAAAACCACTGCTGGTCCTGTTCTTGATCTGTTTTTGCCTGTTTCTCTTTCTGGGATATAGGGCCAGCCAGGTTGTCTTCTCCCAGGATACCCCGTCCTGGCAGGAGCTGAGTGCCACTTCCGGGCCGGTGTTGCTGGAAGAGCAGCCTGCCGAAGCTGCCTTACCGGATCCTTTCACCCTGGTCATCCTGGTGGATGACCTCATGGCGCTCAACCCCAGCCTGGAAGGTGTCTGGCTCAGCCGGTCGACAGACGGAGGAGCGGGGAGCTTGTTTTTCCCGATTTTCCCCTCCCAGGCCGAGGACGGGGACCAGCGAGACCTGAACCTGCGGGGGGCTTTCTGGTTGGAGGAATCCCAGGCCCTTTCCGGGGAATTCCAGACTATCCTGCGGGACAGAAATCTATCCTGGCACCAGGTCCTGCTCCTGGACCAAACCGCCCTCTCGGAGATTAACCTTATCCTGGCCGAGCTCAACCCGGAATACCTGCCCCTCAATTCCGTTGGGCTGTCCGGCTTGTCGTATAGTGTTGAAAACCGGCTCCTGGCGCAGAGCAATCAAGCTTTGTTCATTCATGACCTCTGTAAACAGCTTCCCCTGCCTGCACATAATGACTTGTCACAGCGCGCTTTGGAGGGGTTTGCTGGACACCTGCTGTTCAGCGGTACCACTCCCCTGCGTTTTTTGGATTCCTGGAGTGGCATTAACTACTGCCTTTTCCCAACCATGACATTACCCACCCAGTAAAACCATGATCTCAACTGCCGCAGCTGCTGCCCACCCGAATATCGCTTTCATCAAATACTGGGGAAACCAGGATGATGCCCTGCGGATCCCCGCCAACGGCTCCATATCCATGAACCTGGATGGGTTGGAAACCCGGACAACCGTGCAGTTTGACACCAGCCTGGAAGGGGATCGATTGATCCTCAATGGTGAACCTGTCCAAGGAGATGCCCTGGCCCGGGTGAGCGCTACCCTTGACCGGATCCGCCAGCTGGCAGATTTGCAGACGTCAGCCCTGGTCAGGAGCGAAAACTCCTTCCCCACGGGGACCGGGATCGCCTCATCAGCTTCCGCTTTTGCGGCTCTGACCCTGGCGGGGGCGACTGCCCTGGACCTGTGCCTCTCTGAGCGGGAACTTTCCCAGTTAGCGAGAACAGGATCGGGTTCCGCCAGCCGTTCCATCCCGGGTGGTTTTGTCGAATGGCAGGCTGGCACCGACCATGAATCCTCCTTCGCCACCTCGATCGCCGGCCCTGAGCATTGGGACCTGGTGGATTATATTGTCCTGGTCAGTGGCCAGCATAAGGTTGTAGGCTCCACCCAGGGCCATCAGCTTGCAGGCACCAGTCCGCTGCAGGCAGCCCGGGTGGCGGATGCTGACCGCCGGCTGGAACTTTGCCGGAAAGCCCTCCTGGAGAGAGATTTCCCGGTCTTGGCCGAAATTGTGGAGCAGGATTCCAACCTGATGCATAGTGTGATGATGACCTCCCGGCCCCCCCTATACTACTGGGAGCCGGGTACCATGGAGATCATCAATGCTGTTCGGGAGTGGCGGGAACATGGCCTTCAGGTTTGTTTTACGATCGACGCTGGCCCCAACGTGCATGTGCTCTGCCCGGGATCCGACGCGGAGGCGGTCAAACGCAGGCTGACCAGCCTTGCAAATATAAAATCAATATTAAAATGCACCCCGGGAGGTCCTGCCTGGCTTCTCGAACCAGAAATCTCTGGGGTATAATCTGAAGTTCAAACAATTAACCCCTTGCAGGATTTAGGGATCGGATCTAGATATGCTTGTTAATATTCTACAATTTATCGGTGTGTTAGCTTCCATGATCATCCTCCACGAGCTGGGCCATTTTATTGCCTGCCGGCTGTTTGGCGTTCCTGTGGAAGAATTTGGAATTGGATTCCCACCCCGCATCACACGGATGTTCACCCTGCGGGGAACGGATTATACGCTTAACTGGATACCCCTGGGCGGGTTTGTACGCCCGCTGGGAGAGGCCCAGCCTGAAGTTGAAGGTGGATTGGCAGCTTCCAAACCGCTGGTGCGCATTGGTGTTTACATCGCCGGTCCGTTGATGAATTTACTGGCGGCGATTGTCCTCTACGCGGTGATCTTCAGCCGGCTGGGTGTGCCGGATACGACAGTGATCCAGATCCAGGAAGTTGTGCAGGATTCACCGGCTGCCCAGGCAGGCCTGCAGGCAGGAGATACCGTAGTGTCGATCAACGACCTGGAAGCCAATAGTTATGAAAACCTGCGGGGTGAGATCTATGCCCACCTGGGAGAAGAAATCACAATTACCTACCAGCGAGACGGAGAACTCGGCCAGGTTTCCCTGGTTCCCCGGGAAAATCCACCCGAAAATGAAGGCGCTATTGGTATCTTAATGACCAGCCCGATTCAGGAGTTGAACTGGTTCCAAGCCCTTCCCCTGGCAGTTAGTGCCACCGGTCAGCACAGCGTGGCTGTGATGAAACTTCCCGGACAGTTGATTCGCGGCTCAGCCGATTCAGCCGGTCGTCCGGTGGGATATAAGGGCATGTATGATATCTATGCCGGTGCCAAAGAAGGACAGCTGCTTCCCGGCACGTCGGCGGAAATCAACGTGCTGCTATTCCTGGTCTCGATCACTGTATCGCTCGGAGTGTTAAATCTGCTCCCTATCCCCGCCCTAGATGGCGGCAGGATCCTATTTGTTTTGCCGGAACTGATAATCGGCCGCCGGGTGTCCCAGCAAGTTCAAAATGTGGTGAACGCGGTCGGGTTCATTAGTGTTATATTGTTATTAATCTATTTTAATATCCTGGACTTTACCTCTCCAGTGCAACTGCCCTAATGGAAGAACCGTTATTCCCACCCCCTGAGGACATGCCTTTTGATGAGGTAGTCAGCGCCCTGCTGGACAGGGAGCAGGTATTGGATCCTCTTTGCCTTTACCGTCTGTCGGATATCAGCCAGGATGACCTGGCTGTCGTGCGTGAGATCTGGGGAGATATCCACGTGGAACGCCGCAGGGGGTTGGTTGAAGATCTGGAACAGCTGACAGATGCCAATAATCTGCTGTCCTTTGAATCCATCTTCCGGTTGGCGCTGAAAGATGAAGATGAACAGGTGCGCTTTTTTGCCATTCGTGCCATTGAAATCTTTGACACCGATGATTTGATTCCCTTTTTCCTGTCAGTCCTGACAAATGAAACTTCCGTGGACCTGCGGGCGGTGACTGCTTCGGTCCTCGGCAAATATATCTACCGGGGAGAACTGGATAAGATTGAAAAAGACCAGCAAATTGAAATCGAAGATCATTTGTTGGCGGTGTTGGAAACCGATGAGCCCCAGGAAGTGCAGCGCAGAGCCTTGGAAGCGATCAGTTTTTCGTCCCGGAGCGAAATTCGGGACCAGATCCTGAAAGCCTACCAGCGCGATGAAGAAGAATGGGTTGCCAGCGCGTTATTTGCCATGGGCCGCTCTTATGACCATGATTACTGCGACATGGTGGTTGACAAACTGCAGCATACCTCCCCGAAGATCCGCCTCGAAGCCGTCCGGGCTTGCGGTGAGCTGGCTATTGAGGACGCAGTACCGATCATCCTTGATCTGCTGAACGACCTTCCGGACATCAGGTGGGCTGCCATTTGGACCCTGTCCCAAATTGGCGGGGAAGAGGCAGGACCAGCTATCCATGAGCTGCTTGATGATGAGATCACTCCGGAGGAAGAGGAACTCATCCAGCGTGCGCTGGAGCGGCTGGATTTCCTTGAAGACGGGATTGACCTGACCATTTTCAACCTTCAGATTGATGACGATGAGTACATCCTGGATGATTATGATTATCAGCAGGATGAGTATGATGATGAATTTAACAGAGATGATATTGGCTTGGATGATTTTGATCTGGATGATGATCTCTGGATGGAATGAAAAAGAAAACACTTATGCATTCTGCAACTGAGAGCAAAGCCGCCTTGCGGATCTTGAACAAGATTATCTTCCTGCTGCTGGTATTGGGTGTAGTGGTGCTTGTCAAGTCGCCTGTTTCTGCTCAGGAAACAGTCACTGTCCTTGATCAGGAAGTGGCATACAGCTTCGGGGATCAGATTACGTTCCGGCTTTCCTATGAGAGTGAAATCTCTGTGGATAGCATTATCCTGATCATTCAGGCACCAGGTTTACCGTCATTTGTCGGGGCAGTATCGATCATGCCAGAGGGGGAGGGTTCATTTGTTTATATGGCATCGGATCGGCCCCTGCCAGCATTTTCCAGTATTAGCTATGCTTTTCAGTTCACACTCGCGAACGGGGAGTTGGTTTCCTCGCCAACATATCACTTTACCTACCTGGATAACCGCTTCAACTGGCAGGAGCTGATCGGTGAGCCATTTCGGATCTACTGGTACCAAGGGGAGATCACCCTTGCTCAGGACGTGCTTGATGCCGCTCTGGCAGGGCGGGCGAAAACCCTTGAGCTGCTGCAGCAGCCCCCGGATTTGCAGCCCATCGTGATTTTTATTTACTCCTCAGAAGAGGATCTGCAATCGACCCTGGCATTTATTGGTCAGAGTTGGGTCAGCGGCTATGCGGATCCCGCCAGAGGAGCTATTGTTGTGGCCTTGCCGAGCGCAGTGGACCAGCCCCTGGAGATCCAGCGCATGGTTCCCCATGAAGTCGCGCATATCCTGCTGTACCGTTATATGGGCGCTGAATTTGAATACCTGCCTGCCTGGCTCAATGAAGGGATTGCCTCCCAGATGGAGATCTACACCCTGCCTGAATATGACCTTGTCCTTGACCGGGCTTATGAGGGAAGGGATTTGATCCCGACGGTCCATCTCTGTGAGGCTTTTCCGCCAGATGGGGATCTGGCATTCCTGGCTTATGCTCAGTCAGATTCCCTGGTTGAATATATCCAGAACCAATTTGGGCTCCCGGGGTTGCAGGCGCTGATATACGCTTATGATCAGGGAGTTAGCTGTGAGCAGGGTGTTGAGATGGCCCTGGGAATCACCCTTCAGGAACTTGAAAAGGATTGGACGCTAGAGCGCTTCAACCGGGGAAGATTCCAGGTATTGATCAATGTCCTCTCTGCAGTCCTGCTAGTCCTGATACTAAGCCTGGGCACTTTTATTTTCCTGAAAGTTAGAAAGGATCCTGACGGAGATGAATGGGGCCAAAATGAACTCTATCACTGAGGGGCGTTTGCACGCCAAGGTCAAAGGAAGAGTGCAGGGCGTTGGCTTCCGCTATTATGTCATGAACGCGGCGGTGGAGTTGGGTTTAACGGGCTGGGTGAGAAACCGCAGGGATGGCTCTGTGGAAGTTCTGGCTGAGGGGGATCTGGATCACATTAAAAGCCTGGTGAGGGCACTCGAGCGCGGTTCCCGATCCTCTGCTGTCAGGGAGGTAAAAACCAGATTGCAGCCTGCCAGCGGTGAATTTGACTCTTTCTTCGTCCGCCCCACACTCTAAGAAGCAGGAAACCCCAATCCGCGCCTGTTCAGGGAGATGAACCTTCCCTGGCCGATAATCAGATGGTCAAGCACCTGGATATC
>Ga0136651_10001279_pt1 | contig 13854 bp, 14 predicted proteins | sample Mar14236cmmetaG_FD_94867 | JGI IMG/M metagenome (GOLD analysis project Ga0136651, IMG submission 94867) | Marine hydrothermal vent microbial communities from Guaymas Basin, Gulf of California to study Microbial Dark Matter (Phase II) - Marker... ...
AGCAGTTCATCCCGCCGGCCGACGCGCTGCAAAGCAGCACGGATGTCATCCGGCAGGATGGATAGCATGGTGTCCAGGTCATCTGTGATGTGGTTGTAATAGCTCATTCGCCTACAAACTCTTTAAAGTCATCTCGCGTGCAATGCATATTATAGAACTTGGCGCGCATCTGACTCCACTCTTCCCGCCATCCATACTTGACCAAGAGGGGATGCACGTTAGCCCATCCTATCTCCGTGTTCCAGAACCAAAGAGTAGTTAAAGGTACAGCCCTGTCGGACCAAGCCATAATGTGTGGTTCGTACCATTCAGGGAGCTCCTCCGGCGTGGGTGGATCACCGGGAAACCCCGAAGCGAACATACTATTCTCTCTCCAAATCCCTGGCTAAGGGAGCAAAGAATCCGGACTGTGCGCAGAATCACAGTAAAATTCAGGTAAGGCTCAAGTGCTCTCCCCGGCAAGCCCCAGAAAGTAACGGTGGAAGCGGTCATCCTCCGTCAGTTCGGGATGAAAAGCGGTCGCCAACAAGTTACCCTGCCGGGCCGCCACCACCGCCCCGTCTTCTAATCGCGCCAGCACCTCCACTCCTGCCCCCACGCGCTCAATGAGCGGGGCGCGGATAAAGACGGCGTGGAAGGGTATCTTCCCCAGCACGGGCACATCTAAATCGGTCTCGAAACTGTCCACCTGCCGCCCGAAAGCATTGCGCACTATGGCTATGTCCATCAGGCCCAATAGCGGCTGGTCTGGCACACCGTCCGTCACCTTCTGCGCCATCAAGATCATCCCCGCGCAGGCGCCCCACACGGGGCGGCCGGCCTTCGCCAGTGCGCGGATCGGCTCCAGCAGGCGCCATTTCACGGCCAGTTTGCCGATGGTGGTTGACTCGCCGCCGGGGATGATGAGACCGTCGAGCCCCGCCAATTCCTCCGGCAGGCGCACCTCAGTTGCGTCTACCCCCAGACGACGCAGTATCTTTTCGTGCTCGATAAAGGCCCCTTGCAGGGCCAGGACGCCGACCCGCACTACCACCCCCGCTCGGCCAGCCGTTCCGCCGGCGGGATCTTGCTGATGTTGATGCCGACCATCGGCTCGCCCAGGTTGCGGCTGACCTTGGCCAGGATCTCGGGGTCGTCGTAGTGGGTAACTGCCTGGACGATGGCGTGGGCGCGCGGGGCGGGATCGCCAGATTTGAAGATGCCGCTGCCGACAAAGACTCCGTCCACTCCCAGTTGCATCATCAGCGCGGCGTCGGCCGGGGTGGCAATGCCACCGGCGGCAAAGTTGACCACCGGTAGGCGGCCCAACTGCGCTGTCTCGACCACCAAGTCGTAGGGTGCGCCAATGTCGCGAGCGTAGGACATTAGTTCCTCCGGGGCCATCGTCGTCAACCGGCGGATCTCTCCCATCACGGCGCGGGCGTGACGCACAGCCTCGACGACGTTGCCGGTGCCGGCCTCTCCCTTGGTGCGGATCATGGCCGCCCCCTCGCCGATGCGCCGCAGTGCCTCCCCCAGGTTACGGCAACCACAGACAAAAGGCACTGTGAACTGCCATTTGTCAACGTGGTGCTCCTCGTCGGCGGGCGTGAGCACTTCGCTCTCGTCAATAAAGTCCACGCCGAGCGATTCCAGAATCTGCGCCTCGACAAAGTGACCGATGCGACACTTGGCCATCACCGGGATGGAAACCGTTTCCATGATCTCTAGTATCTTTTCCGGGGCGGACATGCGGGCCACGCCGCCCTGGGCGCGGATGTCGGCGGGAACTCGTTCCAACGCCATCACCGCACAGGCGCCGGCTTCCTCAGCGATGCGGGCGTGCTCGGCGTTGACCACGTCCATGATCACGCCGCCCTTGAGCATTTGCGCCAAGCCGCGCTTTACTGTATCTGTACCAATTTGCTTTTCCATTTATTCACCTCCCACAGTCCTATTGTACCGCTGTTTGGACAAAGCGTCAACGTTTCCGCAATTCGGGAAAACGAAGCAGAACAGGGGCGGAAAATCAACCCCAAAACTCGTTCCCTGAATCTTGAATCTGATGCAAAAGGGACGCTTCGGCTACCGCCTGCCTGTCGGCAGACACGGCAGTCTACCTCTCCAATTTGCCGACTCTCCCCGTCGCTTTAGCCTGGTGTTGCTCGACGATTTCCTGCCTGCCAACGCCCGGGAGGAAAACCCCACTGCCGCCTTGTTTCTCCAACTATCCACTTTCTACCCTGACCTCCACATTGATGCTGTCGTCGGTGACGCTGGTTTTGGCTACGACATTATCTTGAACGTGGTGTACAATCACCTGCACGCCCGCCGGGTCATCGCCTTGCGTGCTCACAAGACCGACAAGGACAAAGCCCTGTGGCCCGAGTGCGGCTACGACGGCAAAGGCTGCCCGATCTGCCATTTCGGCTACGCCTTTACAGTCAACGGCCTTCCAGGCCGATGTCTGGCTCAATCTAACTACTCTCGCCCGCCTGGTGCGAGAAGCAACCGCCGCTGGCGGCACCTGACGCTAGACCCACCCATATTCTTTGCCAGGCCCCGCGGATACAACTCGCGCGGCCCGTCAGAACCGCGAACCTGACCTTGCGCACAAGTCACTTGTGACATATAATTACCAGGAGCAAACTCAATGTCATCAAGTTAGGGATTGTAAAGACCTGCCAGGTTTCCGCCAGAGCTTTTGTGAGCCAGATTCGGCACGATTAACAGTGTATTTCCGTTCGAAAGTGCCTTATGAAACCTGGCAGGTCTGGTTCTCATCTCTTGATGACATTGGGAGCAAACTAGGAGGGATGAATCGGAGTGGAACGTGTTGTATTGGATCAAGATGATTGTCGAACGAGTGGAGGTGCGACGTGACCATAGAACTGAGTGCAGTGCTTCCTCAAGTGGAAGCGGCACAGGTAGACATCACTGTTCATGTCTCAACCAGGTTCAACGTCACTCAAGTCGCTGCGCGGTGAAAGGTCAATGTGTTCGCCTTGAACGAAATTGGCACTGGACTGGGTGGTGACACGCCTATGCTGGTTATCGGCAACGACAGACTGTGATCGTATTCGTCCAGGCCGGCGATCTACCCCACTGTATCCGTGAGCAATGTTAAAAGTGTCAGTCAATCAGCGTAGGACCTCATCCCGTTGTATCCTCTCAATAGGTAGGGGCGAACCCTTGCGGTCGCCCTCGTGGGCAGGAGCAAGTCCTGCCCCTACCCCAGGATATTGAGAAGATACATCCCGTTCCTCTTTATGCTGGTGTGGTCCGAGTTCGGGTACGAATGTGCAGTCATAACCTCTCAAGGAAGGTCACTTTGACAAAAACCGACAAACCCAACGCCATCCCACTTGGCTGGCAGCGGCTGGCCACTGACTATCCGTACACCTACCACATGTTCCGCGTGCGGCGGGATCAGGTGCGCTGGCCCGATGGTCACGTGGGCCCCTACGTCTACGTCCAATGCACCGGCGCGGTGTGGGTGGTGCCGGTGACCACCGGCGGGCAGGTGGTTCTCATCCGCCAGTTCCGTTACACGATGGACAACTGGTGCTGGGAAGTGCCTGCCGGCGGCTTTCACGACTTTGACGGCAGCCCAGTGGATCTGGCAAAGCAAGAACTGGCCGAGGAGGTGGGCGGCGTCAGCGATGACTGGCTCCACGTGGGCTCCTTTCGTCCCGGCGTCAGCGTCATTGACGAAATCTGCCACATCGTGCTGGCCCGTGACGTGCATCTGGACTACGAACCGCAGCGCGAGCCGGGTGAGATCATCGAGGTGCATCTGGTGTTGCCTGAGCGGGCGCTGGAGATGGCCCGCAACGGCGAAATGGTGGACGGCCACAGTGCGCTGGCACTCCTGCGCTGTGAGCCGTATCTCTTGGGAGGAATTGATGACACGCCACGCGCACCTTGACCCATCTGCCTTTTTTCTGGAGGGCGGCCCCGTTGGAGTGTTGCTCATCCACGGCTTTACCGGCTCCCCGCCAGAGATGCGCCTGGTGGGGGATTATCTTTACCAGCGAGGATGTACCGTCTCCGGGCCGCTCCTGCCCGGCCATGGTACCAACGTGGACGACATGAACCGCCGTCAATGGTCAGAGTGGACTGCTCACGTCGAATGGGCGTTGAGCGACTTGCAGTCCCGCTGCTCAACCGTCTTTGTCGGCGGCCTCTCCATGGGCGCTCTGCTGACGCTCTACCTGGGTGCTTGTCGCCCCGAAATCAGCGGCTTGGTGGCCTACTCTCCCGCCATCCTCGTGGCCAACAGGCTGATCTACCTGACGCCGGTGCTCAAGTATTTCATCAGCAAGCGCGGCCCGACGGGTGAGAGCGACCTGACCGATGCCGAGGCCGACAGTCGCCTCTGGAGTTACGATGAGGAGCCGATACGCGCAGCCCACGAACTGCTCAAGTTGCAGCGCGTCGTGCGCCGCCTCCTGCCGGCCATCAAACAGCCGCTCCTGATCATCCAGAGCAACGGCGATGCTGCCATTGACCCCCGCTGTGGACAGATCATTTACGACGAGGCCGGCTCGACTGACAAGAAACTGCTGTATCTCCACAACTCGGGCCACTGTATCACCGTGGACAGCGAGTGGGAGTTTGTGGCCGAAAAGACCTACGAGTTCATCCAGGCGCGCTAATGAATGTTGGTAGGTTGGGAAACTGGTAAATTTGTAGATTGGTAAAGGCCGCTCCTTCCCACCGGCTATGCCGGCTCAGAAGGAGCGGCCTATTGTTCATTGGTTCATTGCCACATTGTTCATTGACTACGTTCCTGCCTCCCATGACGCCAGGTACTTGGCCTGCTCCGGCGTCAGGTGGTCAATTTCTACGTCCATCGCGTGCAACTTGATGCGGGCGATCTCGCGGTCAATATCCTCCGGCACATCGTAGACGATATGCTCCAGTTCATCGGCGTGGTGGAGGATGTACTCGGCGCAGAGGGCCTGGTTGGCGAAGGACATGTCCATCACTGCGCTGGGGTGGCCCTCGGCGGCGGCCAGGTTGACCAGGCGGCCTTCCGCGAGGATGTGGATGCGCCGCCCGTCGGGTAGGGTGTACTCGTCCACGGAGGGGCGCACGCGGCGCGGCGGGCCCTCTGCCAGTTCCTCAAGCGCCGGGATGTTGATTTCGACGTTAAAGTGGCCCGAGTTGGCGACGATAGCGCCGTCCTTCATGGCCTCAAAGTGCTGCCGGTCAACGACGTTGCAGTCGCCAGTAGAGGTGATGAAAAAGTCGCCCAACGGCGCGGCCTCAATCATTGGCATCACCCGGAACCCGTCCATCACCGCCTCCAGCGCCCGCAGCGGGTTCACCTCGGTGACAATGACGTTGCCACCCAGCCCCTTGGCCCGCATAGAGATGCCCCGGCTGCACCAGCCGTACCCGGCGACGACGACGGTCTTGCCGGCAATGAGCACGTTCGTGGCGCGAATGACGCCGTCCATCGTGGACTGTCCCGTGCCGTAGCGGTTATCGAAAAAGTGCTTGGTCATCGCGTCGTTGACAGCGACGATGGGGTAGCGCAGGACGCCATCGTGGGCCATCGCCCGCAGGCGGATGACGCCGGTTGTGGTCTCCTCCGTGCCGCCCATAACGTCGCCGATCATTTCAGTACGCACCTTGTGGAGCGTGCTCACCAGGTCGGCCCCGTCGTCCATCGTGATTTGGGGGCGGTGGTCAATGGCGGCGTGGATGTGCTTGTAGTAGGTCTCGTTGTCCTCCCCTTTGATGGCAAAAACGGGGATTTCGTAGTAAGAGACCATCGCCGCCGCCGCGTCGTCCTGGGTGGAGAGGGGATTGGAGGCGGTCAGTACCACCTCCGCCCCACCCACCTGGAGCGTGTGGGCCAGGTTGGCCGTCTCGGTGGTGACGTGCAGGCAGGCGGAGAGGCGCACACCCGCCAGCGGTTTTTCTTTGGCAAAGCGTTCACGGATGAGGCGCAGTACCGGCATCTCCCGCTCCGCCCACTCGATGCGCAGGCGGCCGGCAGGGGCCAGGTCCAGGTCTTTGATGTCGTAGTCAATGGTCATAGTTTCCTCCCGAGTTATTGGTTTGTTGGTTGGTTAGAACGAAACAGTCCCTCTGTTCAAGTGAATACCCCGAAACTAAAGCCCTCAGCAACCTGCGGCGCACGTGCCACGGCACGAGTGGCTTGACTACCCAGGACGTGTTCTTTTTGCCGTTCAGCATCGTTCCTCTCTACCTGTACTCGTAGAACCCTCGCCCCGTCTTGCGCCCCAGGTGACCTGCCGCGACCATGCGCTTGAGCAGCGGGCAGGGACGGTACTTGTCGTCGCCCAGGCCAGCGTGCAGCACCTCCATCACGTTGAGCACAATGTCCAGTCCGATCAGGTCACACAGCGTCAACGGCCCCATCGGGTGGTTCATCCCCAGTTTCATCACCGTGTCAATCGCCTCCCGCGTGCCCACTCCCTCCATCAGCGCGTAGACCGCCTCGTTGATCATCGGGCAGAGAATGCGGTTAGAGATGAAACCGGGATAGTCCTGCGCCTCGACCGGCGTCTTGCCCAGTTCCTCCGCCAGCGTGATGACAGTACTGGTCGTCTCGTCGGAGGTCACCAGCCCGCGGATGACCTCGACCAATTTCATCAGTGGCACTGGGTTCATAAAGTGCATGCCGATGATCTTGTCGGGCCGGCGAGTGACAGCCCCCAGTTCGGTGATCGAGATAGACGAGGTATTGCTGGACAGGATGACCTCCGGCCGGGTGCACTCGTCCAGTTCAGCAAAGACCCGCTCTTTGATATTGAGGCTTTCGACAACCGCCTCGACGACGAAATCGGCCCCGGCAGCGGCGGTGACCTCGGAGGCAGTGGTGACGTTTGTCAGCGCCGCCTCGCGCTGCTCGTCGCTCAGGCGACCTTTGCCGTGCAGTTTCTCCACCGATTTGCGGATTGAAGCCAACGCCCGCTCCAGTTGCTCCGGCACGACGTCAATGAGAGTGACGTGGTAGCCGGTCGTGGCGCACACCTGGGCGATGCCGTGGCCCATCGTGCCCGCGCCGATGATGGCAATGTGTTTGATGTCCATTCTGATTCCTCCTTACTCGTGTTGGGAAACCAGGTTCCCGGTCCGCGCGCGAATCCCAAAATAGCGCACGCTGAAAAAGATGGCCAACGCTACGGACAATCACAATACATCGTCCTCAGCGGGGCCAGTCCCCCCGTCTCGCGCAGCGCCCGCTCCAGGACCATCCGTGCCCGCGCAAACTCGATGTGGGCTTCCTGGGCAATCTGGCTCATTCGGGCATGGTGTTGATCCAGCACGTGTTCCAACACCGCTAGATCGTTGCCTTTTTCGGCGGCAGCGGTCAACACCAATACGTGGTCTGTTGGCAGAGCCTCAGAGCGCCGTTGCATCAGAAAGGGCGCGTGTCCTGACGGGATACCCCACCAGCCATCGGAGAGTTGCACGCGAACTTGCCTTCAATGATCATCTTGAAACCGCGCACTGTCTCCTCGAGAGGCAAAAACTCCTGGCTGCCCGGTGAATTGCTCCCCGAGATCGCCACAGGTTATGTGCTCATAAAGTTTCCGTCAGGGCAATGCGAACGCTTCACGCAGCGCGTGGACAGCTTTGTCCAGGTGCTGGGCCTCGATCACACAGGTAATGGTCGAGAGAGAAGTGCTGATGGCGCGGATATTGATATTGCAGTCACCCAACGTCTTGCACATGTGGCTGGCGACGCCGCGCTGTTCGCGGAAATCCAGGCCAAAGAGGCTCACCGACGCCACCTCGGGGTCGCTGGTGACGGCTTTCCCTCCGACCTGCTTCCGTATGCCCTCGGCCACCGCCAACGCCTGGCTCAGGTCATCCCGGCCCACGCACAGGACGATGTGATCCTTTTCCTCCACATCAATCAAATGCACGATTAGTTCGACGTTGATTCCCTGCTCGCTCAACTCGGAGAAGAGCATGCTGCCCACACCTGGGTGTGACGGGATGTCCATTATGCCGATCATGGCCAGGTGGTCATTCTGGATCAGACCTCCGGCTTGGAGTTTGCCAATAGTCATAATTTTACCTCTGTATTGTATATCTGATAGGCCCCCACCACTGCTCTCTCCCAGGGGGGAGGGTGCCTCTACCTCGCCCCTATGGGGGGATTAGAGGGGGAACCAAGTGCAATCAATTATACCGCAGGGTGGGGAAGTTGGCTAGTTGGAGTTGGTTGGTTAGCGTCTGGCGGGGGTATGCCTGACGAGAGCAACAACACCCAAGGGGGAGACTATCTAGTTCGTGGTGCAAAACTATTTTCCAGTGCTCCTAGCCCCCGTCCCCGGGGGCGTCACGGGCAAGAATACCGTGTAAAAAGCGCCTGCTCGTCGCATGGGATGCCCCCGAGACGGGGGCTCCGAGCGTTTTGTACCGAGAACCATTCTACTGTGAATTCGTTGTCGTATCTCCTTCCGGCGTTGGCGTGGGCGGTGGCTGGACGAAATCGTCGCGCGTATTCTCGATCAGTGGTTTGACGTTGTACTCCGCCACGCGCACGTAGTAAGGAGATTCGGAACTCTTGACCACGTGGCTCTTGTCATCAGGGTCTTGTGCGCCTACAAATAGCATCACTGTTTTGTCGCCCGTCTCTATCGTGGCGGTAGCAAGCGGATCATTCATTCCATAAGCTGCGTCTTCGTCCTTGCCCAGCGGCCTGAGCATGACGACAGAAGTGACCTTGTTGATGATCGTGTTGACCTCGCTGGAGGCAAGTTCTTCGCCTGCCTTCAAGCCAGCCAGTACCCACTCCCCTGCATCATCCTTGGTGAAGACAAACGTGCCGTTGGCGTTTTCCAACGTAACCTGCGTCGGTTTCTCCCTGTTGAGGCTCATGTACGAAGTGTTGATCCACGAGGCAGCGCTCACGTTGATGTCCCAGGTAGAGATATCGTTGGTCAGGTAGGTCTCGCTCTGGCCTTCCAGGCGGAAGTGTGTTGCGCCGTAACTGGGCGAGGAGCCCAGATAGAGAGTGTATTTCGTCCCATCTGCCGTCTCAAGATCAACGCGCCGCACGAAATCATCTACGGCCACCTGGAGTCGCTTGTGACTGGCGTCAGTGCGTGTCACCAATCGGCCGGTGGTGAGACCTACGATTTTCTCCAGCACCGGCGTAATCTTGTCCGCTTGCGCAGGATAGTCATCTGCTTCGGGCAAGGCCCAGGAGGCGGGCTCATCCTCGCTCTCCGGGCCGGTTTTCTTCAGCGCGATGGTGTTGCCGTCGGTATCTGTGATGGTCAGTGCGACGATGGTACTGGCCTCCAAGTTAGGGAAAAGCGGCTCCCCTCCGCCGGAGGCCGTTGACCTTGGCCAGAAGGCGAAGACACTGAGGGCGATTTGGATCACTAAAACACCCGCCAAGATCTGGTTGTGTCGTTTCATCGTTCCTCCCCTACGTGATTCGCTATTCGCCATTCGCCGATTCGCTATTCGTCAATTGCATAGGTTGCTCGCTTTTGCGCCGGGCGTTCCACACGATGCCGATGACGATCAACCCCAACAAGGCGACGACATAGTTCGCGCCCTCCCAGAAGGACTGCTCGCGCTCCGTCATCGGGGCAAGCACCCGCGCATAGGTCCCGCGTGCTCGGATGTTGAGCAGGTCCAGGTCCTCTGTAGACCAGGCCACCGCGTTTTGCATCAATTTCAGGCTATTGAGGTAGCGGTCCTGCATCAGACGAGAGGAGATGTTGAAGATGGTGTCATCCACGAACTCGGCACTGCCAATGACGACCAGTCGGGCCGTTTCCGGCGACGCCTCAATGACTGATGGGATAGGTCCTTGAATCGTTTCTGTCCCGGTCACGGTCACGGTCTCGGTGAACGGAGAGGGCTTATCCTTGAAGGCGCTCTCGAAGACGCCCTGGACGGAAACGGCCAGCGTGTAGGACTGCTTCTCGTCCCCCGCAGGAAAACCCAGATCTGGGTAGAGGTCCAAGTTGGGCTGGATGTCGGTATCGGCTCGCGTCCAAGACGCAGGGCTGGATTGCAGCAGCGTCGTGACCTGGCGATCTGTGTTCTTCTCCTCGTCAATCGTGATCGGCGAGGCCCAGTTGAGTGTCACGGCGGGCAGGTTCGAGACAATAGAACTATCGGATGCCATTCTATCGGACCGCACATCCACGAAGAAGGGATAATCAATCGCCCGGATCTCCTGTACCTGGAAACCGCCCACTTGTCGGGTGACCGGCACGGGGAATGGCTCGTTCTGCGGGTCCATCACCAGCAACTGCTCGACCTGGATGCCGTAATCGGACAACATCTCACGCAGGCCGTCTTCAAGAGGTCTGAGAGCCAGACTGCCGGCGAGCTGGTCGAGCGTGATGCCATAGTTCCCGGCCGCTGCCACTACCGACCCGCCGCGCATGAGGTACTGGTCAACGGAGAAGCGCTCTTTGTCGCTCATCCCCTGGGGCGCGATGACCACCAGCACATCTATATCTGCCGGCACCTGTCCGGTGCTCAGATCTACGGTGCGGACCTCGTACTCCTGGCGCAGAGCCTCACTGAGCTGCTGCCAACTGGAAAGGGGCTGCTGCATCTGTCCGTAAATGTCCTGCGTCGGCTGCGGTGGGGGTGTCCACAGGCCCACCACTTTGAGGAAGCCAGGGGAAAGTCGCTTGAGGGCCGCTTCGATGGCCGAGCGTACGTCGGCCTCGCTCAGTTCGCCAGAGGGATAGATCACCTGCGCCTGATCACCGACCTGGAGGACCATGTTCAGATAGTAGGTCTCACCGGAAAAGAGCGAGACGGCGAAAGGCTGCAATCCATAGAGATCGTACAACTCCTGGCGCGTGACGGGGCTATCGGACGCGTCGGGGTCAATCACGGTGTACGTGAACTTGCCCTGGGTTTCGCCAGCGATCTCCTGCGCTACCTTCTCGATGGTATCCGGGACGTCGGCCAGCCACTCCGGCAGCGTGTTAGGGGTAAGGTAAACCGTCAATTCAGCCGGCTCGTCCAGCGCCGCCAACACCATGTCCACACTCTGGAAGCCGTAGACCACTTTCTTGATGGCGCTGGTCAGGTCATATTCCAGGTTGCGTAGGTGCACATCTATGCTGTCACGGCCATATTCGACCTCGATCAAGTCGCGAAAGTTGAGCACCACGTTCTGGTCGCCGTAGCGGACCAGGATGTCGAAGTAGGCATTGACGATCGAGGTCTCATACCGTCCGGCCACCTGGAATGGCGACGGACGAATACCATAGGTCTGATTGGCCTCGGCCTCCTTCTCGGGATCTTTGGCCGGGTCGACCATCTCTAACTGTATCTTGCCGCCTGACGCCATCTGGTACTCTCGCAGCATGTCGCGGATGCGTGGGACCAGCGGGGCCAGGAGCGGGTGAGTCTTCTCGCTGAAGTAGCCCCGGATCAGCAGTGGTTCCTGCAGGTTGCCCAGCAGATCGCGAGTGGTCTGCGAGAGGCTGTATTCCCGTTGTTCGGTGAGATCCAGGCGCAGCCCGCGTAGGGGGAAGACCCAAACATTGAGCAACACCAGGTTCAGCACTACCAGGATTGAGGTGAGTGTGATCGCACGCCGGTGAGGCAATGTGCGTTTCCCGGTACTCCATCTTTTGCTGTCGAGCGAAAGGACATTGAGTGTCAGGAACACGCCCGTCAGCGAGAGATAGTAGAGCAGGTCGCGCAAATCCACCACACCGCGCTGGATGGACTCGAAACGGCTGCCCGATCCGATAGCGCGCAGGATCTCGCTGACGGCATCGCCAACAAAGTCGGTCACGCCAGCGGAGCCAACCAGGTAGAATAGGCCACAGAGCAGCACGGTCAAAAGAAGGGCGACGATCTGGTTGTCGGTGCGGGATGAAACGAAAAGGCCGATGGTTGCGTAGGCTGCCGCCAGCAGGACGGTGGCCAGGTAGCCGCCGATGACTGGCCCCCAGTCCAGGTCTCCCAGCGTCTCGACGGTAACAGGCAGGAAGATGGTCGCTGCCAGGGCGACAGCGACCAGGGTCATCACCGCCAGGAACTTGGCCACTACTAAACGGATCGGGGAGACGGGCAGCGTGAGCAGTACCTCCAGCGTGCCGGCGCGCTGCTCCTCGCTCCACTGGCGCATCGTCAGCGCCGCGACCAAGAAGATCATCAACACCGGCATCCAGCGGAAGAGGGGGCGCAGATCGGCTATGCCTCGGGCGAAGAACGTATCCACCCAGAAGAACGCAAACAGTGTGGCCGCCAGAAACGCGCCCACGAAGATGAGGGCCATTGGCGAGCCGAAGTAACCAGCCAGTTCCTTGCGCGTGATAGAAAGTATCGTTCTCACTGTGCCACCTCGTTCAGTACTGGCCGGGCTGTGGCCAGCTCATTGAAAACCATCTCCAACGTGCGGACGTCCCGGCGCAATTCGCGCAGTGGCCAACCCTCTTCCCGCGCCAGGTTGTAGATCGCCGGACAGAGATCGACTCTGTTGGCTTCATCGGCCAGGATGCGATAGGCTGGATAGCCGTCGGGAACATCCATCCGTTCGACGTCTCGGACGCCGCTCAACCGGCCCAACGCGCGATCTATGCCTGCCGGTGTGTCTTCCAGCACCAGGATCGCGTCGGAAGTGGCGGCCAGCTCTGAAATCTGCGCATCGGCCCTGATCTGGCCGTTCATCACGATAATAACCCGGTCGCAGAGTGCTTCGACCTCGGAGAGGATGTGTGTGGAAAATAGGATGGTACTGTGCCTTGCCAGGCGACGGATCAGGTGGCGGATATCCACGACCTGGGTGGGGTCTAACCCGATGGTTGGCTCGTCCAGGATCAGGAGCTGTGGACGGTGAATGAGCGCCTGCGCCAGCCCCACGCGCTGGCAGAACCCCTTGCTCAGTTGACCGATGGGCCGGGCCAGGTGGTTGGCCAGGCCGGTGGCATAGACGGCCTCTGAGATGCGGGCCAGTTGTTCGTCCTGCGGGATTTGGCGCAGTTCGGCCATCATCTTGAGGTAGGCCTGGACCGAGAGTTCCGGGTACAGGGGGGCGCTCTCCGGCAAATAGCCGATCTGTGCCTGCACCTCGCGGGTGTGTTCCAGCACGTCCAGGCCGTTGATATAGGCGAAGCCCTCATCGGGCTGCAAGTAACCGGTCAGGATTTGCATGGTGGTCGTCTTGCCGGCGCCGTTAGGACCGAGCAGCCCAACGATTTCCCCTGGTGCGATGTGGAAGGTGATTCCACGCAATGCCTTGATGGGACCGTATGACTTGGTCAGATTGGTGACGTCGATCATGGACACTTCCTCCCGGTCGACTCCTATCTCCGCTCAGGCGCGGATTTCACGCCGTTGCTTCCTGAGCCGGATAACGAGTAAAGATTATCAGGCTCTGGGATTCATTTGGTGGCTGCTTCCCTTGGGCCAAAACCGGGGTACTTTCACCGGCCACAAACAAGACCGGTGTGGTGAACAAAGCCATTGTCCAAATTCGGCGTATCATGATATACTTCCTCCTGAGATTGAGAGTACCTGGCAACAGCAATTCCCGTTTTGGGTGGCTAACATACCTTCCCGGAAGCTATATAACGATGCTTCTCTGTCAAATTGGGCTATGATTCGACCAGTTTCGCCTGGTGCGACTGAATTTGGAGCTTCCGGGAAGGTCATAACAGGAATTGCTGGCCTGGCAACAAGCAAGCCACCCGATAGAATGTGCACCAGATGGCTCCGAGAATCGGGCAAGTTCCTTTCCTGCCCACACGTTGGTCAGTATACTACCAATATCATCAAGTTAAGGATTGAAAGACCTGCCAGGTTTCCGCCAGAGTTTTGTGAGCCAGATTCGACACGATTAACAGTGTATTTCCGTTCGAAAGTGCCTCATAAAACCTGGCAGGTCTG
>Ga0136651_10001281_pt1 | contig 13845 bp, 8 predicted proteins | sample Mar14236cmmetaG_FD_94867 | JGI IMG/M metagenome (GOLD analysis project Ga0136651, IMG submission 94867) | Marine hydrothermal vent microbial communities from Guaymas Basin, Gulf of California to study Microbial Dark Matter (Phase II) - Marker... ...
AGACGGGTCATGCAACCGCTGAAATACACCACACGTCCGGGTTCAGTAGTGACATTGATTTTTGTCGTATAAGAATAATCGGAGAGCATCCGTCCGTGATGCCTGATCCTTTCGTTTATTCTCATGCCTGTGGTATCAACCTTTACAGGACAGGTTACCCGGCACCTGCCTGCCGTGTTTTATCCCATGTATTTGTGTCGAATCCTTTTCCGTCATCCCTGTACCGGATGGGAAGCCTCATTGAACTCCTCACTCCTCACTCCTTACTCTCTGCTTCTTGATAAATTCCGTGGGGGTCATGCCGAACTGTTTTTGAAAACTGGTGGCAAAATAGGATGAAGACGAAAAGCCTGCCAGGTAAGATACTTCATTTACCCGGTATTCGTTTGACCGGAGCATTTCCGCAGCCTTTTTCAGACGGTACAGCCTGATGTATTCGTTGGTGTTCAGGTCGGTGAGGGCCTTGACTTTCCTGTACAGGGTTGAAACGCTCATTCCCATCATGCCGGCAACCATATCCACACTCAGTTCGGGTTCCGACAGGTTTTTCATAATGATACCGTGCAGTTGCTTCATAAAAGCCTTGTCCATTTTGTTGATAGCCACCGTTTTGTAATTGGTGAGCGGCGACTTCATAAAACTTTCGCAGGCCAGTTCCTTGTTACTGAATAGGTTGGATATCTGAGCCAGAAGAAGTTCGGTGGTAAAGGGTTTTTCGATATAGGCGTCGGCCCCCGATTCCAGTCCCTCGATACGTGCATGCAGATTGATGGTGGCGGTAAGCAATATTACGGGGATATGGCAGTAGTCGAGATTTCCCTTGATGAAATTGCACAATTCGTATCCATCCATTACGGGCATGACCACATCGCTCACTACCATGTGAACTTCCCGGTTTTTGAGAATTTCAACTGCCTCGGCTCCGTTAAAGGCTATAGCGGTATTGTATTTTTCAGAAAGTTCTCCGGCAATGAACCGGCAGAGTTCTTTTTCATCTTCCACGATCAGGATCAGCGGCCGGGGGTCGTGGTCGTTCATCTGTTGTTCCTGCGGTGATTTCTTCCAGGCCATTTCCGTGGCGTGTCATTTTTCTTCTTCGGGAACCGGCGCTGTTGCCGGCTGGTTTTTCGGTAGTTCAAGTACGAAGGAATTTACCCCCGGAACCTTCTGATCGAGGTACAAGCGTCCGTGATGCAGTTCAGCCAGTGACCGGGCCAGGGGCAGCCCCAGGCCGGTCCCTTTCCGGGTTTGTTTTAAGGTGTCGGACTGGATCTGAAAGAAAGGCTCGAAAATTTTTTCACTGTATTCGGGTGGAATGGGTTCACCGTTGCTGTTTACCCGGATACGCAGGCTGTTTTTGTCGGGCATACCGGGTTCCAGAAAAACATCCACTTCGTCCCGGGTGAACTTCAGGGCATTGGTCAGCAGGTTGCTCAGAATCTTGGTTGTATTTTCCTGGTCAAGGAATACAGGGTATTTTTTCCCCGGAAGGTGCAACCTGAACCGGATATGGCTTTCTGTGGCGTTCAGTTTGAACCGTTTGAAAGTACTTTCCAGTAGTTCACATACATTGGTTTGTTTGAAATTCAGCCGGAAGACTTCCTTTTCGGTTTTCCGGAAATCAAGCAGCTGTGTGGTCAGATCGAGCAGGCGGTCGGTGTTTCTTTTCATTATGGACAGATTCTCCAGCACGGTATCGGGGCATTCATTCGATTGAAGGATCTTATCCAGAGGGGCCTTGATCAGGGTGAGGGGAGTGCGGACTTCGTGGGTAATATTGGTAAAGAAATTGATTTTGGCGTTCAGAATTTCTTTTTCCTTTCTGTTTTCCAGGGCCTGTATCTTTTGTTTCTGTTCCTGCCTCTTTTTCCTTTCCCGCCATCTGTACAGGAAGTAGGTCCCGGTCATGAACAAAAGCAGGTATAATCCGAAAGCCGGAAGGGAGGCATAAAAGGGAGGGGTAATCCGGATCAGCAGGGTGGCTTCTTCCTCATTCCAGCTGTTGTACCAGTTTTGTGTAGATACCCTGAATAGGTATTTGCCCGGCGGAACATTGGTATAGTACACCCTGCGGTTGGTGGGCAGGTAGGTCCAGTTCTGGTCGGCTCCTTCCAGAATATAGCGGTAACGGGTCATTACCGGATTGGTAAAGCTGGGAGCCACAAAATCGATGCTGAAAGATGACTGGTTGTGTTTGAGCCTGATTTCCCGGGAATGGGTAATGCTCAGGGCATTGTCTTGGATGTCCTTTATATTTTCCGGTCCCTGTCCGGAACACTGAATGCCGGTAATGAAAACGGGAGGGTTATACGTGCTGGTACAGAAATTGGCCGGATTGAATGCGATCAGCCCGTCAACCGTACCGAAATACATTTTTCCGTTGTGATCCAGATAAGCTGAATTGTAACTGAAATGATTGCTCAGGAGTCCGTGTTCTTTGTTATACATGGACATTTGCAGGGTTTCCGGATTAAATTTCAGCAGGCCCCGGGTGGAAGAGATCCACAGGTTTCCCTGTCCGTCTTCCAGAATGGAACAGAAGATGCCGCAGGGCAGGCCATCTTCCATGGTAAAGCGGCGGAACCGGTGGTTTTCCCTGTCTTCCAGGCAGCAAAAACCGTTGCCTTCGGTAGTGAACCACAAGCGGTTCTGCCTGTCCTCGTAGATAGAAGTAATCCGGTTGGAACTGATGCTGGCAGAATCCCGGGGATCGTAGTAAAGATGGGTGCAGGTATTGTTTTTCCTGTCGTAACAGAAAATACCCGATCCGTAGGTGCCGATCCAGATGATACCGTTCTGATCCTGGAACAAAACATGGATGAAGGTATTGGGTGCCACATCGTGAAGGTATTCTAACCGGGCCTTTTCCCGGTGGTATGCATAAAGACCTGTGCGGGTACCAACCAGGACCGATCCGTCTGCGGTCTTCAGAAAGCAGCTTACGTAATTGTTTCTCAGCCCGCTGGTATTGTCACCCAGAATAAAATGCCGTGTGACGGTTTTTCTTCCGGTATCATACAGAAATGCCCCGTTGTCGTACGATCCCATCCAGAGCAGGCCGTTGTCGTTCAGCAATCCGTGATAATTGACGCTTTTCAGGCCGGCAATGTTCAGATCGGTGTTGAGGTTGGTGAACAGGTTATTCACCGGATCATAAATTATCACACCGGCATCTTCAGTGGCGATCCAGATTTTGCCGGACCCGTCGCCGATTATATTGCGCACTACATTCCCACCCATGGAACCGGGTATTCCGGTGGCATAATACTTTTCAAATGGAGTGGTTTCCTGCGGGAGATAATTGATTCCTCCGTGGTAGGTGCCGATCCATATTCCTCCTTCCCTGTCTCTTGTCAGATTTTTTGCTGCATTGTCGGAAAGCGAATAAGGGTCGGAAACTATTTTAAATGCGTGACCGGTAAACCCTTTTCCCAGGTGATAGCTGTATATTCCGTATTCGGTGGCGAGAAAATATTCCTCGTCGTTTTTTTTCAATATGTCATTCAGAATGATCTCATTGCCTTTCGAATCTTTCCGGCATAATACGGTGGTCTTTCCCGAGTTCGGATCAAACAGTCGCAGGCCGGTACGGGTGGTTCCCAGTAAAAAGCCGTGCGGTCCGGCATCCTCGATACTATTGATAAAAACCGAAAGGGTGTATTCTTCATCTGTGAGGATACTGTATTCGGTAAAACTGTCTGAACGTGGATTGTAATGGTATATGTTCCCGTTGTATGAAGATACCCAGATATTTCCGGAAGCCGTGATGTGAATAGAGGAGGGGGTGAAAAATTCGTACGAGGGATAATGCCGCAATTGCCTGGTGTTCTTGTTGTAGCGGAATACTCCCTGCCTGCCCGAGAACCATATCGCGTTATCGGAACTGACGGCGATATCGCTTATGAGGCCGGTAGATATCTGGCCGGACAGAGTGATAAAATGATCGTGATGGGGTTCGTAGTAACAGATGCCCCGGGGGGTACCGATCCATATCAGCCCCTCCCGGTCTTCACAGAGCGCCAGGATCATATTGTCGATGATGCTGTTTCTGTCTGTTGCATTATAAACATAGGTCCTGAACTGGTGTCCGTCAAAGCGGTTCAGGCCGTCCTTCGTACCAAACCACATGAAACCCCGCCGGTCCTGCAGGCTGCATATGATGGTATTGTTCGAAAGTCCGTCTTCGTTGCAGTAATGGCGGAAGTAATGCTTTTGTGCCATGGTGTCAGTAGAGGCCGACATGAGCACAAATAAGGGAATCCATAGGATCCGTTCCATGATGGGATGCTTGAGGGTGTTTTATTACCGGTGCATTTTCCTGTGTCAAACAAAGTAAGAAAAGAAAAAGATAAAATACAGGTCCGATCCTTTCACTTTTTATTCATCCGGGCTTGCTGCCTCCTTTTTATGCCGGAATATTGATATCATCTGACCGAATTTTAAACTAATGAATGTTTTTTCAACATTAATTTTAACAAAGTTTAAAATGAAAACTGTGTTTTCATTATTACCATTCTTCCTATACCTTAAATTCTATCCAATCTATGAAAAAAAACAGTATTTATTTGAGAAAAAAGAACGGAATCCCGTATTCTGCTCTTTTGACCAAAAAGCTTACTGTTCTCTTCGTCTTCCTGCATTTTTTTCTCCTGAAGGGTATCCGAAATTTAAATATTGCATTTCCGGTAGAATGGATGTAATATTTTTACGCCCGGGAGGAATAACAAATAAACATAATCTGTAAAATATTTAGTCAACATGAATAAGGTTCAATTCTTCCGGCTGGCAGGGATACTGGCAGTTTTTCTGCTTGCCGGGTGTGCTTCTTATGTGGAAGAGCAGACAACGGCGAGGAGGTTTGAATGGATCGTATCACCTGAAGTGCACCCCGACAACCGGGTTACTTTCCGTTACCGGGCTCCGGATGCCGGTGAAGTGCTGGTTGATGCGCAGTTCGAATCCGACCCCGTTGCCATGACCCTCGATACTTCCGGTGTGTGGAGTGGTACACTTGGTCCGGTTAAACCCGATATCTATCCTTATTCTTTTCTGGTGGATGGCATCCGGGTCATGGATTCCGGTAATTCGCATTATTTCCCAAACGAACGGTTCAAGGGCAGCCTGGTGGATATCCGGGGAGAAACCCCGCTGGTACATTCCCTGAAGGACGTTCCACACGGCCTGGTGCATTATGAGTACTATCCTTCTGAAACACTGGGCACCAACGCCAGGGTGCTCGTTTATACTCCCCCGGGATATGAGGAATCTTCCGGTGTGTCTTATCCGGTTTTTTATCTGGTCAGTGGAGCCACCGATACGGAGGAAACTTATTTCAAGGTGGGGCGGGCCAATCTGATTGTTGACAACCTGATTGCCGCCGGAAAGGCCGTACCCATGATCATTGTCATGCCCTATGCCAATCCATATCCCGAACTGAGGGAACTGAACCGCCAGGTGGAAGCGGATCTGTTGGCAACCGACCTGTTTACCGATGAAATAATCCACGAGGTGATCCCGGCCATAGAAGAAAACTACCGGGCACAGACCGGACCCGAAAACAGAGCTATTGCCGGTTTTTCACTGGGCGGAAGACAAACACTGGCAGCAGGCCTGGGTCACCCGGAGATTTTCTCCTGGGTATTTGCCTATGCTCCGGCTATTTTTGATCGGGAACTGGATGACCTTTTTGAGAAAACCTATGCCGGTCCGGAAGACCTCAATGAAGCTCTGAACCAGCTGTGGGTGAGTTGCGGCAGGGATGACGGTCTGTATGAGGCTTCAGTAAAATTTACGGGTCTGTTGAAAGACAAGGGGATCAACCATGAAACCTTTTTTACGGACGGAGGCCATACATGGATGAACTGCCGGCTGTTTCTTGCCGAAACCGCCCGCCGTCTTTTTGAATAAATAATATGGTAAATATTCTGAATAAGAAGTAAATCCTCAATCTATGAAAAATACAATAAAACCGATTTGTTTTTCTTCCGCTGTATTGATCAGCGGGTTTCTTGCAATAGCCTCTTCCTGCGGGGGAGAGCAGACAACCGGTAAAGAAGGACTGGCAATGAAAGAAGAACAGAAAGTGGTAAAAGTGATCCACGATATTCCTTACCGGGATGGAGAAAGCGAATCATGGCGGCTGGACCTGGCCGCACCCGAAAATTTCGGCGAAGAGATCCGTCCGGCGATCGTAATCATTCACGGCGGTGGGTGGAGGGCCGGCAGCAAGCAGAATATGGTTTACCGGAACCTGCTGATCCACTACGCATTTCAGGGATACGTAACTTTATCTGTGGAATACCGTTTCGATCAGGAAGCCGCTTTCCCTGCCTGTGTGGAAGATGTGAAATGTGCCGTACGCTGGCTGCGTGCCCATGCCGGTCAGTACTCGGTTGATCCTGACCGTATCGGGGCTTACGGACATTCAGCCGGAGCCCACCTGGCCCTGATGCTGGCTATGTGTCCTCCCTCGGCCGGGTTGGAAGGGGACGGTGGATGGGACGAATATTCCAGTATGGTGAATGCTGTGGCGGGCGGATCAACTCCCACACAAATCGGTGCCCGGCACAGTGACTGGGGCAAACCCGAATGGTGGCCCATAGGATATATTTCAGAAGATGTACCACCCATGCTTTTAATACATGGCGTGGATGATCCCATTGTTAAAGTGGAACTGGTAGACGATTTTGTCGAAAAATTGAAAGCTGCAGGTGCCAGAGACCTCACGTATATCAGGGAAGAAGGTGCCCATCACGGCATTGCTTACGATCAGAAACTGGATATCACCCAGCCGGCCATGGATGCATTCTTTGCCCGTACCCTCCGGCCGGGCGGGGAACAGGAATAATGTTCCGGCGGGGGCATACCCGCCGTAAAAAGAGGACAAAAAATGAAAGCAATGGTACTGACCGGTCGGAACCGGATCGAGATCGTTGAGAAGCCGGTGCCCGAAATGGTGCGGCCCGATGAGGTGCTGATCAGAATGAAATCGGTGGGGGTATGTGGCTCGGATATTCATTATTACCGGGAGGGGCGTATCGGAAGGCAGGCGGTGCAGTATCCTTTTACCATCGGCCATGAAGGGTCCGGGATCGTGGAAGAGGTGGCCGGCGGAGTGACCCGCGTCAAGCCCGGCGACCGGGTGGCCATCGATCCGGCCATGCCTTGTTACCGGTGTGATCAGTGCCGGGCAGGACGATATCACACCTGCCGTAACCTGAAATTTCTGGGTTGCCCTGGTCAGTCGGAAGGCTGTTTGCAGGAATATGTGGTGATGCCGGAGGAAAGCTGTTACAGGCTGCCGGATAACGTTACCTTCGACCAGGCGACCCTGTCCGAGCCGCTTAGCATCGGCGTTTATGCCGTGGATCTTTCCGTTCCCATGAAAGGAGCCCGTATCGGAATCCTCGGTTCCGGCCCCATCGGGATCAGTGTGCTTTTGCCATCCCTGGCACAGGGAGCTGATAAATTGTATGTTACCGACAAAATTGATGAGAGACTCCGTATCGCGGCTGAAATGGGGGCCCACTGGACAGGTAATCCTGACAAACAGAATGTGGTGAATGATATCCTGGAACATGAGCCCCTGCAGCTCGATGCGGTTTTCGAGTGCTGCGGAAAACAGGAAGCGGTGGATCAGGCGGTGAAACTGCTTAAACCGGGAGGAAAGCTGATGATCATCGGGATCCCTTCATTCAGCCGGTGGAGCTTCGATGTGGATGATCTCCGGCGCAGGGAAATCTGTGTGCAGAATGTCAGACGGCAGAATGAGGCGGTGGAAAAGACATTACACTTGATCTCCTCAGGAGAACTCCGTCCCGACAGGATGCAAACCCATTATTTCTCCTATGCCGAGGTGGCCGAAGCCTTCGAACTGGTGGCCGGTTACCGCGACGGAGTCATGAAAGCCATGATCCATTTTGAATGAATTCCCGGATATGACCAGCTGTTCCGGTTCGTTGACCATACGCATAAATCGCTTACTTCTTACTTTAACCAACAAAACCTGAGAACATGTACATTGTTGACTCGTACACCATGGCAGTGATCCTGTGCGTGATAACCATGCTTTGCTGGGGTTCCTGGGCCAATACCATGAACCTGAAACCGAAAACCTGGCCCAATCCTCTCTTTTACTGGGATTACTGCCTTGGGATCGTGTTATTTACACTTTTTCTGGGTCTGACCCTGGGGAGTTTCGGAAACGAAGGCAGAGGCTTTATCCAGGATCTGGGACAGGCCAGGGGATATGCTCTTGGTTCGGCCTTCCTGGGTGGGGTGATCTTTAATCTTTCCAATCTGCTGTGGGTGGCGGCTGCTGCCGTAGCCGGTATGTCGGTGGCTTTTCCCATTGCTGTGGGACTGGCTCTGGTGATCGGGGTATTTCTGAACTATATTACCGAGTCCACCGGAAATCCGGTAGTACTTTTTGCGGGGGTGGCCCTGGTGGTGGTGGCCATTGTGGTGAATGCCCTGGCCTACCGTACCGTACCGGAGAAAGAAGAAGGAGATACCCGCAAAGGCATTATCCTGTCGGTCCTGGCCGGTGTGATCATGGGATTTTTCTACCTGTTTGTGGTCAAAAGCATATCCCTGAACTTCCGGAATCCCGAACCCGGCATGCTTACCCCTTATTCGGCCGTGTTCGTGTTTGCCATCGGCTGCTACCTGTCGGGTTTTATCTGGAATACTTATTTTATGTACCGCCCGGTGGAGGGCAGGGCAACAACCTACAGGGAGTATTACAAAGAAACTTCTCTGAAGGTGCATATCAGCGGCATTCTGGGTGGGGCCATCTGGGCTATGGGGTTATCTTTCAGCATTATTGCAGCGGAACAGGCCGGTCCGGCTATTTCCTACGGGCTGGGTCAGGGATCTACCATGGTGGGCGCTGCCTGGGGTGTTTTCGTATGGAAAGAATTCAGGGAAGCTCCTAAAAGTACCAACTGGCTGCTCGCCGTTATGTTTTTTGCCTTTGTGGCAGGCCTGGCCCTGATCACCATGGCCCGGATTACCTGATCAGCCCCTGGAGCCGGATATGGTCCCATTCCCCGATGGGTTCCCCCCGGTAAAGGAAGATCACACCGTCTATCCAGGGCCCGTCGTATTCGGGTTGAAGAAAGGATTCCCTCAGGATATGGGTGGTGTGGGTCCCCCCTGCAGATCCCTGGAAAAAATCGTACCAGCTCTGGTAGGAAGGCACTGAACCGGGTCCGCGGTATGCCTCTTTTTCCTGCAGATCGATCCTGGCAACCAGTCCGACTTCCGGAACGGTATCCAGTCCGGCCAGTTCGATGTTCAGTCCGTTGAAATAATATACCGACAGGGAATCAGCCACAGCCACGATCTTTTTTTCCAGCGTCAGGCTGCTGTCAACGGAAATGGTCCGGTCAGGGACAGGAACGGTCCGGTAGAGGTTTTCATCGGCAAGGAAGGTGTCGCGGGATGAATACAAGGTGAACCGTACCGTACCTCCTTCTTCCGCAGGAGCCGTTCTTCTGCATTCACACAGCAGCAGAACCGGAATAATGAATACGGCAAACTTCGTAACAAATCGGTTGAAGCGGGTCTTTTTCATGGCTGTTCTGAAATGATTAGTCGGAGTCATGCCTGCCGTTAAGCGGTTCAATGTGAATGGTGGCGTGAATATTCAGTTCCTCACGGATCAGATCTTCAATTTTCGTGGAGAGCCTGTGCCCTGTATAGATGTCCATCTGGTTGTCGAGCTTGATATGAAAAGTCAGTTCCTTGTGATTGATGTAATTGTGCAGATGGTAATGATGAGGTCTGATATCATCCGAACAGGCTTTCCTGATAAGGGTTTCCACTTTTTCGATCAGTTCCGGGCTGGGTTTTTCACCCAGAAGGGAAGAGATGGCTCCGCGAACGATCTGAAATGCGGCATAAAAAAGCATCAGGGCGATGAGGATTCCCAGCGCACTGTCAATCCACCAGAAGCGGCTGCTGAGGAAGATCCCCGCCAGCACCAGGACGGAAGAAAGGGCGTCGGTGCGGTGGTGCCAGCCGTCGGCTTTTACGGAAAGGTTTTCTGTTTTTTTTCCGAGATAAAATGCATACCGGGCCAGCCCTTCCTTTGCCGCAATGGAAATGCAGGTAACCACAATGGCTGTGGTGCCGAAATCGGCCGATCCCTGGTCACGGACCTTTACAATGGCATCTCTCACCAGATCGAACGCAATGATGGCCAGCAACACACCGATAAAGATGGCGGATATCTGCTCCCACCTGCCGTGGCCGAAAGGATGTTCCCTGTCCGGTTTTCTGCTGGAGAGCTTCACACCAACGATTACGATTACCGAACTGAGAGAATCGGACAGGGTATGCCAGGCGTCGGCAATCAGGGCAATGGATCCGGAAACAATCCCGGCCCACATTTTCAGTCCGAACAGCCCGAAATTGGCCAGAACGGAAACAAAACCTTCCTTATAAGCTGCTTTTTCCCGGTTCATTGCCATAGTACCGGCCTTAAAGTTACAAAGAATATTTCATATGGCTGTTTGCCGGTGTTTTTGCAAATGATTTTAAATCAATGAAGTATAAAATTTAAGAAAAATAATTCGGTTGCCTGTGTAATGAAAACCATCCGGTATCGTCTTCCCATTGAAAACCGGTCATAAACAGAAGTTAAACCAATTAACAATTAACTGAGTAATATCATGAAAAAGACGATGACAACCCTGATCCTGGTTTTGCTGCCCCTGATGCTGGCAGCCCAGGCCGACCCCATTGACAAACTGTTTGACAAATACGGGGAAAAAGAAGGATATACCACGGTGTATATTTCAAAGAAAATGTTTGAAATGGCCTCTGCCATGGAAATGGACGACCCCGAGGTACAGGAACTGGTGAAGAATCTTACCAGAATCCGTATCCTGGCCAGCGACGATGTGGAAGAGGCCGGAGTGAATTTCTTCGACGAATTGAAAAATGATTTTCCTTTCGGTCAGTTTGAAGAGCTCATGACAGTACATGAGAAAGACCAGGATGTCAGGTTCCTGGTGAAGGAAGTCGACGGGAAAATCTCTCACCTGGTCCTGATTGTGGGAGGTGCTGACAATGCCCTGATCAGCATTGAAGGCCTGATCGATCTGAAAAACATCGGCAAACTTTCTTCAGGACTGGGCATTGAGGAACTGGACCATCTCGAGGACAGTTTACAGTAACTAAAAGTGATAACCTGAGAAAAAACCGTTTCATGATATGGAGCGGTTTTTTTATGTGTTGAGGTGGTGGGGGGTTGGGGTGGGGAAATGGAAGACAGTGTATGACGGCCTATCTCTTTACACCGGAAAGCCTCTGCGGGCTTAGCTTGTGCCGTGAATTTAAAGCACACGACGTTTGTTAAAATGCAGTAAAAGAGATGATACGGCGACAAGGGGGCTGCTTGTCGTGAGGTATTGGTTATGCTCTGCAGGCAGAATAATCAAAGCGCCCTGCGCTGCAAAAGTTGTAAATCTGCTGTGGTGAGCGGACAGGGAAATGGTGGAGAAATACCATCAGGTGAGGTTGTGAGAGATGAACGCAAGTGAATCGCTGAAGAAGAGGAGAAATCGCATAAGTTGCAGGGCAAAACGGCATTGTGCAAAGGATGCAGGAACGAGTATGAGTGCTACCTGTTTACAGGCCATGAGCCTGTAAACATTTTTGTGTAAACTGGTAGCCGCTTAGAAATTATACCCTGCATCTATCTCAAAATTTAACAATATACTGATTAATAATAATCCCCCGGTAACGGATCGGTATGCTCCATTTCTGTTGTATGTTGTTAACTGCCGGATAAACAGCCTTCAGCGCTGACTGGTCATCCGGGAATACGGTTTTAGCTGTTGCCGGTAGAGCCGGTGTATTGCAGGGAATATCATGGGATCCGTAAAGTTTTACACCGGCATAAGCAGGTGCCGGCGCAGGAAAAGAAAGAAAACATGGGAAAATTCAGTAACTTGAACCTCTGAAAATAACGGTGCCGGCTACCTGCGTGGCTTTGCACCACCGAAGTTTCACTTTGTTTGTCAGTTAAGAACATAAATACGGAAAACCATGAAAAAAGTATTATCCGGTCTGTTATTGCTCGTCATTGGCATGCCATCTGTATTTACCGCCGAGGTGCTTAAATCGCCTGATAATAAAACCATTGTAACGATCAGCCTGGATGACCGGTTGAGCTTTTCGGTGAAATTCCATGAGGAAGTGATCCTGAAAAACACCGATATCGACCTGTTGTTCAATAATCAATCCTTATACAGCCCAAAAAAATATCGGGTGGTCAGAAGCACCGTAACGGATACGGTATTTCCCGCTATCCCATACAAAAACAGCCGCATTGTTGTTGAATACAATTCCCTGGTGATCCGGTGGAATAACAAATTTAGTGTGGAATTCAGGGCATACAATCACGGTGTGGCATACCGTTTCATTACCGGTGTGGCCGGGGAGGTCGAAGTGAATGAAACGGCGGAACTGGAATTCGGAGGCGATTACACTATCTGGACATCATTCATCAAGGGATTTCAATCTGCCTGCGAGTCGACTTTTGAAAAGTTTCCTGTTTCCGGTATTCCGGAAAACCGGAATACCTACCTGCCCTTACTGGCCGAAACGAACAACCGCAGCAAGATCCTGATCACGGAAGCCGATCTGTACGATTACCCGAATATGTTCCTGAAAAAGGGAGAAAAGGAAAATGAACTGCATGCCGTTATGCCTCCTTACCCGCTTGAAACGGAACTTGTGGGGGACAGGAGCAGCAGGATAACGAAAGCAGCCGGTTATATTGCCCGGACCATCGGTCAGAGAACCTTTCCGTGGCGCCTGTTTATCCTTGCAGAGAATGATGCCGACCTGATCGAATCGGAGCTGGTTTACGTGTTGTCCCGGGAAGCAGACAACGAGGATGGCTCATGGATAAACCCCGGGCGGGTAGCCTGGGACTGGTGGAATGCCTCAAACCTGTACGGGGTGGATTTTAAATCAGGCCTGAATACGGATACCTGGAAATACTATGTTGATTTTGCCTCGGAATACGGACTGGAATACATTATACTGGATGAAGGATGGTCCTATTCAACAACCGACATTACCCGGCCCAATCCGAACCTGGACCTGGAATATCTGATTAGGTATGCGAAATCGAAAAATGTCGGGATTATTCTGTGGACAACCTGGAGAGCTCTGAATGAACAGTGGGAGGTGCTGGATCTGTACCGTCAGTGGGGTGTGGCCGGAATCAAGGTGGATTTCATGAACCGGTCGGACCAGTGGATGGTGAATTTTTATGAGAAAGTGGCTGAAGAAGCTTTCCGGCGCGAACTGCTGGTCGATTTCCATGGTGCATACAAGCCCGTGGGTTTGCGCCGGAAATATCCCAATGTGCTGAGCTATGAGGGAGTATATGGCCTGGAGAACTGCAAATGGTCGGAAATGGTCACGCCGGAACACAATTTGACCATTCCATTTATCCGGATGGTATGCGGACCCATGGATTATACTCCGGGAGCCATGCGGAATTACCATTCAAAGGAGTTTTCCCCCATTTTTGAAAGACCGTCGAGCATCGGAACCCGCTGTCATCAGCTGGCTTTGTTCATCCTCTATGAATCAGGACTGCAAATGTTTGCCGACAGTCCCTCCAACTACCGCAGAGAAGAAGAAACTACCGGCTTTCTGGCAAAAATACCGGTGGTGTGGCACGAAACCCGGGTGCTGGAAGCCAAACTGGGTGAGTATCTGGTCATAGCCCGGCGGAACGGGGATGCCTGGTATATCGGGGGGATAACCAACGGTGAAAGCCGTTCTTTTAACATTGACCTGTCATTCCTGAAATCAGGA
>Ga0136651_10001283_pt1 | contig 13838 bp, 17 predicted proteins | sample Mar14236cmmetaG_FD_94867 | JGI IMG/M metagenome (GOLD analysis project Ga0136651, IMG submission 94867) | Marine hydrothermal vent microbial communities from Guaymas Basin, Gulf of California to study Microbial Dark Matter (Phase II) - Marker... ...
TCCGAAAACTGCGCCAACAACCCATTCGCGGCGTCACCCACTGAACCCACTTTGCGTAACAGGAGATAGACAATGTCTGATCCAGTCGAGAAGAAAACTGAGCCAACGCCACCCAAGCCCGCGCCACCGTCGCCCATCAAGTCCATCCCGCTGTCGATTCAGATCGACGGCAAGTACTGCGGAGCCAAGTGCCCGTTCTGGGGTAATGAGAACTTCCGCTCTCCCTACGCCGAGAATGGCTGGCTGCCATGTGCGCTCGTCGGAGAGAGTACGCGGCAAGACCCGGGCGATAAGCAGGAGCCCAAGCGTTTTCTACGGCTTCCGCTGTGTCTGAGACACGGGGGCGTCGATGAGGCTAAACCCACTACTGGAAAGGACTTAGCGCCATGATTGAGAACCTTACTGTGCATATTCGAGAAGATGTGAAGGCACCAATGACGGAGGGGCGTGTTCCATTGCGCGTCGAGGCCCTGTACGAGATCAACCGGGGACCCAAGGTGGTCTCGGTGCCGCTGGCCATCGGCGTCAAGGACAAGGTGGACGAGATCGGGCAGTCCTTGGAAGCGTCCGTCACGGCGCTGCATTCCCGTATTTCCCGACATGGCGGCGCTCCGTGCCTCGCTTCGGACATGCTGGTGGCCCTCGGAGCCATCGGCGACCCTCGCGCCATTCTGGCTATCGTCCAGGTCGCCGCCGAACGACGGCGCAAGGCGCTTGAGATTCGGGCCAAGGAAAAGCAGACGAGTCAGGACATCAAGGACGAGAAGGCCAAGGCTGCTGCGAAGGCCGCTGTGGCGAAGAAGGCTCCTGCGCTCAAGAAGAAGTCGAAAGGCTTATTCCGGGGGTAAAGATCAAGACGTGTGGCGCGGGGTAGCTCAGTTGGTAGAGCGATGACAAGCCGCAGGTTCGAGTCCTGCTCCCGCGCCACGCAACCCCATATTAACCCCTCCAATTCCAACTTTCCCCCATAAATCAACCTTTTCTGCCATTGTTCCACGTGGAACAATCCCTCCAACGGGTGTCAGAAACTGTGTCATTTCGGATTTGTGACACACTTGGGACACTTTTTGACACACTTTTCTCTTGACATTGGCCGATAATCGTGGTAAAGAGGGGTTATGGACACACGCATGTGGTTAGGGGTAGGCTCCATTCTGGTCATGATAGCGTGCCTGATTGTCGTTTCCATCATGGACGAGCGCAAGGACGGGGAGTGGTAATGCCAGGACGCGGCAAAGTAATCGACGAAGAGAAGAAGGACTGGCTGAAAGAGGTCGGGCGCTGGGACCAATTCCTCAAGCAGCGCGAGGAGATGAAAAGCGAAGGCGTAGCCCCGGCTCGTGCGAGAGAGCTGGCATTCGACGAACAGTGGGAAGCCTATCACGCAGAACAGAACGGCAACGACGATGAGCGCTCACATGACCCAGAAGGCCTTACCGTGGAACCCGGCACTGAGCCCTCTCTTGTGGCGCCTCCCGTCGTCTCAATGCCCAAGGCCAGCGTGCGGAAACGCACACCACGAGCCACAAAGGACAATCTGGCCTCGGACCGCCGCGTTTTCACCAAAGACATGTTCAAAGACAAGCCGCCGATTACGAAGGCCGACGAGGTCTCGTGGGTCTGGGACAACCTCCTCTTCGACGACATCGAGCCCGAGGATGCCCCGAGTGCTGGGGCGTTAGCGCTGTTTTACTGGTGCAAGGAGAATGCCCGCGGTAGAGAAGGGCTCTACATCGCGGTATTGAAACAGGCGTTGCCGACACGGAGCGAGGTTGACGTCCGGGGTTCACTGAAGGACGATGGGAAGGCGCTTGAATTTGTTGAGGGACTTCGACAATCCGCCGAAGCCGCCGATGCCGAAGGGCTGGATCTACAACCAGATGGTGCCGAGGACGATGCTCGAGAACTTGAAGTTCCGAGCGATGATCCAGAGACGCTGTCTGCTTGAGCCAGACTTCCGCGCGGAGGTGATACAAATGTGCGCGAGGGACACTCTGTTCTTCTGGAACACGTTCCTGTATACCCACGACCCGCGCCTCAAGCCCAAGTCGACAGTGGTTCCCTTCATCACGTGGCCGTATCAAGAAGATATCATAATCGACGCCCATAACGCCATCGGCAACGAAGACTACGGGAATGACAAGAGTCGCGACATGGGCGTTTCGTGGATCGCCTGTGGCTCTTTCCTGCACCCCTTCATATTCAACGACCTGCTCACGTTCATCATGATGTCCCGCAAGGCTGATCTTGTCGATAAGAAGGGTGCGCCCGGTTGTCTGTTCTGGAAGATCGACTTCATGCTGAAATACTTGCCGTCGTGGTTGCGACCCAAGATCGGACGCAAGGAGCTGCAGATCGAGAATCAGGACAATGGTTCTGTGATTAACGGCGAGTCAACGACGAGCGATGCCAGTCGTGGTGGCCGCGCAACAGCAATGATGCTGGACGAGTACCCGGCTTTCCCGTACCGCGAGGCGCTGGACGTCCGGGCTGCGGCGGAAGACGTCTCTAACTGTCTCTGGTACGTCGGGACTCCCAAGGGCGACAACCATCCGTTCGCCGACATCATGCGCCGTTCGGACATCAAGAGGCGTAGCATACACTGGACAGAGCACCCACACAAGGCGCGTGGGCTCATCATCAAGGCCGATGGCAACCCGTCGTCGCCGTGGTACGAGCGAGAGTGCAAGCGCCGTAGTCCGGTCCGTATCGCGCAAGAGCTGGACATCGACTACCAGGGCAGTAGCTTCACCTTCTTCGACAACATGAGCGTGAAGGACCATATCACGGAATACGCGCGTCCTCCGTACCTTGAGGGTGTTCTGGACTTCGACCGCGAGACGTTTGAGCCCGCCGGGTTCCGGAAGCAGAAAGGCGCTCCGTTGCGCCTCTGGGTCAATGTCGATGTTCATGGCCGCGTGCCCGTAGGCAAGTATTCGATTGGCGCAGACGTGGCGTTCGGGACCGGCGCGACGCCGTCGTGCCTGAGTGTCTACAACACGGAGACCGGCGAGAAGGCCGCGGAATACATCTGCAACACTGTGGCGCCGACGGCGTTCGCGAATGTCTCGGCTGCGATTGGCAAGTGGTTCTGCAACGCTCTCATCTGTCACGAGCACAACGGCCCTGGCGGTCCGTATGTCAAGCGGCTGCAGGAGATCGGCTACCACAACCTGTATCGCCGGGAGCACGAGGGCCGCGCTACTCGCAAGCGTACACAGCAAGTCGGTTGGCATTCCAGCGCCAGCACGAAGATAACGCTCTTAGAAGAGTACAGAGACGCCTTGCTTGGCGGCGGGTTCGTGAATCGCAGCGAGGCCGCGATGCTGGAATGTCTGGAGTATGAGTTCACGCAGTCCGGGAAACTGGAGCACATGGGCAGCGTCAACAGTGACGACCCCAGCGCCTCTGGAGACCATCACGGTGACTTGGTTATCGCCGATGCGTTGGCGCTCCGTGGTGCGACCGGAGTTCTGGGCAAGGAAGCGATCCCCGACGAGTTCATTCCAGAGAATTCGATTGCAGGTAGAACGCAAGCGGTCGAACGCGAGTTGGCATTGGCGAACAGTGAGTGGTCTAACAGTGATTGGGTATAACCCCAGGAAGAGGAGATGGCTATGAGTGGAATCAGGAAGTTGATTGCGGATCTCGGCGGCAAGAAATTCGTGATGTCGATCTTCGGCGTCTTGGCAATCGTTCTGCAGGAGAAATGCGGTATCTCCGAAGACCAGACGATGTACATTGCCGGCATCGTGGCGACGTTCGTTGGTTCTCAGGGATTGGCCGATGGCCTGTCCAAGGGCGCGACGTCTTCGCAGGCGGCCAAGGCTGCTGAGTAATGTGGGCAGGAATCATCGAGGGCATTGCCCGTGCCATAAAGGTTTTCTTTGGAATGGACAAGCCGCACGAGGAGAAGATAGACGATGGTGGTTCGAGTCCTGATAGCTTGCGTGCTACTGACGACGAGTTGCTTGCTGACTTCGGGGTGCGGGTTGACCCTGGGGCCGAAGGAAGCGACGAGGACGCTGGTAGTTAGAACAGGCAAGCCCGGTGTCGTGGCGCGGCCTTCCAAGGTCTGGCTGCGTGAGATCAACGGCACTGTCCAGGACGAGCAGTGGATTAGCGGCTGGGTGGTTATGCCCCCGGACCACTACAACGTAATTGCGCGGAAGCTGGGCTTGCCCACAACCGACGAGGCTGTGTTGAAGATGTCAACGGAGAATCCAGATGGCTAAGGCTATCGACTACGACAGACTCATAGAGGCGCGGCGATACAGTCAGAGAGCGCTCTTGCCTTTCCGACAGGAGCGTACGCACGCCCTCAAGCAATACGTCGGCAACAGATATTCCACGAATGGAGCCTCAAGGCCCATTCATGCCAACCTTCTTGAGATGGCGGTAGAGATTTACGTCCGGCAACTCGCTGCTGGTGTGCCCCGTGTCATGGTCAGCACTCACCACGACCACCTCCGCCCGGACGCCCTCGAACTCGCTACCGCACTCAATCATCTCATCGACGAGCTGGACTTGGGGGCCACCTTGCAGCGCTGGGTTAAAGATGCCATCTTTGGCATGGGCATCATGAAGGTCGGGATTACCGACTCTCCTCCCAAGAAGATAGCCGGCTTCCGGCACAGCGCGGGCCAACCATTCGCCGATGTTATATCCCTCGACGATTGGGTGCATGACATGACGGCGGATACCTTGGAAGAGGTCGCGTACTGCGGACACCGTTACACCGTCGCGCTTGAGTTCCTGAAGGGCAACGACCTCTTTGACCAGGGGCTCGTCAATCAACTCGTGCCTGACCACGGAGACGCCGAAGAAGAGGAGAGCGGCAGCGACGACGCGGCCGAGATATCGACGGGCAATCAAAGCTACGCGGGTGGCGACGAATCCTACCGCGACACCGTAACACTCTGGGATTACTGGCTGCCGGTTGAGCAGAAGATCGTAACTGTCCCGGACCAGACTAGCATAGAAAAGAAGCCCTTGCGTGAAGTGGATTGGAACGGCCCGCAACTCGGCCCATACCACCTCCTCGGATTCAAGGACGTTCCGGACAACATCATGCCGCTGCCCCCTGTGGCGGGGCTGATGGAATTGCACGAGCTGTACGCCAACCTGACTCGGAAACTCGCGCGACAGGCAGAGCGCCAGAAGACCATCCTTGGCGTGATGAGCGGTGGCGCGGAAGATGGCCGCGCAATCACGAGGTCCAACGACGGCGATGCAATCGGAATGGTTGATCCCCAGTCGGCGGCTGAATTCAAATTCGGCGGCCCTGATAATATGCTGCAGGCATTCAGCATTGACATCAAGGGCCTGTTCTCGTGGATCGGCGGCAACCTGGACCTGCTTGGCGGCCTGTCTCCCATGTCAGAGACACTCGGGCAAGACAAGATGCTGGCACAGTCGGCCTCGGGCCTGATTGTGTCCATGCAGGAGGAGACGGTCAAGCGTACCACCGGCGTAATACGGGATCTGGCGTACTGGCTCATTACCGACCCGTTCATAGAGTTGCCCCTCACGAAGAGAACCCCGGGCTTCCCACGAGAGGCGTTGCCGTTCAAGTTCACTGCCGACTCCATCGACGGCAACTGGATTGATTACAATTTCCGGATTTCGCCTTACTCGATGATGCAGCAGACTCCAATGCAGAAATTCTCGATGCTCAATCAGATACTCTCGGGCGTCTACGCTCCCATGCTACAGATCATGCAGCAGCAGGGCATCTCGATTGATATGCAGGAGCTGACGCGCCTGATGTCGACGCTGACCGATATGCCGGAACTGCGTGATATCTTACTCCAGAGCGAACCACAGCAGGACGCGGGGGAGCCGATAGGCGAGAAGCCCCCGAAGGCCGCCAACACAACGAGGACAAACATACGGGTAAACAGGCCGGGGGTCACGCGAGAGGGCGCAGACCAAGCCCTTCGCACTGATCTCATTAACGGCGCCCAGAACGACGACCAGAAAGCAGCGATAGGAAGGGCACCTTCATGACACCACCAGAAGACAACACAGTTTGCGGGCTACACGGGGACTTAAATGCAGCCATTAAGAGCGTAGACAAGAAGGCAACAGAGATACTTGCAAAGCTCGGCGAGGGTGCGGTACTGCTGGAGAACCATAAGGTGCGCCTTGGGATAGTAGAGAAAATTGTCTATGGGACAACCACGTGTGTGCTCCTCACCGTCATTGGGTATGTGATTAAATCAACGATGAACAGCGGAGGTTAAGGTGCCGAGCTACGATTTCGAGATACTGAAGACCGGCGAGATCGAGGAGATATCCATGACCATCGCCGAGATGGAGAAGTGCAAGCGCAAGGACGGGACGAGCGTGCTCCCTGATGGACGCCGCGCACAGCAACTCGTCTTGGCGTGCCCGGTCGGTCACACGCCCGGAGCATGGCCGATGAAAAGCGTTGGGCTGGGCGTTACGCCGGACCAAGTGAAGCAGGCAGAGAAAGAATACGCGGAACATGGCGTTCCGACGAGTTTCACCCCAGACGGACGCGCAATCCTGCGCGACCGAGGCCATCGGAATGCCGTCTTGAGAGCAAGAGGGTATCACGATAAGGACGGAGGATACGGAGATGCCACGTAAAGGTAAAAACAGGAACAAGAATCGACAGGCCCCTGCACCGGCCCCTGCGCCGGCCGATGGCGGAGGAGTTGCAACGCTTCACGCAGCCGATGAGCCCACGGCAGGTTCCGACAGGCAGCCCCCCGACAACCCCGGAAGCCCTGCAGCGGCAAAGAACGCGATGGATGCGATGGCGCAGCAGTTGGGCCTGGAAGGACAGGCGACCTCCGGCCACGACGGAGAAGACGTAATTGGAACTCTGACCGATCTCGGTCCTGCTCGTAATCAGGGAACTCAGGTCGATCCAAGTAGCGATATGCTGGATGAGGAAGATGGCACGGAAGGTATTTCCCCGGCGCCCGCTCCCGATCCAGATGCAAATCAAGACGGTTCGGAGGATGGCGAAGAATACGATCCCGCCCTTCTTGCCAGAGCCCAGGTCCACGGTCTCGACGAGGCCGCGGTCAAGGCGACGTTCCCGAGTGCTGAGGAGGCACAAAGGGCATTCGATTTTGCTGACCGCCAAGCTCTTGCGGCGATGCAGCAGAACGTGCCCATTGCTCCCGTGGCCCCCGGAACGGCGGATTCGGCAATGCCTGCTGCGCCTGCTGCAATGCCAGCGCCAGCGGCTGCCCCTCCAGTGACTCCGGCTGCTGCCCCGGCGGAAGCGCCCGCTGTGCGGTTCGACCCGGACGAATTTGGAGAAGCGGCGGCTGCGGCACTGAATGCACAGGCCGAATCGCACGCCGCGCAAATGGCTGCGATTCAGGCATCGCTGGACAGGCAAGCGCAAGACGCTGCGGAGACCCGACTGGTCGCGCAGGAGACCCGAGCCGTTGAGCAATTCCACCGTGGCTTCGACAGTTTGCCGGAGTCTTGGCAGGATGCGTTGGGGGACGACCTCTCTCAGCAAAAGCTCTTTCTAGCGGCACAGCATCTGGCGAGGGGGCAGTACATGAATGCCACGCCGGAAATGATTGTAGAAGCTGCGGCGCGGAGTGCGTTCGGAGCACAACTCGATGTAATCACCAGACAGGAAGCCTTGGACACCCATCAGTCGCGCAGGGAGCAGACACAGTTCGCTTCGTCTGCGTCAACTGATGCCCCCGTGATTGGCCCGGACGCTGCACGGCAAACTATGGAGCAGGGCATCCGGGATTTGGGAATCCTACGGGGTTAAGCTGTTTGGTCGGACACAAGGAGATAGCACAATGGCATCTGAACTGATGGTAGAAGACCTGAGAGACCTAATGACGGCCACTCAGGAGCGCCAGAAAAAGAAGACCTTCACCGACTTGTCGTATGAACTCCAGCGCTTCGTGGTCATGCGCGAGATGTTGAAGAAGTCGAATAGCCGCTTCCAGGACGGGGATTACTACAAGTTCGAGGCCCTGATGAACGACTCGGGCTCTGCTCGGCTTACGGCCCCGTATGCGGTTGACGCCGTCAACAGCGTCGATGGGCTCGTGTCTGCGTCTGTGGGTTGGAAGTTCGCTGACACGAACTGGCAGATCGACAACCGCGAAATCAAAGTCAACAGCGGCATGGCGACGCAGATCCTCAATATCTGGAATGTCAAAGAACACCAGGCCATGGTTTCCCTGGCGAAGATGCTCGAAAGACTCTTCTGGGGCAAGCCTGTCAACGCCGCGGATGTCATGGTCCCATACGGCGTGTTCTACTGGATCGTCCAGAATGCCGCCTCCACGGGCGGGTTCGAGGGTGGCAATCCGGCTGGTTTTCCCGGTGGCGCGGCAGGGCTCGACAGTGACCTGTACCCGAACTGGAAGAACTGGACGGACACGTACAGCAAGTTCACTTTCGAGGACATGGTTAGCGCAATGCGCAAGGCCGCCTACAAGACCGGCTTCACCGCGCCGATCTCGTGGCCCGGAAACGTCGATGCTTCACGCTTGGGGTGGTACTGCAACTTCGACACCCTGATGAACATGGAGAACATCCTGCGTGCGCAGAACGACAACCTCGGGTCTGACCTTGCCAAGATGGACGGGAGAACCGTTTTCCATGGCGTTCCCGTTGAGTCCGTGCCTTACCTGGACGGCAACGTCGATGCCACCAACCCGATTATCGCTATTGATTGGGCCACGTTCCACCCGGCGTTCCTGAGCGGGCAGCATTTCCGTCGCAGCAAGCCGCAGGTTGCCCCGCAGTCTCACAACGTCGTTGTGACATGGGTTGATCTCGGTTTCAACTTCGTTTGCGAGGATCGCCGCAAGCAGAGTATGATCGTTTACACCAGTTAATTGACCGGGCTTCGCGCCGCTGGCCGATCTGACATGGCAGCGGCGGAAGCCCAAAACAGAGAATGGAGGAATAGTTATGTCAACATACACTCAAGGACCAGGGGGTGGAATCCAGAAGAAGATTCGGGTCTTTTTCACCGGCACAGGGGCGTTGAAGCCGGGCTTTGGCCTGTGCTACGACAAGGACTATGCGACCACCAAGACTGGTGAGACCGCAACAGACGCATTCGGGAAGCGCACGAGCGCGGTTGCCGTGCCCGATGCGACCAACAACAACACCTTCGCGGGTGTCACGACTCAGAGTTACATCGCCAATTCGCTTGGGCAGTGGATCGAGATCTACGAGCCCGGTTCGTTCTGCAACGTGCTTGCTGGCGCCGATACGGTTGCCGGCGAGACTTTGCTCACCTGTGCAGCCGGTACTTCCGGCGATGTGGGCTGGTTCAGCCGCATGGGTCACATGGGCAGAGGCACGGCGAGAGCCATGCAGACGACCACGAATATCCTGGAGAGCGACCTTCCGGGAGCCAATGCCACGCTGGACGCCACCGGTCTTATCCTTACGGACTCGGGCGCAGACTTCGTGACAGCCGAAATCGCCGCTGGCGATACGGTCAACATCATCGCGGGCGAAGACGACGGCACCAATGCAGCGGTCCCGGCCAGCTACACAGTGGCTTCGGTGACGGACCTCAACAACTTGGTCCTGACCGCGGCTGCTGCCGACGCCGGAACCATGCAGGTCTCGTACTACATCGTCCGCGCCGACCCACAGGTCTACGTGGAGTTGCTCGATGGTGATGAGTCCGGGTGCCAGGAGACGGTCAGCATTCCGTCTGTCGGTCATGCTACGGCGGATACCTTTACCGTCATGCCGGGTGGCAAGACGTACTTCTGCAACACCATCACCATCGGTACGGACAACGCTCGGGCTCCTTTGGCCGAAGGCACTTACTTCGGGCAGACGAAGTCCTTCTGGGGCTACAGCGCGTTCACCACGAACGATGTGGAGATTGAGCTGGACACAGACGGCAAGCAGTTGGCTGGTGACGCGGACGTTCGTGCCGTGCTGCACGCTGGATTGCTGGACGCGGTAGGCGAGTTCTTCTTCCTCCAGTGGGACGGGAACTGGCGTTGCATCAATTTCTTGGGCGCGACGTTCGCCACATCGTAAGGAAATAGGCCTCTCTGAGGTCTGGGGTGGAGTCGGCCGGTTCCGGCTGGTCGGCTCCTATACCCCATCTTTGGCCCGGAGCAGAAACCCCAGGACGAGAGTAGGAGCAGGACATGCCAGACGAAAAGAAGCCGAACCTCATGGACAACCTACCCGAGCAGGCGGAGAAGCTGCTGCGCGAAGCGCTGGCGATTCCACTGTCTGAGCGCATCTCAGACCCCATTTTGCGGGGCTACTGGAAGTGGCACAAGATCAACGCCAATGTTCAGGGCGGTCCATTGACACCACAGGTAGCTGCGGTGCTCGTGATGGTTATCGACAGGCGTCGGAAGACCCGGACAGACGAGGGTGACGACACGGGAGACAAGGACAATGGCTGAATCGACGCTGAGTGCCCAATGGTCGAGTTTGCGCGAGTCCGTAGGTCGCTTTCTTGATTACGGCACAGAGCCGTCGAATTGGAGCGCTCAACAGGAAGCCGACGTGGAGCGGATTCTGGTGGCGGGATTGCGGGATTTCTACTTCCCGCCCGGCAACCTGAATCCCGGAGGCCACGAGTGGTCTTTCATGGAGCCTACTTTGACCATTACCACCGTTATACCGGCTGAGGTTACGGCTGGGCAGACTATTACGGCCACGACAGGAACGTCAGAGTTGACGCTCTCTGCGGAACTGGCTGACCTACTCTACAATGCCAGCATCACGCTCGATCCCACGGGGAACGCGGAGGTTGTTACGGTTGCCGCGATAGACGGGGTGACGGTTACGATATTCGAGACCTTGGAGAACGCCTACGCCGCCGATGCCTTCAACTACACAAACCCGCCGCAGGAGGACTACGACGCCCCGGATAACTTCGGGTCCATCTCCGGGCCGCTGGTCTTCAGACGCCACGACGGGATGTACCACACCATCAAGGGCCGTGGAGAGGGCGAGATCCGGTCCATGCGTCAGCAGCCAACGAGTGGGGCGCCCATCTACTTCGCGATTCGTCCGCGCGAGTTTGACGGCACGACAGGACAGAGGTTCTCCTTCATGCTTTGGCCCACGCCTGACATCGTGTACACTCTTGAGGCGACGTATCAGGTGTTGCCCGACGCATTGACGATAGCGGCTCCGTATCCGCTCGGAGGCGCGTCGTTCGCGAATTTGCTGGAGCTTTCGTGTCTTCGCAAGGCGGAGCACTTCTTCAACGACGAGGTTGGCGTTCACAGCGCGGAGTTTGAGAAGGCGCTTGTTGGCGCGGTGCTTCGTGATGAACGCATGAGCACACCGAAGTGTTTCGGTCAAAACTTGGATCACAGCGACGGACCTCGTGCGGTTTCGATAGCTCAGTCCAAGCATTACATGAACGGGGATCTGCTCTTTTAGGAGGTTACAATGCAGAATCATCAGTTTTACGGATGGGCGAATGAGTCGGAGATTCCCGAAGAGGCGAGTCTGTTTTTGCTCGATAATCTTCCAACATCTCTCCATTGGCTCCGATCTGGCCTCGGGCCGCCGACTGGCACGCCCGACGCCATTTTCTACTGGGACGGCACGAATGAGGTGCTCTACAAGAACAACGGCGGCGTCTGGACTATCGACACTGCTGCTGCTGAAGGCGGATTCTCGGGTGTCGATGTACTGTTGAGCGATGGCGACGACACAGTCATTGGCCGCGTGGTTCTGGCCGCCGGAACAACCATCACAGTCAACACCATGGGCGTCACGATGGACGACGGTGCGAGTGAGCCAGACGTCAAGATAGTCGCCCGTCGTGCGGGGGTAGCCTTTGCGACGGTCAACAACGATGGCGCGGAGCAACTCACGGCCGGGAACACTGCGGACGGCGCGGCCCTGATTACATTCCACATTGAGAACGACTCGGGGACAGACAATCTCGTTATCTCCGGTTTCGTCAAGTTCACAGTCTGCTAGGAGGATATCATGCGAAAGCTGTTTCTCACCCTGACGATCCTGCTCTGTGCGGGAGTCGCCTTCGGGGCGACCAAATTCCCGGTGTACTCCAGCACGGCGAGAACCATCGACGCGACTGCGACCACGGGTGTCGTGAGCGAGATATCCTTCGCCTTCGGCGGCGGCGCAACCGGGTCTATGATAATCACTGAGCCGTCCATGTTTGCAAAAACCGTGGCAACGACGGGCGGGGATTACGCGACCCTTGACTTGGCCATTACTGCTTATCTGGCAGACGACGATTACCAAGAAGCTGTTATCCGCATCTCTGACGACCAGACAACCGCCGTTACGCACACTCTTATCAAGCCCGTAACGCTTACGTCCTGTGAAGGCCAGGCAACTCTCACCTTTACTGAGAAGTGGGTTGTTAGCAACAACTTCGAGGCGCACAAGATCGACTTCGTTAATCCTGCCACTACGGGCGCTAATCCGGCCCTTGACCTTGGAGTGAATGAAGATCATTCCGCATACTTCTACAACTGTAGCTTCACGAAAGGATTCAATAACGCCAGGTTTCTGCGTTTGCGCAGCGACGTAGCGGCTCAGGTTGTTTTTGAGGGGTGCCTGTTCAATGCAAATGACAGCGGGGCTTCTCATATATTGATCCGCACTGCCTCTGGCGAAGTCGATGTTACGCTGAAAAATACCACGATTACAACTGGCACTGATCCGTGGTTAGAAGTTCAAGAAGATGGATCGGAGCTACACGCTTTCAACGGGTCCGTGATTCCAAGCGCCATGATTGAGGCCACCGTTACCAACACCTTCGTAGTAGAGTACGACTCAAGCAGCAATGTGACGGAAACGGGAGGCGGCGCTGGCACAGTCACCTTCGTGATGCTGTCCGATGCAGCCCGGGTTCAAGTGGGCGAGATCGGCACTGCGACATACGGCGATGTACAGTCGTTTATTGATAACACGCAAACGGCGGGGCTTATCTCAGGTGGCGAGGTCACAGAGAATGCAGCACTTGACGGGACGATTGATATCGCTGCGGCTACTGGATATATCCGGTCTGCGGCAAGTGATATCGGAGCGTTACAGTCGTTCGATATTGCAGCGTCCACTGCGGTAGCGGTAGCGACATACGCTAACTTCATCTACGTTGATTACAACGCAGGGACTCCGGTATATGCGACCACAGCAACTCAAGGCGACGTGAATGGATGGACCAAGTTTATGATAGCGCGGGTTTGGAAAGATGATGATGCGCATTTACACATGGCTCGGATTGGCAACTTCATCGCGGACATCTTCAATAAGACACAGAATCAACTCCTTGAGGTAAACGGGCCTACGCGATCTACCGGGATTGTCACGACCGAATCAACTGATGCAAGCCATGACCGGGGACTGACAGTAACGGGCGGTAACGCATGGAACGGGCTGCGTAGACATACGTTGGAAGCGCGGGATTCGCTCTTAGACCACACTATCACCGGGGTCGCGACGGTCACGCAGACGTTTGAACTTACCGGCGACTATCAAAGTGATTTCTGCCATGGTTGTCATATTCTCATCGGCGGTAGCACTGGCAACGACGGCGTTTACCACGTTCAAAGTGTTTCTTATGCTGCACCGACAACGAGCGTTGTCGTCGAGGAGGTTATCCCTGACGCGACTGCTGACGGCCACATGCATTACCAGGCTTATCGAATCTGGTATAATTCCGCTGATGTTGGGTGGGACGAGTATTCTGAAGCTGAAGTCTTCTTGTCGAACACGCTCTATAACGATGCTACGCAGAATCAGGTATCGGCACTTCAGACGTTGGCTAACAATCGCTATGGCGTGTACTGGGTATTCATATCCGGCGATAACGACATCGAAGTAGTGTGGGGGCA
>Ga0136651_10001286_pt1 | contig 13821 bp, 9 predicted proteins | sample Mar14236cmmetaG_FD_94867 | JGI IMG/M metagenome (GOLD analysis project Ga0136651, IMG submission 94867) | Marine hydrothermal vent microbial communities from Guaymas Basin, Gulf of California to study Microbial Dark Matter (Phase II) - Marker... ...
AAGACGTATCATCCGAACGTTGGCGCGAAAGACTTCACCCTTGGCCCTGACGTAATTTCGGAGCTTTTCAATCTCATCTCTCGGCCTTTCGATTGCCTCGGTGAGGGCTCGGTGGAACTTCTCGGACTGCTCAAGGACAAGGGCTTTATAGAGATCTTCTTTGTTTTCAAAGAACTTGTACATGGTCCCAACGGCAAACTCGGCTTTTTGGGCAATCTCCTGCATGCTGACGTTGTGAAAGCCCTTCTCTGAAAAAAGCCTAAGGGCGGTTTCAAGGATCTCCTGCCGGTGTCTGAGGAATTCCCGCTCTTTTCTCGATAACCGCTTTTCCTCCATTTTCAACCTCATAAAATATCGTGTCACTAAATGTACTTTGGTTCAGAATATGACGGTGAATTCATAAAGTCAAGTCAAAAGAGGGACGGCGATGAACTTATTGTGATGATTATAAATCGACGAATCTCCCAGGGCCTAATCCCTGAAACCGGAATTGCCGTTATTTTGAGAAATTTATATGGAATTTATGAAATTAATGGGTATAATAGTAGGGTTTAGGTGCGAAATACTGATCAGCTTAAAGGAATAATAGGCCATTAACGGCTGATTTCAATCATTAAACCCCTTTCAAGGAGGCCGTGAGAAATTGAACCCCTTTTATAAAAACCTTGCCCTCTGGCTCGTAATCAGCCTCATGATGGTGATGCTTTTTCAGATCTTCAAACAGCCGGACAGGGGCAGTATGGCGATCAGCTACAGTGATTTTCTCAATATGGTGGAGAGCGGGAGCGTAAACCAGGTGACCATCCAGGGGGAAAATATATCGGGGATGTCCGGCCAGGGACCTTTCAAGACCTATGCCCCCAAAGACCCCGAACTGATCAGTCTCCTCAGGAGCAAGGGGGTAAAGATAACTGCCAGGCCCCTGGAGGATTCCTCCTGGTTTCAGGTCTTTCTCTCCTGGGTCCCCATGTTGCTCCTTATAGGCGTATGGATATTCTTCATGCGGCAGATGCAGGCCGGAGGAGGAAAGGCCCTCTCCTTTGGCAAGAGCCGAGCCAGGCTCCTGAGCGACTCACAGGAAAAGGTCACCTTTGAAGATGTGGCGGGCATTGATGAGGCCAAAGAAGAACTTGGTGAGATCGTGGAGTTCCTGAGCGATCCAAAGAAATTCACCAGGCTGGGCGGCAGAATTCCCAAAGGGGTGCTGCTGGTAGGCTCTCCAGGCACGGGCAAGACACTCCTGGCACGGGCCATCGCCGGCGAGGCAGGGGTACCCTTTTTCACCATCAGCGGCTCGGATTTTGTGGAGATGTTCGTGGGTGTGGGGGCCTCCAGGGTGAGGGACCTCTTTAACCAGGGAAAGAAAAACGCACCCTGTATCATATTTATTGACGAAATAGACGCCGTGGGCCGGCATCGTGGAGCAGGATTAGGCGGTGGGCATGATGAGAGGGAGCAGACCCTGAACCAGCTCTTGGTGGAAATGGACGGTTTCGAGTCAAACGAGGGGGTCATTCTCATATCTGCCACCAACAGGCCTGACGTGCTTGATCCCGCCCTGCTCAGGGCGGGCCGTTTCGACCGGCAGGTGGTGGTACCGGTCCCTGATCTCGGCGGAAGGGAGGGCATCCTGAAGGTCCATCTCAGGAAAAAACGTGTATCCGATGATGTGGATACCTCTGTCCTTGCCAGGGGGACCCCGGGGTTTACCGGCGCTGACCTTGAGAACATGGTGAACGAGGCCGCGCTCATGGCCGCCAGGAGGGGAAAGGACAAGGTGGAGATGTCCGACTTTGAGGATGCCAAAGACAAGGTCCTCATGGGCACGGAACGCAAAAGCATGATCATCAGTGAGGAGGAGAAAAAAATTACCGCCTATCATGAATCGGGTCATACCCTGGTGGCCAGGCTCCTTCCCGACACGGACCCTATTCACAAGGTTACCATCATACCCAGGGGTAGGGCCTTGGGCCTGACCCAGCAGCTCCCCATTGACGAGAAGCACACCTACCCCAAGGAGCACCTGCTGAACAACATCGCAATACTGATGGGTGGAAGGGCCGCCGAGGAGATCGTGCTCAACACGGAAACCACCGGCGCTGGAAACGATATTGAAAGGGCATCCGAGCTCGCTCGCAAGATGGTCTGCGATTTCGGCATGAGCAAGGAGCTTGGCCCCTTGAGCTTCGGCAAGAGGGACGAACAGATCTTCCTCGGCCGGGAGCTCTCCCAGCACAGGGACTACGCTGAAGAGACCGCCCGGAAGATCGATGAGGAGGTGCGTAGTATCGTTACCGACGCCTACGATAAGGCATCTCAGCTCATCAGGGATAATATTGATACCATGCACAGGATGGCCACCGCCCTCCTGGAGAAGGAGACCCTCACGGCCAAGGATGTGGACGACATAATCGCAGGGGGCCGGGCAGAGGGAGAAGAAGGGAAGGCCGGCGGGGCCGGGGAGAAAGAGGCTCCCTCGGGTGAGACGCCAGACCCCGGCCCACACTCAGACAGGGAAGATATAGACCCTGATTCCCCAGAGGAGGGGAAGGGGTAGGATGGACCTTGTCCTGAAATGGGGAGGGCACACCCTTGACCTAAGGGCAAGGACCCACGTCATGGGGGTCCTCAACGTAACCCCCGACTCCTTTTCAGACGGGGGCCGCTATTTTGACAGGGACAGGGCCGTAGAACACGGCCTTGAAATGGAGCGGGCCGGGGCCGACATCATAGATGTGGGGGGAGAATCAACCAGACCCTATTCCAGAGAGATCTCCCCTGCCCAGGAGATGGACCGGGTGATACCGGTCATCGAGGCCCTCAGGGATGAGGTCTCCGTGCCCATCAGCATAGACACCTGCAAGGGCCGGGTGGCATCAGAGGCCATCAGGGCCGGGGCCTCCATGATCAACGATATAACCGCCCTCAGGTTTGATCCCGAGATGGGCCGGATCGCGGCGGATGCCAGGGTCCCCGTGATACTGATGCATATGAGGGGCAGCCCGGGGAACATGCAGGATAACCCCGTGTACCAGGATCTCACAGGTGAGATCCTCGGGTTTCTGAGGGATGCGATTGAGCGTTCCCTGGCCGCAGGCATCAGCCGCGATTTGATCGTTGTGGATCCGGGTATAGGCTTTGGAAAGACCTTTGATCATAACCTTCAGATCATCAGGGATCTCTCTGTGTTCAGGGATTTAGGGCGCCCTATCTTAATAGGCCCGTCCAACAAGGCCTTTATCGGCCATATCCTGGACAGAAGGCCCCATGAAAGGGATACGGGCACCATGGCCTGTGTGGCCGCCGGGGTAATGAACGGGGCCCACATGGTGAGGGTCCACCACGTGGGAAAGGCCGTGGAGACCGTGAGGATCATCGACGCCATAAAACGGGGAAGGGCGGGATGAGGGAACCATGCTTTTCTGTATCGATATCGGCAACACGAATATTGTCCTGGGAGTAACCGACGGAGAACAGGTGATTCACCACTGGCGGATCAGGACCGAAAAGGAGATTACCGCCGATGAATTAGGCATCCTTGTGGGTACCCTGTTCCAGTGGAAAGGGCTGACCTTCCAGGATATCACAGACACCATCATATCCTGTGTGGTGCCCCCCCTGCTGAACACGGTGGAGGACTTTTCCCGGCGCTATTTCAGGATTGAGCCCATGATTATCGGCCCCGGGACCAGGACCGGGATGCCCATCCTCTACGACAACCCCAAAGAGGTGGGGGCCGACCGGATTGTAAACGCGGTGGCCGCCTATGAGAAGTACAGTACCGCCCTGATCGTGGTGGACTTCGGCACGGCCACCACCTTCGACTATATCTCAAAGGATGGGGCCTATATGGGCGGGGCCATTGCCCCCGGCGTGATAATCTCCTGCGAGGCGCTTTTCAAGGAGGCATCCAAACTCCCCAGGGTGGAGATATTCGCCCTGCCTGAAACGGTGATAGCAAAAAACACCATCAGCAGCATGAACGCGGGCATTATCTACGGTTACGCGGGCCTGGTCGACGGTATCGTAAGAAGGATGAGGAATGCGTCCGGTGAAGATCCTCTGGTCATTGCAACGGGGGGGCTGGCCCCTGTTATCTCAGAGGTCTCTGAAACAATAGCAGAGGTTGAGGAATTCCTGACCCTCCAGGGACTAATCATCCTGTTCAAGAGAAACAGCTAATCCACCACACTTCCATGCCTCCTTCGGAATCCAGAAGACTACCGCCCCTCAAACCGCCCAGACTGAGGCCTGGGGATCAGATCGGCGTTGTCTCTCCTGCGGGACCCGTGTCCGAATCCCAACTGAAACCGGGACTGGACCTGCTCAGATCCCGCGGTTTCAGGCTCCGTGTGGCCCCGCACGTGTACGACAGACGGAAATATCTGGCAGGAGACGATGGAGACAGGGTCTCAGACCTCCACCAGATGTTCCTGGACAGGGAGACAAAGGCCATATTCTGTACCAGGGGCGGATACGGCACCCTCAGGCTCCTTCAGAGGCTGGACTACGACCTGGTCAGGGATCACCCTAAGATAATCGTGGGCTACAGCGATATAACGGCCCTCCTCATGGCCATTAACAGGATGACCGGGCTCATAACCTTCCACGGGCCCATGGTCCGTGGACTTTCAGGCCTTGAAGGGGACAGCCTTGAGCGTCTCCTGGCCATGGTCTCGGGAGCAGATCCAGTCCGGTTAGGCCCCATGGGGGGAATCTCCCTTATCCCCGGGAGGACCTCAGGCCCTCTTATGGGAGGGAATCTGAGCCTTATCTGCCACCTCACAGGCACCCCTTTTTTCCCTTCCCTTGAGGGATCGATCCTCTTTGTTGAGGACAGGGGAGAGCCCCTGTACCGCATAGACCGCATGCTGACCCATCTCGTGCTGACCGGTCGGCTAAAGGGGATCGTGGGTCTCATGGGAGGGGAGTTCGTGGAATGCGGAGACTCCTCGGCAGTGGATTATCTGCTCATGACCGTTGCCTCTGATCTGAATATCCCCCTTGCCACCCGGATTCCCGCAGGACACGGTCCCGTTAACCTGGCCCTCCCCCTTGGTATCCCCGTCAGCTTTGACACGGCCTCCATGACCCTGTCCCTGCAGGAATCATGTGTTGTCTAATCAGCCTTTCTCCGGTGGAGCACGGCCTTTATGGGGGGTTGACCGGCGGGGACGGGAACCGTTCCAGGGGCGATAGGTGAGACTCCGAGTTTTTAGTTCCAATGGCACCTCATAAGAACCAGTACGCGGAAACCCTGAAACGCTGGCTGCACAAGGGCGCAGGCCAGATAACCGTCACAGGTATTTCAGGATCGGCAAGGGCCTATCTCCTGTCCCAGGTCATAGGGGAACTGGACAGGCCCTGTCTGGTGGTCCTCCCGGAAAGAAAGAGCGCTGCCCGGCTTTACAGGGATCTCGATTTCTTCATGAATAACAAAGAGATGGCCCAGGCCCCTTCGTCCCAGAGGCTACACCGGTTTTCCCCCTATGACATGTCACCTCTGACAGGCCTGAGCCCCCACCGGGAATTGATCACCGGCCGCATCAAATCCCTCTACGCCCTCATTTCAGACAGAAACCCCGTTGTCATCACATCCATCGAGGCCCTCTGCTTCAGGATCATACCCAAGGAATCGCTCCTCAAATCCCTTGAGTATTTAGAGGCCGGAGAGGATTTTGACAGGGACCTCCTCCTCAGAAAACTTGAATCCAGCGGCTATGAGCGCACCTCACTGGTCGAAGAAAGGGGTGACTACTCTGTGCGCGGCGGTGTGATCGACATATTTTCACCCCTGTACCCTCTCCCTCTCCGCCTTGAATTCTGGGGAGACCGGCTGGAATCGATTCGCCAGTTCGATCCTGTTTCCCAGCGCTCCTTGAAGCATCTGAGGGAGATGATCCTCCTTCCTGCGGTTGAAGTGATCATGGATGAAGAGGGAATCAGGCGGGCCAGGTCCATGGGACGACTCCCTGAGCAGGGAAAAGAGGGGGCGGGCTTTCCCGGACAGGAGGCCTGGCTTAACCATTTCTATCCACGCCTGGACACCCTCCTGCACTATCTCCCTGAAAACGGGGTTATCGTTCTATTTGATCCACACCGGATGGATGCCGAAAGCCGGAAGACCGAGAAGAAATTTTACAAAGACGTGGAGAAATTCCAGGAAGAGTCAGCCGGAAGGGGGAGACCCTTTCCCGATACAGAGGGTATCGTCGTACCCTTCCGGGAGATCGCGGAAGCCTTCAACAGGTATCAGCGCATGGAGATGGGGGAGATTAACCTGCGCAAGGTGGAGGGAAGAGAAGGGGGCCCTGAAACAGGGGATGCCTCCCCAGTCATACAGATGAGGGGGCACTTCAGCCTGGATGAGGACCTGCAGATCAGGCTTGCCGCCAAGGGGAGGGTTTCCATGGCCCCCTTTGCCAACAGAATCGCCTCATGGCTGGACACCCGGGCACGGGTCGTCATAACCTGCAGCACACAGCAGCAGGCCGGTCGTCTGAGGGAAATCCTGGCAAATTACGATCTGCCTGTGGCAGGGGTGGCCGAGGCCTGGAACAGGGTCCCTGAAGGGCCGGGGCTGAACCTCTGCCTGGGCAGACTGCCCGAGGGGTTTACCTGGCCGGAGATGGGACTCTACGTGCTCAGCGAGGACGAAATATTCGGCCCCAAGAGGACTCTCCGGAAGAGGAAAAGGCCCGGGGCCAGCGGCGGACTCAGCTGGTCCAGTTTCAGTCAGCTCAAGGCTGGGGACCTTGTCGTCCATGAGGAGCACGGAATCGGCAGGTACGGCGGGCTCGTGGCAATGGAGATCGCCAGCAGGATGAACGACTTCATCGTTGTGGAGTACGCCAATAATTCCAGGCTCTATATACCGGCAGACCGGGTCAGCGTACTCCAGAAATATGCGGGGGCCGGCGAAAAGGACCCCAGACTAGACCAGCTTGGCGGTCAGGCCTGGCTCCTCACCAAACAGAAGGCCGCCAAATCGGTCAGAGAGATCGCAAAACAGCTTGTGGAGATCTATGCCCTGAGAAAGTACCGGAAGGGACATTCTTTTTCTCCACCTGACCATTACTACAGGGAGTTCGAGTCCACTTTTGAGCATGAGGAGACCGATGATCAGGCCAGGGCCATTGAGGACGTGCTCAAAGACCTGGCCTCGGAACGGCCCATGGACCGGCTAATATGCGGGGACGTGGGCTTCGGCAAGACCGAGGTGGCAATTCGAGCGGCCTTCAAGGTTGTGGAGGATGGAAAACAGGTGGCCTTCCTTGTGCCCACAACGGTCCTGGCTGAACAGCACTACGAGACCTTCAGAAAGAGGATGGAGCCCTACTCCATGAAGGTCGCTGTCCTGAGCCGCTTCAAGACCAGGTCGCAACAGGCCGAGATCATCGGAAAACTGAGATCGGGGGGCATAGACGTACTGATAGGTACCCACAGAATCCTGCAGAAGGACGTGAAGTTCGCCGACCTGGGCCTCCTGATTATTGACGAAGAACAGCGTTTTGGCGTCAAGCAGAAGGAAACACTGAAAAAATACCGGACCCTGGTGGACGTGCTGGCCGTTACGGCCACCCCTGTTCCGAGAACCCTTCAGATGTCCATGACAGGGGTCAGGGACCTGAGTGTCATCGAGACTCCGCCCCAGGACAGGCTGGCCATTGAGACCTATATCTCTCCATACGACAAAGCCCTGATTATCCGGGCTATTGAGGCTGAGCTTGAGAGGGGGGGGCAGATCTTTTTCGTCCACAACAGGGTGCGCACCATCTATCATACGTCGGACCAGCTCCGCGGAATGGTTCCCCGGGCGCGTATTGAGGTGGCTCATGGTCAGATGAAATCAAGGGACCTGGAAGAGACCATGATGAGGTTCCTGCAAAAGGAGATCGACGTCTTGGTCTGCACCACCATCATTGAGTCGGGCCTGGATATTCCGTCTGCCAACACCATTATCATCAATGAGGCGGACCGCCTGGGACTGGCCCAGATCTACCAGTTGAGGGGACGGGTGGGACGGGCCAAGGAAAAGGCGTACGCCTACCTCCTCATTTCCAACAACTCTGTCCTGACAAGAGACGCGGAGAAGAGGCTGAAGGCCCTCATGGACTTCTCCAGCCTGGGGGCGGGTCTCAACCTTGCCATGCACGACCTGAGGATCAGGGGGGGAGGCAACATCCTGGGCTTTTCCCAGTCAGGTCATATCTCAGCGGTGGGATATGAGATGTACGTGAAACTCATTGAGCGTGCCGTCACCGAGCTGAAGGGTGAGGAGTGGGAAGACGATATAAACCCGGAGATCAATATAGATATCCCATCGTACCTTCCCTCAGGCTATATCATGGACACCGACGTGAGGCTGAACCTGTACCGGAGGCTTTCCGCCCTTGTGGACAGGGGGGAACTGGAAGAAATAACCGAGGAGATAGTTGATCGTTTCGGGCCACCGCCCGGGGAGGTGGTCAATCTCTTCGGTCTGATGTCGATTCGGCTGCTGTTGAAAAGACTGCGAATCATCAAACTCGATATGGGGCCCGAGGGGCTCACCCTGACCATGGCCGAGGATACCCGTGTGGATCCCAGGGCCCTGATCAGGGTGATAGAGGCGCAGCCCCACAAATTCCGGCTTCTGCCCCATAACAGGTTGAGGATCCGCGCGGGCAGGCTTTCTTTCCCCTCCGATTTCACCAGGGTGGAGCAACTGATCGCCACATTCGATTTCAACAAGGAGGGGCAGGGCAGGGCTGCTGAAACCCGCGGACCCAGGACCTTTGGGATCTGAAAAAATATGTTTAATTTTATAGGATATGCTGTTAACATAAAAAATTTGTGGAATAGGAGCCTGGAACTGCGGAAAGGGTCGGACAGGGGAGGATGATCTACAGTACCATCAGGAGAAAGGACCTGTTCACGGGTTTTTGTCTTTGCACCCTCATCTGTTGGACCCTGGCCTTTCTTTCCTCAGGCTGCGGTCCGTCTGATCATGGGGCAGAGGCCCCGGCAATTATTATCGGTTCAACACGCCTGTCCCTTGATCAGTTGAAGAGGGAGATGGAATTCATCGGGGGGGGGGATATCGATGTTCCGGCCTCATATAGGGAGGAGGTCAGGAGGCAGCTTATTGAACAGGTAATAGACTACTACCTTATCATAGAGTATGGAAATCAGCACAACATATCGGTCTCTGATGAGGAATTCAAGAGGAGACTGAATGAAATAAAGAGGGAGTACTCGGAAGAGGACTTTCACAGGATGTTGCTTCAGGGATATGTGGATCCCGACCAGTGGGAGAGACGCCTGAGGGATCAGCTCCTGGTGGGTAAGGTGATCGGCCGGGTGTTCAACACCATTACCCCGCCCGGGTATGAAGAGGTAAAGGCCTATTTCAATAAAAACAGCAGCAGATTCAAATACCCGGAGACGGTCAGGTTCCGGCAGATAGTATGCAGGTCAAAAGGGGAGGCAAAGGCCCTGCGTGACCGCATCCGTGCAGGGGAAGATATGGGAGAGCTGGCCGCAGAATTTTCCATAGCCCCCGAGGCCGATGCGCGTGGCGAGGTGGGCTGGGTAGCCAGGGGCGAACTGGTCCCCAGCATGGAAGAGGCCCTTTTTTCAATGGAGCCCGGCACAATAAGCCCTGTTATCAAAACCCCCTTTGGGTATCATCTTCTTGAGGTAATATCTCGCCGCCCTGCCGGTGTAAAGGGCCTTCCCGAAGTTATTGACCAGATAGAATCACGCCTTCTCCGCGAAAAGGAGGAGGCCTTTTACGGACAATGGGTGAAAAAGCTCAGATCCGACTTCAAGGTAGAGGTTAATAGAGATCTATTGAACGGGCCGGGTCTTTCATGACCGCCTTGATCTGAAACTCAGCCCACTTCCCGGGGTCCGGGACCCTGTTTTTGAAAGGGCACATGAAGCGATTAACGAAAACCATCGGCCTCCTTTTTCTCACAGCAGGGGCCGTTCTTATGTCTTGCACCCAGGTTTCAGCCGAGGTCTTAAACCGTGTGGTTGCCATTGTCAACGACCAGGTAATCACCCTCTATGAGCTTCACACCACCATGCAGATGACCACCGGCCTTTCCTACAAGGATCTCAGGGAAAGGTCTGAGGAGACCTACCTGGAGACCCGCAAGAAGATCCTGGACGACCTGATCGATCAGAAGATCGGCCTTGAAAAGATAAAGGAACTGAAAATCAAGGTGAGCGAAGAGGAGATAGACAGGGCCATTGAAAAGGTTAAGGAGGACAACCAGCTCACCCAGGAGGACCTGGTCAAGGAGCTCAAGAGACAGGGAATCACCTATGAATCGTACAGGGAAACCGTCAGGGAGGAGCTGGAAAGGGTACAACTTATCAACCTGGAGGTAAAATCAAAGATCCTACTCAGGGAAGAAGATATCGAGGAGTATTACAATACCCACAGGGATGAGTTTACCAGCGAGGGGAGGGTGCGCCTTGCGCTGATTTTTCTCAAACAGCAGGATCCGGCCGACAAGAAAGAGGCCCGGGCACTCCACAACAAGGCCCGGGAGATCCTCTCAATGATAAGGAACGGTGAAGACTTTGCTGACCTGGCAAGGAAATTCTCAAACGGGCCAGGCGCAGCGGAGGGGGGGGACCTGGGCGTGTTCAAGATGTCCGAACTGAATCCCGAGATGTCAGAGACCATCAAGGGACTCTCCGCCGGCCAGGTGAGTGAGCCCATTATCATGCCCTACGGGGTCAAGATCATAAAGGTGGTGGAAAAGGAAGGGGGAGGAGAAAAATCGTTTGAGCAGGTCAAAAACGCCATTCGCGCCATCCTGTACAGGAAAGAGCTTGACAAGAAGTATTCCGCGTGGATCAAAGAACTTAGAAAGAAGTCTTATATAAAGATAGTTTTTTAGACCGTCCAGGCCTCACCTCAAACGGACAGGGCCCAAGGGCTGTGGATCTCCTGCCGTGGGCGGACAAGGCAGAGGATGGACGGGCAATATGGATGATTTTTAGGGTTTTTATGGGCAGAGAAAAAGACAACCCATCAGACGAGGAACTGAAGGACTGGGAATTTCCCTCTGGGAGAGAGCTTGGAGCCATCCTGAGAAATAAGAGGGAAGAAATGGGTCTCAGCCATGCTCAGATCTCTGAACGGATCAAGCTCAGGCCCCATTTTCTTCAGGCCCTGGAGAACGAGGATTGGGACAGTCTCCCGTCTCCCGCCTTTGTAAAGGGGTTCATCCGGTCCTATGCCCGGGCCCTGGGGCTGGCTGAAGATGGCCTTATAGCCCTTTATCAGGAGATAACCCCCCAGCCTCACGAAGTCCCGGTACCTGCCGGCGCGCAGGAGGGGAGGGGGAAGAAGAGGTTGGCCTTCTACATTATCCTCCTTGTTGCCTGCTGTGTGGCAGCCTACGCGGTTTTCACATGGTGGAGGGGGCTGAGCCCAACGGAAAAGGGGACGGTTGAACACCGTGAACAGGTTCAGGCCCCTGAAGGGCCTGCCGAGCCAAAAGCCGTTCAGTCTGTGCCGAAAGAGGATAGAGGGATCCCGGTGAGTGAATCTGAGCCTGCCCAGGTTCTTCCTGAAGCTGAAAACCCTGCCCTCACCGAGGCCCCCCCGTCCGTTCCCGAACTGGTACCCCAGGGGGAAGCCTCTGCCCCGGAGCAGGCGGAAGAACCGCCTGTGGTGGAAGAAGAGGAGGTATCCACGGAACAGGCATCCAGCCCTGCCTCGGAGCCCGATCTCTCTGAGGCCCCTCCCCCGCCTGCAACAGAAAAGAAGGCCCTGGTGTTGAAGGCCCTTGTTAAGGAGAGGACGTGGGTCAGGGTACGCGCTGATAATGAAAAGCCCAAGGAGTATATCCTTGCCCCAAACAGCAGACACCGATGGCAGGCGGACAGGGGGTTTGATCTTCTCATAGGCAACGCAGGGGGGATTGAACTGGAGTTGAACGGAAAAAAGATGCCTCCCCTGGGCAAACAGGGCCAGGTGGTAAGGCTGAAACTTCCCATGGAAAGCGAAAGGAGCAGTTCAGAAAATTAAAGTGGAAAATATACTTGACGTCTTTGAAGAAAGGGGCTTTGTGGAGCAGGTCACTGACAGGGACCAGGTATGGCGCCTGTTGCAGAATCCCGTAACCTGCTATATAGGCTTTGATCCAACCGCCAAGAGCTTCCATGTGGGGAGCCTTCTTCCCATCATGTCTCTGGTGCATATGCAGAGAGCGGGCCACAGGCCCATCGCGGTGATAGGAGGTGGAACCGCCCTGGTGGGAGATCCCAGCGGAAAAACCGAGATGAGGCCCGTTATAACCCGTAAAGAGATAGAAGAAAACGCCTCATACCTGAAAGAACAGTTGGCCAGGTTCATGGAGTTCGGGGAGGGTAAGGCCATCATGGTTAACAATGCTGACTGGCTCACTCCCCTGCGCTACATAGACTTTTTGAGGGACATAGGCCGGCACTTCAGCGTTAACAGGATGCTGGCTGCAGAGAGCTACAGGGTCAGGCTGGAGACGGGCCTTAACTTCATCGAGTTCAACTATATGCTGCTCCAGGCCTATGATTTCTGGCACCTGTTCAAGACCTACGGCTGCCGTCTGCAGATGGGTGGAAACGACCAGTGGGGCAACATCCTGGCAGGGGCGGACCTGACAAGACGGATGGAGGGCGAGATCATTCACGGCCTCACCTTTCCCCTGTTGACGACCTCTTCAGGTATAAAGATGGGGAAGACACACGCCGGGGCCGTCTGGCTTGATCCTGAACTCACATCTCCATACGAGTACTACCAGTACTGGATCAACCAGAACGATGAGGACGTGGGCCGCTTCCTGTCCCTCTTTACCCTGCTGCCCATGGACCAGGTGAGAGATCTGCGCAGACTCGAGGGCGCTGATATCAGAGAGGCCAAGGAGGTCCTGGCCTACGAGGCAACCAGGCTATGTCATGGCCGGACAGAGGCCGACCAGGCACGAAAGGCCGCCCGGGAGCTGTTCGGCGGGGGCAAATCAGCCGTATCAGGGTCTGTCCCTGTCTTCTCAGTCACCAGAGACAGGATGGAAACGGGTATTCCCGCCTATATCCTCTTTGCCGAGGCAGGCCTTGCGAAATCGCGTGGAGAGGCCCGCAGGCTCATAGCCCAGGGAGGGGGGTATCTGGACGGCAGAAAAATCGAGTCGTTTGATCAGCCGATCATATTCAGCGATTCATGCCTTCTGAGGGCGGGTAAAAAGAGATACGTCAAGATCATCCTGGAATGAAGGACAGGGGAATCGCTGTACGAACCGGCATGGACCCTGATGTCCCCTCGCACACCTGAGGTGAATCTCGAGGAGAAAAGATCTGCTGATCCCTCTGTAATAACCGGCCCGGCCGGCGCAGATCTACGGAGGGAAGCCTGACAAGGTACTGCTCTCAGATGAAAAAGTCCACGGAAAAGACAAAGACCGCCAGAGACTCTGAGCATATTGAACTGAAAAAGAAGGACCTCGCCCCGGCCATTCCCCTGGCTGACAGATCCCTGGTCCCCTTTGACCCACTTCAGATCTACCTTATGGAGATAAAGCGGTACGATCTCCTTTCAAGAGAGGAAGAGAGAGAACTGGCCATGAGGATCAGGGATCACGGCGACGATGAGGCCGCCTACAGGCTCGTTACCGCCAATCTGAGGCTGGTGGTGAAGATCGCCATGGATTTTCACCGATACTGGACCAAGAACCTGCTGGACCTGATCCAGGAGGGAAACCTGGGCCTTCTCCAGGCCGTAAAGAAATTCGATCCCTATCGGGGGATCAAATTTTCCTATTACGCGTCGTTCTGGATTAAGGC
>Ga0136651_10001288_pt1 | contig 13819 bp, 19 predicted proteins | sample Mar14236cmmetaG_FD_94867 | JGI IMG/M metagenome (GOLD analysis project Ga0136651, IMG submission 94867) | Marine hydrothermal vent microbial communities from Guaymas Basin, Gulf of California to study Microbial Dark Matter (Phase II) - Marker... ...
CATTGATAGCGTTCATAAGGGCTTTAGGACCTATTGGAGTTCTCTTGCCTATTATCAGAGCATCACCCACCGGAGGAAGATTAAATCTGGAAATGGTAAAGTCAATGGAAGCGTAAACTGATGAATTGTAGTTACTCACTTTTTCTCCCATTTTTAACACCTCCTCTTAAAACCCCATGGATCGACGCATTTATAAACGCAGATAACAAACTTCCTTCCAGAAGGTCCCCTGAACCATCTAAATCTCTTTAATTTTCTAAATTTCCCACGGCACGACTACTATCATTTGCTCTTAAACATATTATACAAATATTACAAAATAATCCAAGAAAAAACGGGGATTATTTCACGAATAGGAACAAATTTTTTCTCATCACTTTTTCACCTGAAATTTCTCCTTGCAATGTTGAGAGTAAACCACTAAATTCTCAATTGAGAATGATTCTCATTTGCGATTTGAAAGAGGAGAGAAAAAATGATGGGGCCACATTGGTGGTATAACAGATTTAGAGGATGGGGATACAGATTAACCATCCCCAGGCAGGCTATTCTGGAAATTTTGAGTAAAAGTGATAAACACCTAAGTGCCGAAGAGATTTATTTAGAAGTCCATAAAGAATATCTATCTATTGGTCTTGCCACTATATACAGAACTCTTGAACTCTTAGTGCAAATGGGAATTGTCAATAAGTTTGACTTTGGTGATGGAAGAGCAAGATATGAACTGGCCGAGGATTCAAAAGGCCCAAAGCATCATCACCATTTAATATGTAATGTTTGTGGTAGAGTAATTGATTATAGAGATTTTTCAGAAGAAGAAAAAAACTTTTTTGAAAGCCTTGAGAGAAACTTATCACAGAGATACAATTTTGAAATCAAAAATCATCAAGTGATGTTTTATGGTATATGTGATAAATGTAAGGGTAAATGAAAATTTTTTTGAAACAAATGAAAATGATTATCATTATATACTCTGGAAAAAAGAGAGGAGGATAAAAAATGCCATTAGGAGATCGCACAGGACCGCTCGGACTGGGACCAATGACTGGAAGAGGCGCAGGATACTGTGCTGGATATCCCGTTCCGGGATATCTAAATCCCATCCCAGGTAGAGGTTGGTTTGGATGGGGAAGAGGATGGTTCGGCAGAGGTAGAGGCTGGAGACACTGGTACTGGGCTACAGGACTCCCCGGATGGGCGAGGGCATGGATAGGTTATCCAGCGTTTGGGGCCTGGCCCTACCCGTATCCTGCCAGTATAACACCAAAAGAAGAACTGGCTTTTCTTCAGGATCAGGCAGAGATTCTGAGAAGGAATCTGGAAGAAGTTAATAGGAGAATTGAAACCTTAGAAAAAGAGTCCCAGTCTGGAGAAGAGTGAAACAACAAGGAGGGGGTTTACCCCTCCTTGTGTCTCGAAATTCTAATGGAGGGAAAGATGAAAGTCGCAATTTCAACTGATAGTGATAGGGTTGCTTTGCACTTTGGTAGATGTCCTCAGTATACGATTGTGGATATCGAAGATGGCAAAGTTAAAAATACAGAAGTCATAGATAATCCCGGACATGCACCGGGCTTCATTCCGAGATTCTTAAAGGACCTTGGGGTGACCTGCGTTATCTGCGGAGGTATCGGCCAGAAAGCCATCGATAATTTCAACAACTATGGAATCAAAGTCATTTCCGGGGTAATCGGAAACGTAAAAGATATAATCAAACAATTCATTGACGGAAGCTTAAAGGGTGGGGCAAGTCTCTGTGAGAAATCCTCTGCCCCGCGATGAAAAAGGAGTACACTTATGATAGTATGTATCCCAAGTGATAAAAATTCGCTGGATTCAAAGGTGTCAGATGTTTTTGCCAGATGCAATTATTTCATATTTTTCAATACTGAAAACAGTAATGTTGAGATAGTTGATAACAGTTATAAAGATTCCCAATCCGGAGCAGGGGTTCAGGCTACTCAGTTAGTCATCCAGAAAAAAGCAAAAGCGGTTATAGCAAAGAGTGTGGGGCCGAATGCTGAACGCATACTCTTCGGCAGCGGTATAAAAATCTACAAGGCAGTCGACGGTACGGTGAAGGACAATATCGAAAAGCTTATTGAAAACAAACTTGAAGAAGTCTCTCATTAACAAAGGAGGGAAATAGTCATGCCATTTGGAGATGGAACAGGTCCACTACACGGTAGAGGTAGAGGGTTTGGTAGAGGGTACGGCAGGGGAAGAGGCTTTGGTAGAGGGCAGGGAAGAGGACAGGGTCTGGGCAGAATGCGTTGGAATGTTAATAGACCGGGCACCGGAAACTATGTGGGAGAAAACACTTATAAGCCCGATCCTGGTACATACACTAAAGAAGAAGAGCTGGAATATTTAAAAAGAAAAAAGAGTGAGCTGGAAGAAATTCTAAATAATCTAGAAAACGATATAAAGAATACAGTACGGAGCACCAAGACTCAAAAAGTTGCCCAGAAGGCAAAAGTAATAAGTGAAGATTGTATCGGATGCGGCGTATGTGTTCCCGCCTGCCCAGAAAATGCCATTTCTATTACTGATATTGCAAAGATTAATCAAAACCTGTGTACGGGTTGTGGCAACTGTGTATCTGCTTGCCCCCGGAATGCCATAATAATTGAATAAAGACATTGCAATTTAAACTCCCTGAATTTATTTGAGTATGCAATCATGAACGAAACTACAATTTAAGTACTTACATCAGGGTTAAAATGAATTTAATCTTGCTTCAGGAACACATATCAAATTGTTTGCACAATTTATGTTGCCGGAAACGTAACAAGTGCAAGTGTAAATGTAAGTGGAAAGGCACTTAACACCCTCTTCCACTGATTAAGACAAGCCTTTTATAACCAACACTGTGGTATCTAAATCTGAGGACATTTTGTTATGTTTCCGGGAAAGCTAAATCAATTAAAGCAATTTGACGTGTCAAATTAAGGTGGAGGAAATATGCTAGAACGGATTAACTGCAAATGCGAAATTATTAAAAATTTTTCCCCGGCCTGGTTTGCCAGCATAATGGGAACGGGAATTCTAGCTGTAAACAGTTTATTTTATTCCCGATATCTGCCTATTCTAAGAGTCTTCTCCCACATCTTACTATATTTTAATGTTACCCTATTCTTTATCCTGTTAGTTCCCTGGATATTAAGGTGGATACTTTTTAGGAAACAAGCATTAGCAGATATTGAACATCCCGTTGTATCAAACTTTTACGCAACAATCGCTATTGGCATGCTTGTCCTCGCAGCAGACTACATTGTGATCAGGAACAATATGTCTACTGGAAAAGTATTCTGGTTTGTAGGTACTTTGCTGACTGTATTTTTTGGGATATTGACACCCTACATTATGTTTAGAGGCGAACACGTTAAAATTGACCATATTAATCCTGCATGGTTCATCCCTCCTGTCGGACTTATTGTGATTCCCATTGCAGGAAGTCTGATCATACCAAAATTTTCAGGGGCGTTGCAGGAACTTGTCATATTCATAAACTATTTTGGATGGGGCGCGGGATTTTTCATTTACCTCGGGTTACTTGCAGTTTGTATATACCGCTTCATTCTTCATAGCCCATTACCAAACACCCTCGCTCCAACAATATGGATAAACCTTGGGCCTATCGGTGCGGGAATAGTTGCTTTAATAAACCTTACAAATAACTCTGCATTTATCACTGTAAAAGAACCTTTCTTTGTCTTTGGATTCATATTCTGGGGATTTGGAATATGGTGGACTCTAATGGCAATTATTATGACCCTTCACTATATAAGAAGATTAAAACTACCTTACGCCATGTCCTGGTGGGCTTTCACATTCCCTCTGGGAGCATACGTAGCCGCAAGTCACTCCATATCTCAAATCTTCAAAATAGCTCTGGTAGACTATATAGGCTTTGGACTATACTGGTTGTTGTTCTCTCTGTGGCTAATTACTTCTATCAATACCGCAATAAAAACATATCGTGGAGAATTGTTCGTAGAAAAATGAAGATCTGCGAGATAAAAGCTCCCGATTTTTCTGGACCAAACAATACAGAAACATTACAAACATCAGGAGACTGCCATGAAATACAAAAAAATCTTTAAGCCGATCAGAATTGGAAAAGTGGAATTGCGAAACAGACTTATTTTCCCCCCAATCTCCACCAATTTTGCTGATCAGAATGGAAAACTAACTGAGAGGTTTGTTAAACATTATGTCCGAAGAGCAAAGGGGGGAATTGGTCTTATCATTGTTGAAAACGTAACAATAGATTACCCTGATGGCAAGAAGGGAACATATTCACCCCGGTTTGATTCGGAAGAATTTTTAAGTGATTGGAAAGATTTTACGAAAGCAATTCATGAATATGATAGTAAGGTTTCAGTGGAACTTACTCATCCTGGCTTTATTGAAAAAGGAATCGGCGTTGATGATCTATCAGAGAAAAAAATCCTTGAATTAATCAATATTTACACAAAGGCTGCATTGCTGGCAAAAAAGGCAGGTTTCGATATGGTAGAAATACAGGGTGCTCACGGCTTGCTGGTAAATCAATTCTTATCACCCTTAACCAATCATCGTACAGACAGGTGGGGAAATAGGACCTTATTTCCAGTTGAAATTTTGAAGGAGATAAAAAAGTTTTGTGGTGATGACTTCCCTGTTACAATCCGATTAGCAGTAAAAGATACAGAAGAAGGGGGCATTACTATTGAAGAAGGGAACGTAATTGCGGATATTTTAGCGAAAGCTGGTTACGATATGATACAAGCTGATATAGGAATAGGTCCAAAAGAATATAGGTTAGAACCCATTTCCTTTCCCGAAGGATGGCGAGCATACTTAGCAGAAGCTATTTACCCAAAACCCGTCCCCATAGCGGCTGTTGGCGTGATCCGTTCACCCGAGGTTGCCGAACATATACTGGAGAATCAGGCTGACATGGTGGTGCTCGGGAGGGCTTATCTCGCCGATCCCGATTGGCTAAAGAAGGTAAAAGAAAACAAAGTTAATCTCATAAGAAAGTGCATAGGCTGTAGCGAGTGTATTAAAGCGCGGCACGACAAAGATACGGCAATTTGCTGCGGGGTCAATCCAAATGTTGGAAATGAAGTCGAGGTGAAAGAAGCAGAAGTTAAAAAACGGATTGCAATCATCGGCTGTGGGCCTGCGGGATTGGAATCTGCATTAGTGAGTGCTCTTCGAGGTCACGAAGTTCATATATTCTGTGAAAAATTTGGCGGACAATTACATGAGGCAGCCGCCCCGCCTGGAAAGGATAAGATAAACTGGCTCATAGAATTCTTTGAGAACAGTATAAAAGACACAAAAAACATTACACTTCACCCAAAAGCCACTTCAAAAGATGAAGTAACAAAGATTAACCCTGATGCAGTTATAATTGCCACAGGATCAAGGCCGAACATCCCATTTAGCATCGAATCTGAATACATCCATACCTACGACGAGATTTTGAACAGAAAAGTTACAGTGAAAAACAAAAATGTCATCGTCTGTGGTGGAGGGCTGGTTGGGTGTGAAACGGCTCATTTCCTGAGCGAAGATAATTCCGTTACAATAATAGAAATGCTAGATGATATAGCTCCGGGAACGGAAACTCTATCGCGAAAAGTGCTGCTTCAACAACTAAAGGAAAATAAAGTCAGAATACTTGTAAAGCACAAAATAGAAAAAGTCGAAGGACATAAACTTATAGCTGAGGATCTGGAAGAGGGGAATTGCAAAATATTTGAATTTGACGAATTGGTATTTGCTCTGGGAAACGAACCTTATATTCCTTTTAAATTTGAAGGAGTTCCCTCCTATGTTATAGGAGATGCCAAAAAAGTCCGTCGTATTATAGACGCCATTCATGAAGGTTTCAATATCGCAATAAAATTGTAAGCAAGGGATACAGGTGTATGTTGCATTTGTTCAATGCCATAGTAATTTTGTAACCAAATATGAATCAAAACAATCAAATAATGCTTGATTTATGAAAGGGTTGCAACATGGTAAATGTTCTGAATTTCAAACACCTGGAAAAGGTCACAAAAAACAATGACCTGATCTACCCTGTGATTTTTTACTCCAGAAACTCAGAAAAAAGTAAACAGGTTCTCGACATTTTCAAAGAATTGGAAAGCGAAAATAAGAGCATCGAAGTTCTGACCGTCGACGTATCGGAAGTTAAAGATGTCCACCGTCGTTTCAATATTGATTCTATTCCTGCCGTGGCAATTATTGAAAAAGGGAAGATACAAAATGTCATCTACGGTCTGCACGATAAGGAATTCTTTATACAAGCTTTTGAAGAAAAGGAAATAAAACCTACTAAAAAGACTGAAAAGAAATCGAAAAGAATTGTTGTTTATACAACCGACGGATGTCCCTGGTGTGTCAGAGCTAAAGAATATCTAAAAAGCCTGGCTCTACCTTTTAAAGAAGTTAACCTGTCGAAAAATCCTGGTGAAATTGACAAACTTGTCAAAAGGACAGGTCAGATGGGAACACCTCAAATCGATATAAACGGGAAATTTGTTATAGGCTTCAATAAGCCTGAAATAGACAGATTACTGGGAGTAAAAAAATAAGGAGGTTAGATATGGAAAAGATTCAACCATTAAATAATCATGTATTGGTAAAAGTCAAAGAGGAGGAATTAAAAACCGATTCAGGTTTGATAATACCTGAAGTTGCAGGTAGTGACAAAAATGAGGGATATGTTGAGGCTGTAGCCCCTGATGTCCCAAAAGAAATATCGGTAGGGGACAAAATTATATTCAAAGATAACCCAGCAATAGAGGTAGGACACGAGGATAAAGGCAGATTGCTACTGGTGGAATATACAAACATTGTTGCAAAGGTGGTGGAAGTTGAGAAAATTTGAGAATGAGTCAAAAGTGTGTAAATGGTATTGGGCATGCCCTATGAGATATTTTTACGAACAGGGCAAAATTGATGAAAAATGGATAAAACAATATTGTATGGGTAATTTTATGGATTGCGTCAGATATAAAATGGAAGAAAAAGGAGAATATCACCCTGATAACATGCTTCCAGATGGGACAATAGACGAATCATTGCAATAGCTTTCTAAAGACGGCAAGGGGTTTAGAATGACTGGTGACGTCAATAAATGGATGAACTTTGATGGAATAAATTTTTTGAAAAAAATTGGTATCAGAGAGGGAATGCAAGTGCTTGATTACGGATGTGGAGAAGGTCATTACACAATTCCTCTATCAAAGGTTGTTGGCAATAAAGGGATAGTGTATGCCCTTGACAAAAATCCGGAAGTGCTAAAGTTTGTTTCAACTCTCATCAGAGAAATGAAAATAGATAACATACAGCTCATTAAAAGTGACACTACAGTGCCGATTAATGATGACTCACTGGATTTTGCTCTCGTTTACGATGTGATTCACTATGTTGACAGAAGAGATAAAATTTACAGAGAAGTAAAAAGGGTTCTAAAAAGCAGGGGGATATTTTCTCTTTATCCAAAGCATAACAAGAATGATTACCCCCTGATGGAATTAGCCAACATCTCATTGAAAGAGATAATCGATGAGATAGAAAAGTTCGGCTTTACGTTAAAAGAGACCATAGATACTACATGTTTGCATGACACTTACTATAACCAGTGCCAGATTCTAAACTTTTTCGCAGATAAGTAACCCAGGGCGTTTTTAAGATTTTTTTATTTGGGATTTCTTTCTTAAATTTAATTGAGAATGATTCTCAATATTGATTTTTAAAGATCGACTTAAATAAACGGGATAAAAATGACCATATCGGTTGCAAGTGGTAAAGGTGGGACAGGTAAAACTACCATCGCTGTTAATCTTGCACTCTCACTGGGAGAGGTTCAGTTCTTTGACTGTGATGTCGAAGAACCAAATGCCCATATCTTCATAAAACCAGCCCTCAAAGGCAAAGTACCCGTAACAGTACCGATGCCAGAAATAGACTTCTCGAAATGTACCTATTGCGGAATATGTCAGAAAGTCTGTGAATTCAACGCCATTGCAGTACTTCCTCCAACGAGTAAAAGCCACGGACAGGTTCTTGTGTTTGAACACCTATGTCACGGATGTGGAGCCTGCTATACCCTCTGCCCCGAAAAAGCTATAGCTGAAAAGGATAAAGAAATAGGATTAATAGAATGGGGAGAAAAAGATTCCATCACCTTCTATCATGGGAAGTTGAATACCGGGGAAATACTAACCCCGGCTGTTATCACTGCTCTTAAAAAATTCATTAAAAATACCTCAACCGTAATAATAGATTCACCACCAGGGAGCTCTTGTCCGCTCATCGCTTCCCTAAAAGGAAGTGATTTCTGTATTATAGTGACAGAACCAACCCCTCTTGGATTCCACGACATGAAAATTGCAATCGAAGTGGTCGAGGAATTAAAAATTCCCTACGGAGTTATTATCAATCGAGCAGATATTGGAAACTCTGACATTGAAAACTTCTGCAAGAAAAGAAATATCCCCGTGCTTATGAAGATACCTTATAACGAAGACATAGCTCGGCTCTATTCGAAAGGGATTCCCTATGTAATCGAGTTTCCGGAACTAAAGGAACAATATCTTGACCTGTTCGCCACACTTACTGAAATCGCAAAAAAGCACAAAACCTCCGGATGAACCATGGATACAAAACAAATCACAATAATAAGCGGCAAAGGAGGTACAGGAAAAACATCCTTCATTTTCTCCCTCGCTGTAATAGTAGACAACAAAATAACCGTTGACTGCGACGTCGATGCAGCCAACCTCCATCTCCTACTAAAGCCAGAAATAGTCCACACAGAAGCCTTCAAAAGCGGCAAAACTTTCACCATAAACAATCAACTATGCACAGAATGCGGAAAGTGCGTATCAGTATGCAGGTTTAACGCTATCAGGCCTGGGTTTACAATTGACCAACTCTCCTGCGAACACTGTGGACTCTGTGAAAGAATATGCCCGGTCGGGGCTATAACCTCTACCGAAAAAGAGAGCGGGGAATGGTTCATCTCAAAAACTCAATACGGAACCCTTATACACGCCAGACTAAAACCCGGGGAAGAAAACTCAGGAAAACTTGTAGCAAAAATCCGGCAGGTCGCCCATGAACGCGCAGGCAAGAAACAACTGAAATATATTCTGATAGATGGCCCTCCAGGAACAGGATGCCCCGTCATTGCATCCATAACGGGGGTTGATATGGTTATTGTGGTAACCGAACCCTCCATGTCAGGCCTTCACGATCTTTCACGGGTCCTAAACCTCACCAATCACTTCCGTATAACCCCAAAAGTGGTCATAAACAAGTATGACATAAACCATGAAAATACTAAATTGATTGAAGCTTATTGTCAGGAGAACAATGTTGAAGTTATAGCAAAAATCCCCTATTCAAGAGAAATTATCGAATCAATCGTAAATGGAACGCCCCCAATTCTCAATGTCAATGGAGAGATCTCACAAGAAATTAAATCAGCATGGGAGAAAGTGGAAAAATCTCTCATGCACAGAAAGGGAGGTTAAAAATGGTCTTTCCGACTACTAAAAAACAGGAGGAACAGCTAAAAAGGATATCAGAAAAGATGTCCAGAATCAAAAATAAACTTCTCGTCATGAGCGGAAAAGGAGGAGTTGGGAAAACCTCCGTAGCTGTAAATCTCGCTCTTGCTCTATCCTCAAAAGGGAAATCAACAGGGATACTAGATATTGACATCCATGGACCAAATGTCCCTAAAATGCTGGGTATAGAAGGTACAGTGCTATATGCCTGTGAAGACGGCATTGAACCTGTTAGAATAAACAGGAGCCTGAAAGCGGTAAGCATAGCTCTTCTGACAAAAGATCAGGATCAGCCTATAATATGGAGAGGCCCCCTTAAAACAGCACTTATAAAACAGTTTCTCGGAGATGTAAACTGGGGCGATCTCGATTATCTCATAATAGATGCACCTCCGGGCACCGGGGACGAACCTCTAAGCGTCTGCCAGCTTCTTCCCAACCTTACTGGAGCCATCATCGTCACAACTCCCCAAGAAGTTGCAATCCTAGATTCCAGAAAGAGCGTAATGTTCGCTCAAAAGCTAAACACCCCGGTTATCGGAATAATAGAAAACATGAGTGGTTTCAGATGCCCCAACTGCGGTACCGAAATCTATCTATTTGGAAAGGATGGAGGACAAAAAGCTGCAGAAGAACTCAACATCCCTTTCCTCGGTAGAATTCCCATGGACCCTGAAATAGTCAAATATGAAGATAGAGGGAAACCTTTCATAATTGAAAGAGAAAAAACAGAAGCAGCAAAAGCATTTTTCCAGATAGTGGAAAGAATCCAGGAAAGGCTTGAAAATGAGTAGTAAAACAGAAACTCTAAACCTGAAATACACCTATGGTCCTGTTGCCTCATGGCGACTTGGAAGTTCCCTCGGTGTTGACTTACTATCAGGGAAGGAAAAAATCTGTACCTATAATTGCATATATTGCCAGCTTGGTAGAAAAGTAATCTACACCCTAGAAAGAAAAAATTTCGTCCCCGTGGACAGAATAATCAAGGAAATAGAATCCTTACCTGAAATCAACATCGACTACATCACTTTCTCAGGGCGAGGAGAACCTACCATCGCTTCAAACCTTAGTGAAACAGTCAGAGCTATAAAGAACATCCGAAAAGAAAAAATTGCTATTCTCACCAACTCATCTCTCATGTATAGAGAAGATGTTAAAAAAGACCTTCTCTCTTTCGATTTTGTCATTGCTAAACTGGATGCAACCTCTCATTTTCTCTTCGAAAAGATAAACTACCCTGCCAGAAAGCTGTCCCTGGAAAAAATCATGCAAAGTCTGATTGATTTCAGAAAGGAATTCCATGGAAAACTCGCTCTACAAATAATGTTCATCAATCTGAATAAAGCTCAGGCTCAAGAAATAGCTGAGTTTGCCCGACTGGTAAAGCCCGACGAGGTCCAGATAAACACTCCATTAAGACCCTGCCCGGTGCCACCATTAAGTAGAGAGGAAATAGCAAAAATCAAAGAATACTTCACAAACCTCAACGCAATAACTGTCTACGAATCCAAAATAAAAAAGGTAACTCCCATCAGCAAAAAAGAAACCATGGAAAGAAGAGGAAAGGTTATTTAGGATGAAGACCTATCTTGATTGCATTCCCTGCTTCTTTAAACAGGCCTTGGAAGCCTCAAGAATATCTGGGGCACCGTCTGAACTCCAACGTGAAATATTGATAGAGGTGGCAAAAGCGGTCCAAACTTTCCCTCTCGAGTCCACACCACCCGAAATGGGCAAAATAATTCACACCATAATAAAGAGAAAGGTACCAAATGGCGATCCATACAAGAAAATCCGAAGGGAAACTAACGATTTGGTGTTATCTATATATCCCCGATTAAAAGAAATTGTAAGCTCATCTAGCGACAGACTTTTAAAAGCTGTCGAACTTGCAATTTATGGCAACGTAATTGATTATGGTCCAAATAGCAAAGATAAAGTAGAGCGTGAGCTATATAAAATCGCAAGTCAGAAAGAAATCCCCTTAGTGAAATGTCAGAAGAGATTTCAGTATAAAGAATTTGTACGAGCACTGACCAAAACGAAAAAGCTACTATATCTTGCTGATAACGCTGGAGAAATTGTCTTCGATAAACTTCTTATTGAAGAAATTAAAAGAGTTAAAAGCGATGTTGAAATCACTGTTGCGGTCAAAGAGGTCCCTATCATAAATGACGCGACCATAGAAGATGCAAAACATTGCGAACTACACAAAACTGCAAAATTAATGTCATCCGGCTCAGATGCGCCGGGAACTATCCTCTCTCTCTGCAAAAGTGAATTCCTGGAAATTTTTGATGACGCCGACATGATCATAAGCAAAGGGCAGGGAAATTTTGAATCGCTTTCTGATGTTAAAAAGAACATTTTCTTCCTACTAATGGCAAAATGCAAGGTCGTAGCATCTCATCTTGGATGTAATGCTGGAGAAATAATCCTTTTTCACCGGAGAGAAAAAGGTAAGGGGGGATAGAATATGCCAACCTACGAATTTATATGTACCAACTGTGGATATATATTTGAAAAATTCCAGAGCGTAAACAGCGATAGGAACATTAAGTGTCCTGTATGTGGGGGAGATACCAGGCTCAAGTTCAGCTCTGGTGCGGGAATAATTTTCAAAGGCAGAGGTTTCTATTCAACGGATTACAAAGATCATACAGCAACCGGTACCTGCTGCGGACGCAGTGAAAGATGTGATCAGCCCCCATGTGCGGATGACGGAATCTGCAGGAGGGGCAAGTGAAAATAAAAATACTCTTTGATAAACAAGCTATACACAGTAACCTAAACACCGGCTGGGGAATATCGTTTCTCGTAGGTGAGAATACTCTGTTTGACACAGGAGAAAAGGGCAAGTGGCTCATAGAAAATATGAAGAGGCTCAAAGTTGATATTACAAAAATTGAAAATATTGTGATCTCTCACGACCACTGGGACCATACCGGAGGATTATGGAGACTTCTTGAGCTTAATAATAGAGCAAATCTTTATATAACCCCTGGCTTTTCTACTGAGTTTAAAGAGAAGGCGAAAAAATTCGGAATTAACATAATTGAATGTAAAAAAAGCTGTAAAATAAATGAACGCATTTTCACTACTGGTGAATTTGTGACAGCATACAAAGGATACGCTCTTGCAGAACAATCATTGGTTATTAGAGAAAATAATAAAATTTCGGTCCTTACCGGCTGCTCTCATCCAGGTATTGTAAGAATATTACAAAAGGTCAAGGAAGATTTTGAAAATGACAACTTCCATCTGGTTATGGGTGGTTTTCATCTTTTAAATGAAGAAGAAATAGAAATCATTGAAGTAGTAAGTCAGTTAGAAGAATTTAAAATAGACAGAATAGGTCCTACACATTGCACAGGTGAAGAAGCGGAAGAAATCATAAAAAATAAATTTGGCGAGAAATTCTTCGAAGTTAAAGTTGGAGATGTAGTAGAGATATAGATGTATAACATCGAAGTTTTTGATAAATATTTTGAAGAATATGATAAATGGTATGAGGAAAATAGATTTGTCTATCTTTCCGAACTAAACGCTGTAAAAGAGTTAATCCCTGAATTCAAATTCGGGGTTGAAATAGGAGTTGGCACTGGACGATTTGCATTACCACTTGGAATAGAAATAGGGGTAGAACCTTCAATATCAATGGCAAAAATTTCTAAAAGTAGAGGACTTATTGTCTTACAGGCTATGGCCGAAGACCTTCCTTTTAGAAGCAACTCATTTGATCTTGTACTTATGATTGTGACAATTTGTTTTGTCAGAGACCCCACAAAATCAATGAGAGAAGCAAATCGAATTCTTAAAAATGATGGCACCCTTGTCTTAGGAATTATAGATAAGAACAGCTTTCTTGGAAAACTATATAAAAAAAGGCATCTTAATAGCGTATTTTACAAAGAAGTTAAATTTTTTTCTGTTAGCGATCTTATCAACATGCTCACGAACACTGGATTCTATAATTTTGAATACAGACAAACTGTATTTAAATATCCGAGAGATATTAAGAATGTTGAACATGTGGAAATCGGGTACGGTCGCGGTGGTTTTGTTGTAATTTCTGCAAAAAAGAAGGCATATGTCGGTCAAATCAAAAACGTTGTATAATTTACCCTTCTCAACTCCAAACATGCAGTATAATCGTAATGGAGCGTAGTAGAATGAAGATTATGCTGCATTGCAAATCCCCAGTGTCATATCCGGTACTTTCTTAACTGCTGGAC
>Ga0136651_10001289_pt1 | contig 13818 bp, 10 predicted proteins | sample Mar14236cmmetaG_FD_94867 | JGI IMG/M metagenome (GOLD analysis project Ga0136651, IMG submission 94867) | Marine hydrothermal vent microbial communities from Guaymas Basin, Gulf of California to study Microbial Dark Matter (Phase II) - Marker... ...
CAAAACCTCTAATTGGAGTCGTAAACACGTGGAATGAGGCATCACCAGGTCATGCTCACTTAAAAGAGGTTGCCAAACATGTTAAAGCAGGGATATGGCAGGCAGGTGGGACTCCTTTTGAGTTCAGTGTATTTGCCACATGCGGAAATATCGCAATTGGTACGGAAAACCTAAAGTATGAACTTGTCATAAGGGATGTCCTTGCCGCATCCATAGAAATAATGGCAAAGGTACATTTATTTGACGGTCTTGTTCTGCTTTCCTCCTGTGATAATATAATCCCAGGAGAAATAATGGCTGCCGAAAGGCTCAATATTCCTTCAATTATCGTAACTGGTGGTCCAATGTACCCCGGGAGATACAAGGGAAAAGTTGTTGTCACATCAGATGTTAACGAAGCCGTAACTGCTCTTGGCACAGGAAAGATAACAGAAGAGGAAATTCTTGCAATGGAAAATCATGTTTGCCCTGGACCTGGAGCGTGTCCTATTCTTGGAACAGCAAATACTATGCAAATTCTATCTGAAGCACTTGGTATGTCCCTCTCAGGTAGCTCCACCGTCCCTGCACAATCCTCAGAAAGACTTAGAATTGCAAAACAATCTGGTAAAAAAATAGTTGAGCTTGTTAAAAATAAAATAAAACCCTCGGACATTATTACAGAAAAGTCCTTAAGAAATGCTGTTATGGTAGATATAGCTATAGGAGGCTCTACAAACGCAATTCTTCATATTCTCGCCTTTGCCAATGAACTTGGAATTAAGTTCGATCTTGAAATATTTGATGAGTATAGTAAGAAAATTCCCTGTATATGTAATGTGAAACCAAACGGTAAATACACAGTTGTAGACCTGCACTTTGCAGGAGGGGTACCTGCTGTAATGAGAGAACTCCAGGATTTTCTTTTTCTTGATTGCATGACTGTTGATGGAAAAACTTTAAAAGAGAATCTTTCTAAATTTAAAGGAAAAGTTGATAGAAAAATAATATACCCTATTACCAAACCTCTAACCAAAGAAGGGGGACTTGCTATTTTAAAGGGAAATCTTGCTCCCAACGGAGCAATAGTTAGAACAACAGCAATGTCAAAAGAAATGCTAAAATTCAAAGGTCCGGCAAGAGTTTTCAATGGGGATCAGGAAGCGTATGATGCTCTGAGGAAAAATATGATTCACGAGGGAGAGGTAATTGTGGTAAGATATGAAGGGCCAAAGGGAGCTCCTGGAATGAAAGAGGTTATGCTCTCGTGCGATGCGTTAGTTGCACTTGGGCTTGACAGAAAAGTGGCCCTAATTACAGATGGAAGATTCTCTGGATTTAATAGAGGTCCCATAATAGGTCACATATCTCCTGAGGCAATGGAAGGTGGACCAATTGCGCTCTTGAAAAATGGAGACATCATAGAGATAAATATACCGGAGAGAAAACTCAGTGTTAATCTAACAGAAGAGGAAATGAAAGAAAGGCGTAAAAATTGGTCTCCGCCACCGCCAAAGGTAAAAAATGGTATTTTAAAAATATATGCCAAACTTACCGACCCACCTGAAAAGGGAGCTGCAATAAACACTCGAGAAATAAGATAAAGAAAAATTTAACTTTTAAAAGGTAGCCATGGAAAGAAAAGTTATAATTTGTAGATGCGAAGAGGTTACAGAAGAAGAGATAAGAGAGGCTATTAGAAAATTTAACCTTAAAACAGTTGACGAAGTCAAAAGAGTAACACGTGCTGGAATGGGCTTATGTCAGGGGAGAACATGTGGACCTTTGATAGAGAGGATAATAGCTGAGGAAAATAAAAAAATAAGCAAAGTGCAGCCTTTCAGTAAACGTCCTCCTGTAAGACCTGTTAAAATAGGACTTTTAGCCGGAAAAGAAGGAGAAATTAATTGAACAAAGTAGTGGATGTTGTTATTATAGGGGCAGGAGTTATAGGCTGTTCTATAGCGTATAACCTGGCAAAAAAAGGAGTAAAAGTGGCTGTAGTAGAGAAAAAAATAGGGTTATCCTTTGGTGCCTCTGGAACAAACCATGGTGGCTGTCCTCTCCAACTTTTTGAACCACCTGTGTTAGAGCTTGCAAGAGAGAGTATTAAACTATACAAAGATTTATCAGACCAGATAGGATACGACGTTGAATATGAAAATGTAGGTTCTCTCGTTTGCAGTGTTAACGAAAAACAGTATCCGGATATAGAAAAACACTTTCGCAAAAAAAAGGAAGAAGGAATAAATGTTCATCTAATAGAGGGGAAAAAACTGAGAGAAATGGAACCTACCTTAGGGAAAGATGTAGTGGTTGGAGTAGAGGAATGGGAAAGCTGTACAGTAAATCCCTTCAAGGTAAACTATGGATTTGCCTATGCGGCAAAAAAGTTAGGGACAGAATTTTTCTTTTCTACTGAAGTGAAGAAAATGGAAATAAAAAAGGGAGAAATTGTCTCCATTGTTACAGAAAGTGAAAAAATAAAACCTCGCTTTGTTGTCAATGCTGCAGGAGCGTGGTCTTGTAAAGTCGGGGAAATGGCTGGCATCACCGTACCCATTATACCAAGAAAAGGGCAAATTATAGTAACAGAATCTGTTCCACTTAATAAAAGATGGAGACAAATTTCAGATGCTGACTATCTAACCACCGCTTTTAATTTAGAAGCTGTAAAAAAATCTAAAGATCCGAGAATAAAACTCGGAGTTGCTGGAGTTTTCGTACAGGAAAACACCGGTAACTGGACTATAGGAAGTAGTAGAGAATTTGCAGGTTACGATAATAAAGTAACCATAACTACAGTAAGGCATATTGCAAAAAGGGCTATTAAATTCATACCAAAACTTAAAGAGATAAATTGCATCAGGATATTTGCCGGATTAAGGCCATTTTGTTACATAGATGGTCTTCCCATCATAAGCAAGGTAGAAAATCCGGGAAATTTTATTTTAGCAACAGGTCACGCTGGAGAAGGAATTACGCTTGCTCCCATCACGGGAAAATTGGTATCTGAACTCATAACAGAGGGTAAGACTTCGCTCCCAATTGAGCCCTTCAGCTTCTCCAGATTTAAAAACATCAAAAACATAAATAAAACACCTGTTTAATGAAATGTTTAAGTCTCAAAGGGATTATGATGAATTATCAAGAAAAAAACAACACTCTATTACTGTGGGAAAGCAAGGGAGCCCTTTTTGAAGGAATTCCAACCCCAGCTGAACTTGAAAAAACGCCTGGTTATCCAAGTCTTCAAAGACTCTGGCAAGGTCCCTGTGCTGTAATTGAATGCATACAGGAGATTCCCTGTAATCCATGTGAGGAGGCCTGTCCACAGGGAGCTATTAAGATCGGATCTCCTATTACCAATCTCCCAAAATTAGATGAGAAAAAATGCACAGGCTGTGGAATATGTATAAGCTCCTGTCCGGGACTTGCAATTTTTGTGCTTAATTTAAATTACACAAATGACTTAGCTTTAATTTCTCTTCCCTTCGAGTTCCTGCCATTACCTAAAATTGGAGAGGAAGTAATAGCTGTAGATAGAAAAGGAGAAAAAGTGTGTAAGGGGAAAGTAGTGAAAGTTTTAAATAAACCAAAGCAGGACCACACTCCTGTTATAAGTATTTCTATCCCAAAAAAATACGCCCTTGTTGTCAGAGGTATTTTAACCACGAAAACAAACTTTGCGAAAAACAACGAAAACAAAATGCGTATCTTAGACCACCCAATTCTGGGTAAACAAAAACCCGGAAGAGTCGTAAACATTACTGTAGATGGAAAAAAAATTAAAGCTAAAGAAGGAGAGATGATAATTGCCGCTCTCCTTGCTGCAGGTATAAAAATTAATCGCTTCACCGATAAGTACAAACAGCCAAGAGGACTTTTTTGCGGGATTGGCCAGTGTACTGATTGTGTGATGACTGTAAATGGAGTTCCCAATACAAGAACATGTATTACACCTGTTGAAGAGGGAATGGTGATAGAAACTCAATACGGCAAAGGAAAGTGGGAGGAGAAAAATTGAAAGAATATGATGTTATTGTGGTGGGAGCAGGTCCTGCCGGTCTTACCTGCAGTATTGAGGTGGCAAAAGCTGGAGCAAAGGTAGCTTTAATAGATGAAAACAAAAAAGCCGGAGGACAACTTTTCAAACAAATACACAAATTTTTTGGATCAACTCGACAAAGAGCTGGTATAAGGGGATTTGATATTGGTAAGATGCTTCTTGGTGAGACAGAAAAATTTGGTGTGGAAGTATTCCTTAACACAGTAGTTTTTGGTATTTTTGAAGACAAAACTGTGGGAACAATAAATAACAATAAAAATGAAATAATTAAAGGGAAAAAGATTTTACTTGCAACAGGTGCAATTGAAAATCCTGTTGCTTTCCCAGGCTGGACTCTTCCAGGAGTGATGGGAGCAGGAGCAGCTCAAACCATGATTAATATCCACCGTGTGCTTCCAGGAAAGAAATTTATCATCCTGGGATCAGGCAATGTGGGATTAATTATCAGCTACCAGCTTCTACAGGCTGGTGCAGAGGTGGTAGCTATAGTTGAAGCAGCACCAAAAATTGGAGGATACCAGGTCCATGCAAGTAAAATTAGAAGAGCTGGTGTGCCAATTTTTACCTCTTGCACTATTAAGGAAGCAAAAGGAGAAAAGTGGGTGGAAGAGGTTACTATTGTGAAATTAGATAGTTCATGGAAACCTATTGAAGGAACAGAAGAAACCTTAGTTACAGATTGTATTTGTATTGCTGCAGGACTTCATCCTTCTATTGAACTTGCTCAGATAGCAGGGTGCACCCTGGGATTTTTTCCTGAATTGGGCGGGCTTTTACCCCTTCATAACGAGAATATGGAAACCACGGTTGAGGGAATCTACGTTGCTGGAGATGCTGCTGGGGTTGAGGAGGCAAGCACAGCTATGGAGGAAGGAAGACTGGCAGGAGTGGATATAGCTTTGAAACTTGGCTATTTGAGCGAAGATGAAGCTAAGAGAAAAAAAGAGGAAATCAGACAAAACCTTGTTGCTCTTCGTTCAGGACCATTTGGATACATGAGACAGAAAGCGAAATCAAACATTATACAAAAGATAAAAGAGGTTAAAAACGAAAGTAAAGGTAAAACTTAGATTGTTAGAAATATACGATGAATTAGAAATGGAACTTGAAGAAGACCTTATTGTAAGGTCTTTGTTAGAAAAACTAATTTCGATTTATGGGGATAATTTAAAAAAGTTAATTATTGATCCCAAAAAAGGGTATAGAGCAATAGTAATAGGTGGTGGAGAGGTAATAAAAGCAAACGAAAAATTAAAAGACAAAAGTGAACTAACCTTACTTTTACCTGTTGCGGGTGGATAAATTAAAAAATAAAAAAACAGGAGGAGAAAAATGGCATCAGGTTACTGGAATAAAGTCTTGAGAATTGATCTTACTAATAAAAAGGTTGTAAAAGAGGATGTGGAGGATAAAATCTTCAGGCTTTTTGTTGGAGGAGCAGGCTTTGGTGCAAAAATTTTGTGGGAAGAGGTTTCACCGGAAAAAGACCCCTTGCATGCTGATAACAGATTAATTTTTGCCACAGGTCCTCTCCAGGGACATCCTGTTCCAGGAGGTGCTAAATTTTCTGTAGTTTCCAAATCACCCCTCACTAATACTCAAGCAGATTCTGCTGCAGGTGCAAAGTGGGGACCTTTTCTTAAAAAAGCAGGATATGATGCACTCATCATTCAGGGCAGGTCAGAAACTCCTGTTTATATTTATATAGATGATGATAAAGTAGAGATAAAAGATGCAAAGAGTATATGGGGATTGGACTCTTATCAGGCTGTGGACCAAATTAGAAAAGAATTAGGAGATGAAAGAGTAAGTGTTGCCACAATAGGCCCGGCGGGCGAGAAGCTGGTAAGGATGGCATGTATAGTGGTTGACAAACACAGTTTTGCCGGAAGATGCGGTTTGGGAGCCGTAATGGGGTCAAAAAATCTAAAAGCAGTTGCAGTAAAAGGATCCAAAAAGGTTCCTGTAGCAAATCTTTCTCTGTTAAAAGAATATAATCGCAAATATTTTAAGGAAATACATAATGCAAGTATAAAAAGTGGATTAAGACCCCACGGAACCCCTGTCTTATGTATCACCGCGGAAGGTTTCGGTGATATGCCAATTAAGTACTGGACTGGGGACACCTGGCCAGAAGGAGCTAAAAAAATTGGAGCACCAAACTACACCAATGTCCTGTCTGCAAAACCATATCCGTGCCTTTACTGTCCCATTGGCTGCCACAGGAATATTAACATAGAAGAACCCACCAAATACAGGCTAAAAGGCATAGGGCCTGAGTATGAAACACTGGGAATGTTAGGGACAAATTTATTAATTGATGATGTAAAGGCAATCGCTGTAGCTAATGATATTTGCAACAAATTAGGCATAGATACAATTTCAACTGGTGCCTGTATTGGGTTTGCCATGGAATGTTATGAAAAAGGTATAATCAGCAAGAAGGATACAGGAGGGATGGAGATCAAATGGGGTGACCCTGAGATTTTAATAGAACTTGTCAAACAAATAGGAAACAAGGAAGGATTTGGTTCTATTTTCTCAGAAGGAGCATTGAGAGCCGCCAGAAAAATTGGCAAAAACGCAGAAGAACTTGTTGCTCATGTGAAAGGTTTAGATTTTCCCGCGCATGACCCAAGAGCTTGCTGGGGTATGATCCCGACTTACGCTACAGGAACAAGGGGTGCATGTCATATGAGGGGTGTTGAGGAAGATGTGGAAATGAGTGGTTTTTATATTCCTGAAATAGGGATAACCAAGGAAAAAGCCCAATTCTTTAAAAGAGAAGGAAAGGCATTTCTTGCAGTGAAAATGCAGGACTACTGTGCTCTTGTTAATTCACTTGTCCTGTGTGTTTTTATGCCTGATGGGGGAGATTTAAGCTTTACTTCCATATTAAACATCTTTAATTCAATCACAGGTTGGGAATGGGATGTTCAGGAGGCTATGAAGTGTGGAGAAAGAATCTTCACTATGCAGCGTTTAATAAATTTAAGAGATGGCTATAGCAAAAAAGATGATATTCTTCCTCCAAAAATGCATGTCCCGGCTAAAAAAGGATTCAGAGCAGGGAAAGTTCCTCCAGTCGAGGAACTTATAAATGAGTATTACAGACTACGAGAGTGGGATGAGAATGGACATCCATCTAAGAGAAAACTCCAGGAACTTGATCTTGATCTGTGAAATCATCTTATTTTTATTTAGGAGAAAAAGAAAATGAATCTTCCCTACATTCCTCATACAGAGGAAGATAAGAAAAGAATGCTGGAGGAGATAGGGGTAAAATCCATAGAGGAACTCATTACTGTTCCTGAGGAGATTCGTCTTCGTTCAGATCTTAATCTCCCCTCCGGAATATCGGAAATGGAACTTAGAAAAGAACTCAGGAAACTTTCCAGACAGAATATCTCCATGGAAGACTATGTCAGCTTTTTAGGAGGAGGAATATATGATCACTTTATCCCTGCGGTGGTAGAGCATATAGCATCTCGCTCGGAATTTTACACCCCTTATACCCCCTATCAGCCTGAGGTATCCCAGGGAACTTTGCAGGCAATCTTTGAGTATCAGACTCTTATCTGCAATCTCTTCAGGATGGATGTATCAAATGCTTCCATGTACGATGGGGCAACTTCCCTGGCAGAAGCAGCCCTTATGGCCTGCAGAATCAGAAAAGGGGATAAATTCCTTGTAGCAAAAACTTTACACCCCGAATATTACAAAGTCCTCTTAACTTACCTTAAACCTTCAGGAATAAAAATTCTTCAAATACCTTATAGTGAGGAGGGTATCTCTGATCTTAACTTTTTAAAAGATAAAATGGACGATAAAGTGATAGGTGTCATCATCCAAAATCCAAATTTTTTCGGATGTATTGAGAAAACAGAAGATATAGAAAAAATAGCCCACAAATACGGATCTTTATACATTGTAAGTTGTGACCCTCTCTCACTCGGCACTTTATCACCCCCTGGGGAGTATAACGCAGATATTGCTGTAGCAGAAGGACAGTCTCTTGGCAATCCTCCTTACCTGGGGGGAGGATGTTTTGGAATTTTCACCTCTCGTAAAGAATTTCTTCGTCAGATGCCAGGAAGAATTGTGGGAGAAGCTCAGGATAAGGAAGGAAAAAGAGGATTTGTTCTTATTCTGCAAACAAGGGAACAGCACATAAAAAGAGAAAGAGCAACATCAAACATCTGCACAAATCAGGCTCTAAATGCTTTAAAAGCCTGTGTATACCTTTGCTCTATGGGAGAAGAGGGACTTAAAAAAATAGCCATGCTCTGTATGAAAAACTCTCACTATCTAAAGGAAAAAATAGAAAATCTTCCCGGATATTTATCCCCCTTCTCTGCTCCCTTTTTTAAAGAATTTGTAATAAAAACGTCTACTTCACCAGAAAAGATTAATCAAAAACTTTTAGAGGCAAAGATTTTTGGGGGACTTGACCTTGGAAGATTTTATCCCGAACTTAAGAACCATCTTCTTTTCTGTGTCACTGAAAAAAGAACAAAAGAAGAAATGGACAGGTTAGTTTCCATTCTGGGAGATATAAAAGATGAACGATGAAAAGCTAATTTTTGAGAAAAGCAAAAAAGGAAGAAAAGCGGTATCTTTGTCCGGGGTTGACGTTGAAAGAAAGGATATAGAGAAATTTATTCCCTCCTCCAGTTTACGCAAGACACCTCTTGGACTTCCTGAGGTAACAGAACCCGATCTTGTGCGTCACTTCGTAAGACTTTCTCAAAAAAACATGTGCGTGGACACAAACTTTTACCCTCTTGGCTCCTGCACCATGAAGTATAACCCTAAAGTAAATGAAACCTTAGCTTCTCTTCCTGAATTTTGTAATCTTCACCCTTACCAGCCTACTTCTACATTTCAGGGAATCCTGCATATACTCTATGAAACGGGTAAAATGCTGGAGGAGATATCCGGCATGGACAAAGTTTCCCTCCAACCTGCAGCAGGAGCCCACGGTGAGCTAACAAGTATGCTGATGATCAGAGCATTTTTTGAAGACAAAAAGGAAAAAAGGGATAAAATTTTAATTCCTGATTCTGCCCATGGAACAAACCCGGCAAGCTCATCTCTTGCAGGATTTAAGGTTATAAAAATAAACTCTAACCAGGAGGGAGAGGTAGATTTAAATCACCTGTATAAAAATGTGGATGATGAAGTAGCCTGTATAATGCTCACAGTTCCCAATACCCTTGGTCTTTTTGAAAGAAACATTCCTGATATATCCAGGATAATTCACTCTAAGGGAGGGCTTGTTTATCTTGACGGAGCAAATCTTAACGCTCTTGTGGGTATAACAAGACCGGGAGATTTTGGGGTCGATATAATGCATTTTAACCTGCATAAAACCTTTTCCACCCCTCATGGGGGAGGAGGACCTGGTTCAGGACCTGTGGGGGTAAAAGAAAAACTTATACCTTATCTGCCTGTACCTACCATAGAAAAAAACGAAAGCGGTTATTACCTTGACTATCAAAGGCCAAAGTCAATAGGGAAAGTAAGATCCTTTTATGGCAATATTGAGGTAGTGGTAAAAGCCTTCTGTTATTTAAAAATATTAGGAAAAGATGGTCTGAAAGAGGTTAGCAAAAATGCCATACTTGCTGCCAATTATATTAGAAAGAAGCTTGAAAATCACTACCCATCGCCTTATAAAGGGATCTGTATGCACGAATGTGTTCTCTCTGCTAAAAATAAAAGGGAGGAAAAAGGAGTAAGAGCTTTGGACATTGCCAAACGCCTTATTGACTTTAATATACATCCTCCAACCATTTATTTTCCACTTATTGTGGAGGAGGCTTTAATGATTGAGCCAACTGAGACAGAAAGCAAAGAAACTCTTGATGCATTTATCGATGCCCTTTTGCAAATTGCAAAAGAAATAGAAGAAAATCCTTCCTCACTAAAAGAAGCTCCTCATTTTACTCCTGTTTCAAGAATTGATGAGATTAAAGCAAATAGATTCCCCAGGGTAAAATGGGAGAAAAAGATGTAAATTCAACTTAAACAGAATAAAAGTTGACATACCTTTTGTTTTTTGTATATTTTAAGAAAAAGGGAGTAATATGGCAAAAGAGCTTGGATACGTATTGATTAACCCTTATACCATTAGAAAATCACGCACAGGGGGAGTCATAAGCCGTCTCCTCTCATGGGGAAGATTAAGTCTTGTTGCAGCAAGGATGTTTGCTCCAAGTGAAGAGCTTATAAAAGAATATGCAAAAGTTCTTGTTTCATCCCATAAAAAAGACGAAAAAGAAAAAAAGATAATAAAGGAAATTGAAAAATATCTTTATAAAAATTACATGCCAAAAAACAATGGATTCAAACCCAGAGTAATGCTCCTCCTTTTTGAAGGTGAAGATGCCGTTGAAGAGCTTAAAAGAATGGTGGGACATATCACAAGGGTATCAATAGGAGAAACTATAAGAGGGACTTATGGAGACTATATAGAAGAAGATGGTGAAATCAAATATTTTGAACCCGCTGTGCTTATTGGGACAAGTAAAAGCGAGGTGGAAAAGGAACTTAAGATTTGGGCAAAATACTCCACAAAAGACGGTGGCCTTCTCAAAGATGTTATCTCTTACCCTCCTGGGGTGGTCCCTGAAAGGACTCTTGTCCTGATAAAACCGGACAGTTTCCAGGAGCTAAGTTCAAAAGCGGGAAACATTATAGATAGATTTTCCCAGACAGGGCTTTTCATTGTAGGAGCAAAGGTTATACGGATGGGGGTAAAACAGGCCGAGGAATTTTATGCCCCTATAAAGGGAAGACTTGCAGAAAAAATGAAAAAAGCTCTGATAAAAGAGATAAGATACGCTCTTCAGGAAAAACTGGATTTTGAAATTCCCCCAGGAATAGAAGAAAAAATAGCCGAGGAATTAAAAACCTTTAAGGCAGCATGTGAATTTAACAAAATAGTTCAGTTTATGACAGGAAGAGATCCCACAAAGATATCCCCCGAGGAGAGAGAAAAACCTGGATTGGAAAAGTGCCTTGCACTTGTTTATGAGGGAGAAAATGCTATCAAAAAGATAAGAAAAATTCTGGGAGAGACAAACCCTGAAGAAGCTGCTCCTGGAACAGTAAGAAAAGATTTCGGGCATGACGTGATAAAAAATGGGGCCCATGCTTCTGACTCACCTGAGTCTGCAGAGAGAGAGATGAGAATTATAAAAATAGAAGAGGATGATATTAACTTCTGGGTTAAAAAGTATTACCCCGATTAAACTTATGATATTCCTGCAGAGAAAAAACAGATAACCTGCCACTTCTCATTGCTTTAATTCCGTCCACCGCAGCTTTTGCCCCCGGAATAGTTGTGATTATAGGAATCTGGCGAACAGTTGCCGCTCTTCTTATTCTGTATTCATCATATTTCGGCCCCTTTCCAATAGGAGTGTTAAATATAAGGTCAATTTCTCTGTTTTTTATGTAATCCTCAACATTAGGACGTCCTTCTGCTATTTTCTTAATCACCTCAACTTTAATACCATTCTTCTTGAGAAAATTAGCTGTACCTGAGGTTGCTACTATCCTAAATCCAAGTTCCTGAAGCTCGCGGGCAAGTGAAACAACGTGAGGTTTGTGCTTGTCTGCCACTGATATAAAAACAGTTCCCTTTAAAGGTAGGGGAAGGCCTGCTCCCATCTGAGCCTTTGCAAAGGCAATTCCAAAATTATCGGATATACCCATAACCTCTCCTGTTGATCTCATTTCAGGACCTAAGATAATATCCACCCCGGGAAACCTTGCAAAAGGAAAAACTGCTTCTTTCACCGCAATATGAGTTATCTTTTTTTCTTCTGTAAAGCCCACCTCCTCAAGGGTTTTTCCAATCATTACCTTGGCTGCTATCTTAGCAAGGGGAATGCCCGTTGCCTTTCCCACAAAAGGGACAGTCCTTGAAGCTCTTGGATTAACCTCCAGTATGTAAATTTCTTCGTTTTTTATGGCGAACTGAATATTTATAAGACCCACCACCTTAAGTTCTTCTGCAAGAGCGTAGGTTTGCCTTTTAAGTTCTTCTATAATTTTTTCTGAAAGAGTATAGGGAGGAAGACTACAGGAACTATCCCCAGAGTGTACACCTGCCTCTTCAATATGCTCCATAATTCCTCCTACAACACACCTTTTTCCATCTGCCACTGCATCAACATCCACTTCAATAGCATCTTCTATAAACTTATCTATAAGGACAGGATGAGCAGGTGATACTTCTACAGCCTCCCGCATATACTCTTCTAACGCCTTTTCATCGTAAACTATTTCCATTGCTCTTCCTCCCAGAACGTAGGAAGGTCTCACTAAAACAGGATAACCTATCCTTTCTGCAACCTCTCTTGCCTCTTTAAAAGACCTTCCTGTCCCGTTAGGAGGTTGTCTGAGTCCAAGTTTTTTTATAAGCTGTGAGAACTTTTCTCTATCCTCTGCTCTATCTATACTTTCCGGAGAGGTACCAATTATAGGCACACCTTCTTTCATTAAATCCCAGGCTATGTTCAATGGGGTTTGTCCTCCAAATTGAACAATTACTCCATCAGGTTTTTCATTTTCATATATATTTAACACATCCTCAACTGTAAGGGGCTCAAAGTAAAGTCTATCAGATGTATCGTAATCTGTGCTAACTGTTTCTGGATTACAGTTAACCATTATCACCGTGTATCCTTCCTCTTTAAGAGCAAAAGCTGCTTGAACACAACAATAGTCAAACTCTATCCCCTGCCCAATTCTATTTGGTCCACCACCTAAAATCATTATTTTCTTTCTTTTTTTCATTTTCTCATCTTATTATCTTCCATTTTGCTTGTGTAAACTATTTTGCCTTTAAAAATTGTAAATTCAACCTTTGCAGGAAGTATCCAGCCAATAAAAGGTGAATTTTTGCTTAAAGAAAAAAAGTCTTCTTTTCTTACCTCCCAGGATTTATGAAGATCCACTATAGCAAGGTTGGCAACTCCTCCTTCTTTTATTTTACCTCTATCAATTCCCAAAATTTTAGATGGGTTTATCGTTAATTTGGCAATAGCATCACTTAAGGTTAAAAAGCCCGGATTTACAAGTTCTTTAATTACAATGCTTAAAGCTGTTTCAAGACCTACAACCCCAGAGGCAGCCCTTGTATACTCAAGCTCTTTTTCCTCCTGAGAATGAGGAGCATGATCAGTCGCAATGACATCTATAACATTTTCCTTTAAAGCTTTCTTCAAAGCCTCAACATCTTCTCTGCTTCTTAAAGGAGGACTTACCTTGGTGTTAGGGTCAAAGCTTTCAACATTCTCTTCAGACAAGGCAATATGATGAGGTGTTACCTCCGCTGTTAAATTTAACCCTTCCTTTTTTGCTTTTTTAACAAGCTCGGTTCCTTTTTTGGTAGACAAATGAGCTATATGTAACCTTGAATTTGTCATCTTAAGCAAGGAAATATCTCTGAATATTGCTATCTCCTCTGCTTCTGGAGGTATACCTGGAAGACCAAGAATTGTAGACCAGTAACCCTCGTTCATCACTCCTTCTCCTGCAAGATGAGGATCCTCACAATGTGATATAAGAGGTAAATTTAACATGTTTACATACTCAAAAGCTCTTCTCATTAAACCACTATTAACAACCCATCTTCCATCATCGGAAAACCCCACCACCCCAGCTTTTTTTAGCCTCCCCATTTCGCAGAGCCTCTCTCCTTTCCGCCCCAGAGTGATAGCCCCGTAAGGAAGAACCTCCACCAATCCATTTTTTTC
>Ga0136651_10001293_pt1 | contig 13794 bp, 11 predicted proteins | sample Mar14236cmmetaG_FD_94867 | JGI IMG/M metagenome (GOLD analysis project Ga0136651, IMG submission 94867) | Marine hydrothermal vent microbial communities from Guaymas Basin, Gulf of California to study Microbial Dark Matter (Phase II) - Marker... ...
GAATGGCTATGATGTTATTTTTCCTGCAGGCTTTCATGCAACTGGCCTGCCTGCCGTGAGTCTTGCAAAAAAGGTGGCAAGAGGAGATGAAGATACGATAGAATATCTCAGGAGAAATGGTTGTCCAGAAGATATAATAAAGAAACTTTCTGACCCCGTCGAAGTTGTTAAATTTTTCAGCAAAGTTTATGTTGAAGATTACTGGAAAAAATTTGGCTTTCTTATCGATTACACTCGCCTCATGGACACCATATCTCCTGGCTATAAAAGATTCATACAGTGGCAGTTCCGCCGCCTCCACGAGCTAAATTTGCTTGTGCAGAAGCCCCATTTCGCCCCATTTTGTCCCAATTGTGGGCCTGTGGCTGTAGATAGATCAGAAACGGATATCTCCGAGGGAGGAGATGCGGAAATTCTCGAATTTGTAATAATAAAGTTCAGGATGGGTGACAAAATTTTGCCCGCCGCCACGCTGCGCCCGGAAACAATTTTTGGCGTAACAAACATGTGGGTGAATGACGAGGTGGAATATGTTATTGCCAGGGTGGGCAAGGAGGAATGGATTTTGTCGGAGAAGGCAGCCAAAAAGCTTTCATATCAGATGGATGGAGTGGAGATTGTTGGGAAAATTCATGGAAAGGAGCTTGTTGGCAAAAAATGCATGGCTCCGATTGTAGAGCGGGAGATACCGATATTTGCAGCAAAGTTTGCATCTCCAGATATTGCTACTGGTATAGTGATGAGTGTTCCTGCTCATGCTCCATATGATTATGTTGCACTTCGCGACATAGGAATGCCTGTTGAGCCAATTGTTATCATAGAGATAGAGGGATATGAAATTCCAGCGAAGGAGATTGTCGAAAAAATGGGTATAAAAAATCAGGAGGATGTGGAAAAGCTTGAGGAGGCAACACAGATAATATATAAGGAGGAGTTTCACAAGGGCATAATGAATGAAAATTGTAATGGATATGCAGGAATGCCAGTAAATGATGCGAAGGAAAGAATAAAAGAGGAAATGATGTCTTCAGGCATAGCATCTATGATGAGGGAGTTTTCAAAAAGAGTTGTGTGCAGATGTGGTGAGGAAGTTGTTATAAAAAGGATTCCCAATCAGTGGTTCATAAAATACAGCGATGAAGAGCTTACAGAGAAGAGCAAGGAATGGGTTAAGGAGATGAACATATATCCGAAGGAATATAAGGAAGAGTTGCCAAAAATTCTCGAATGGTATGGAGACAGAGCATGTATAAGGCAGGGTTCATGGCTTGGGACTCCCTTCCCTTTTGATGAATCATGGGTAATAGAGCCAATATCCGACTCAACCATTTATCCAGCATATTATATCATTTCAAAATATGTGAATGAGGGAAAAATAAGAGCGGAGGAAATGGATGATGAATTCTTTAATTATGTTTTTCTCGGTAAAGGGGAAGCGAAAAATGATATGTGGGAGGAAATAAGGAAAGAATTTGAATACTGGTATCCTGTGGATATAAATCTGGGTGGCAAAGAGCACAAAACAGTTCATTTTCCCGTTTTCATAATGAATCACGTCGCCATCTTCCCGCAAAAATACTGGCCGCGGGGCATATTTGCCCACTGGTGGGTGACACAGAAAGCTGGTATAAAGATTTCAAAATCGAAGGGTGGAGCAAAGCCCATACCTGATGCTGCCCAGCGATATGGAGTGGATTCTCTCCGCCTCTATTATGCTCACATAGGGAGTCCATTTGTTGATATAGAATGGGATGATGAAGCTGTGGAGCAGTATAAAAAAAGGATTATACGACTCTGGAATCTATTTGAGGAACTTGTTGCGCTGGAGGGAAAAGAAAATAAAATTGATGAATGGCTTGCTGCTGCATTCAATGATAAACTTCTCGCTGCAAAAGAAGCAATGAGGGAATTTGAATTGAGGAAGGCGGCAAATGCACTCTTTTTTGAGATACCGAATATTTTCAGCTGGTATATGAAAAGGGGAGGAGAAAATAAAAGCGTTGTTATGGAACTTGTGAAAAAATGGGTTAGAGCTATCACACCCTTCACACCCCATATAGCGGAGGAAATGTGGGAAAAAATAGGTGGTGATGGTTTTGTTTCCCTTCAGCAATATCCAGAGGTTGAAAGCATAGATAAATCTATTCTGAAAGCTGAGGAGATTTTAATTTCTCTTACAGAAGACATTGATGAGATAATAAAAGTGACTCAAATAAAACCGAATAAAATCTACATTTATACAGCCCCTCAGTGGAAATGGGATGTGGTGGAAATAGCAAAGAAATTGCAGCAGGAAAATAAGCTTGATATGAAGAATTTGATGAATGAAATCAAAAAGATGGGAGTGGATATGAAGGAGGCTGCTCAATTTGCAAATAAACTTATTCAGCAAATGAGGAAAGAAGAGTTTATCAGGATAAATGAAAAAGAATATTTCGAGACTGCAAAAGAATTTCTGGAAAGAGAATTTGGGGCAAATATTTTCATATATAGCGGCGATGAGAAATGCTATGACCCTGCAAATAAAAGGAGGCATGCTATGCCTTATAAGCCAGCAATCTACATAGAATGAATAACCAGGTTTTTATATTGGTAGCATTTTAGTAAGTAAGGGTGTTACCATGACTGTGGAAAGGGTGGGTGTTTCATTTGAGCCTGAGCTTTTAAAAAAATTTGATGAGTTTATTAGAGAGAAGGGATATACAAATCGCTCTGAAGCGATAAGGGATCTGGTAAGAGAAGCTCTCATAAAGAGGGAAATAGAGGGAAATGGAGATGTTATAGGAACACTTACCATAGTCTATAACCATGATGAAGGAGATGTCACAAATAAACTGCTTCATATCCAGCATCATCACAATGAGGAAATTTTATCCACAACCCACATTCATATCGATGAACATATGTGTTTAGAAGTTCTTATTGTAAAGGGGAGGGCCGACAGAGTCAGAAAACTTGCTGATAATATAAGAGCGCTTAAAGGTGTAAAACACGGCGGATTAATCATAACGAAGGTGCCCATATAACGGGAAATATACTTATACAAGCCACTATTTAAGCTGAGAATGAAGTGTGAATATTGCAACGGAGAAGCCATTGAAGTCATAAATGGAAAGGCATACTGTGAAAAGCATTTCTCAAAATATTTTCTCGGCAGGGTAAGGAGTGTAATAGATAAATTCAATATAAGAGGTAAAATAGCCGTTGCTCTTTCTGGTGGCAAGGATTCAGCAGCCTGCCTGCATGCGTTGCATTCTATAGGAATGAAGGTAAAGCCATTTTATATAAATCTTCGTATTCCTGATTATTCAGAGGCATGTGAAAAAAAGGCGGCGGAGCTTTGTGATATTCTCGGATATGAACTGGAAGTGATAGATATAGCTGAATATGGAATCTCGCTTGAGAGGGAGCGGAAGCCGTGTAGCACATGCGGTACGGTAAAAAGATATCTTATGAATAAATTTGCTTTTGATGAAAATTGCGATTGTGTTGCAACAGGTCATAATTTAAGTGATGCTGTAACCTTCGCTTTCAATAATCTGGCGAATGTAAATATTTTGAATTTCAGGGGCAATAAACCATATCTCAAAGGAAAGGAAGAATACAGAATGGTTGCAAAAGTTAAGCCTCTCTACTGGCTTAAAGACAAGGAATGCATGCTATATACCATCATTAATAATCTTCCATTTGCCGAAGAAGAGTGCCCATATTCCATAAATGCACCCACGCTCAAAATAAAAGATTGGCTTCATGCATTGGAGGGTGAGTGGCCAAATGTAATGATAAATTTTGCCAAAAGTTTCTGGAAATTGGAAGAAATGATGGAGAAGGAGGGCAATATAAATATATGCAAAAAATGTGGTTTCGCTTCATATGGCAGTATATGTAAATTCTGTAAAATAAGGGCAAAAATGGAAAAGCAGGAAAAATAAAATATTCGCAACCTTTCTTTTTCCAATGATTCTGATTCACTATGGCGAGATAGGTATAAAAGGCAAAAATAGGGCAGTTTTTGAAAATTGCTTAGTTAGGAACATCAGAAGGGCGTTAAAAGGGGAGGTAGTGAAAATAAGGAGAGAATATGGTAGAATACTTGTTGAGGAAAAAAAGGATGCGAATTTGAATTTTATTAGAGAGAGGCTTTCAAAAATTCCGGGTATAGAAAATTTTTCTTTTGTTACTATAGCATCTCCAGATATTGAGGATATAAAAGAAAAAGCATTTCATATTGCAAAAAAGGCGAGCTTTTCCACATTCCGCATAGCAGCGAGACGGGCCAGCAAAAATTTTCCTTACACCTCTATGAAAGTAAATGAAATAGTCGGTGAGGAAATAAGAAGAAAACTTGGGAAAAAAGTGAATCTTGAAAATCCAGATTTAACGATTTTCATTGAAATAGGAGATAAAGAGGTGTATGTTTATAAAGAGAAATTGAAGGGCATGGGGGGTCTTCCTGTTGGGAGTCAGGGAAAAGTGGTGGCATTGCTATCTGGCGGCATAGATTCCCCGGTGGCTTCATGGCTCATGATGAAAAGAGGCTGCTCTGTGATTTTTGTGCATTTTTATAATGAAAATCTTGTTGCATCTCCAAAAAAAATAGAGGAAATTATCGAAAAGCTGACAGAATATCAGATGGAGTCAAAAGCATATTTCATTCCATTTGGAGAGATGCAGTATGAAATCGTCGCCAAGATAGCAGCAAAATATCGAATGATTATTTATCGCCGTGTCATGGCAAGGGTGGCAGAAAAAATAGCTAGCAGGGAGGAAGCGAAAGCTATTGTTACAGGCGATAGCATAGGGCAGGTGGCATCTCAAACGATAGATAATATCCTTTGCATTTATGCAGCTTCGAACTTGCCCGTGCTGCCGCCTTTGATAGGCATGGATAAAAAAGAGATTGTTGATATGGCAAAAAAGATTGGAACTTATGAATATTCTATAAAAGCTTATGATGACTGCTGCTCCTTCATGGTTGCGAAGCATCCTGCAACAAAAGCAAATCTTCAGGATATAGAAAAAATGGAGGAGAGAATAGAGATGGATATTGAAAGGATAATGGAAAGGGCAGAAATAAAGGAATTTTCTTTGTAGCTTACTCCAGCTCTGTCAGTATCGGCTCATCTTTTATTACATTTCAATTAACATCTATACCAACCCACTTAACCAACTGGGACAAATTTCGCCTCCCTTCTTGAGGATATCCAAGTGGGAAATAACCCATTTTTCCAATTACTGTTATTCTATCTACGCCTCTTTTAAATATTTCATCTTTCAGTTCATTTAACCTTTTAAATGAAGAAAAAGCAACCACCATGACAGTTTCATCAATATACTCGAGAACCTCTTTTAGATCCTTAACTTCAATAACATATAAAGTTCGTGATAGTGGATGTTGTACAGTATTTTCAAAATCTTTCGTCAATATTATTGTCCATTTGGTGCTATCAGGTTGGAAAACTTTATCTCCTCTAAATTTAGCCATCATTCTTTCATGAGATACTGCTGTTTTCTCGTCTACAGATGTATAGCCCTTTGGTAAATTCCTTTCTTTGGTTTCCATTGCTTTTGCTATAGCACGGCATAATTTCTCAGCTTCACCCTCAACGAAAGCGATTTGTGGAGAATGACAAGCCTGTTGGTCATAAAGAGACAAATCGTGTGCAATTTTTTGTGCAACCTCTTGTAGTTTAGTATCGTTCTCATATACTTCTTTTCCTATTAATTGTACGCTTTTTCTAGGTCCAAATTCCAAGATTACTTGGTTGGGTTTACTTTTCTTTCTGGCTGAGTGCACTGCATCAAATCCTCCCCAAACTAAAATACCATTTACAATATCAAAACATTCTTTCTCTGCCTCTGAGTCATGTTTCCAATATAACGCTGATGTTGTTTTGGTTACCGGATGATTTTTATCTATCTCCTGAAAGGAAAGAACAAAATGAATGAATGTAGATGGATCACCAGATGCAACCTTAACAATATTAACATTTTTAGTTAAAATACCCATTATAAAAGACAAGATACTTACTATTGGAACATTACCTGCCACTATATGTAATAATTTTCCTATTGGGATAGCTCGCACCATTGTTTCCCCCACTTTTATCCATTCATCTAAAAATTTTCTATTATGAAGTTCTATGTCAATGGTTTGATTGAGAAATTCTTTACTTAATATGTAGGGAATCATGTCATAAGAAAACTGAATCATTTTTTCATGATAACCAGTAGTAAGGGATGAAATCTTAACGGATTCTTTCCTAAGCTCGTAATTTTTATTTTTCCACAAATCTCCAACCTGATTTAAAAATGATATAATATCTTCTGAAGGTACTTCGTACAATATTCTGGAAGGGATCTCATTTATTTTTCTTATGACTTTCCTAGATACCTCAGGCATAAATATACTCACTTCACCATCTCTATATTTTAAATGCAAATCATTTCCTTCAATTACTCTACCATTAACTATGAAAGGTAAATGATATTCTATCATTTTATGCCATTAACTAACTTCTGCAACTTAAGAGCACATCCTCTCGCTTCTGCACCTTTTGCCCTCCTTATATCCTCATGAAGACAAGGTCCTATACTTCCACACTCACAAACTTCATTTTCTCCAACTACTATTTTTCCAATATCATCTGTCAGTATGAAAGCAGGATATGAATGGGCCAATGGATCCAGAAAAGCAATTAATCCTTCCTCCCCTTCTTCCATCTCTTCATCAGGGTTCTCTGGATTTCTTATTGAAACATGTAACCACGGAGGGATGTGTTTTTTAAAATGTTTACAGTCAACTATCCATGAATTAATCTCTGTGCAACTATAACTATCTCTTATATTTTCAGTCGGAATAGAAAATTCTTTTGAAAGCATTTCCCTAAAAATTCCTTTTGGTATGGACTTATCTGCAAACATTTTCCATCCTCCACCTGTTACAGCAAAACTATCATTATCAAGTTCTATGTTTATACCCGTTTTTTTGAGACCCTCTATTACTTTTAAATATGCAAAAGGAGGGCCAAATAAATGCCTCGGTTTTGGAGTAGCAGGATTCAACAACCTCTTTATCATATACTCAATATCGATTTTTCCTTGTTTAATAAAATATTCCATTTTATCAAAATATTGCGGGAAAATCAGAGATACCGTTTGAACCATCCAAGCATCGTTTTCTTCAGGAGGTGGATTTAATGCTCCAACAAATCCTCCTCTTTTTTTAACCATCCAGTCCATCATTTTGAATACTCCTTTAAACAATCTCTCCACGGTTAATTTGTCTTTAAATACTTTACTGATATTGCCTGTAGTTCCAGAACTTTTCGCCACTATATGAATATCCTCCTTTTTAACACTCAGTAAATCATATTTTTTGAAGATATTGATAGGTAGAAGAGGTATTTTTGAGAGATCATCAAAGTTTTTTATTTCTTCTGGAGTAATTTTTTTGGATTCGCTATACTCTCTATATCTTGCACAATTTTCATAATGATGTAAAAAGCTTTCCTTTATTGCACGAAACTTTAAATCATTTTTTTCTTCTATTTTCATATGATATGGATCAGGATGCGCTAAAATTTCATCTACTCTCATACAATTTAAAATAATATATGATTTATAAATTTTATTACATTACATTTCTAGTTCGCAAGTTTTAATTCACCATAAAATAATGCGGGCTTATTCTTTAAGTACTTTGCGGAGATACTGTGTTGGATGCCTCAAATGAAATTTTCTTTGTAAAGAAAATGTTTTAAGGATGTGCCGATTCACTTACGATGGATAAAAAAATTGTTCTGGTCATTGATGATGAGGAAACAATGCAGGATCTGATAAGGAGAAATCTTGATTTGTGTAAAATTCCAATAGCGGTTTATTCTGCCCTGACTGGAGAGGAGGGAGTGGAGAAATATAAAGAACTTATGGAAAAAGGGAAGAAGCCAGACCTTGTCCTTATGGACTTGAATCTCACACAATGGGGAAAAGGAGAAATAGACGGCGTTGAGGCAGCAAAAAGAATTCTGGAAATTGATCCTGAGGCAAATATATATGGCTACACCGCCTGGTTTGCAACCGCATGGGCAGATAAACTCATTGAGGCAGGAGCGAAAGAAGTTATAGAGCGAACGATGCTGCCAAGCGAATTCAGGAAAAAAATAGAAGAGATTCTCTCCCAATCCTGATTTTTTCACAACAAAACCTTATAAATGTGAATAGATATTAAACCAGGGCCCGTAGCCTAGCCAGGATAAGGCGGCAGCCTTCGGAGCTGCAGATCAGGGGTTCGAATGTGTATTCAGTTCTGAATACACAGAAAATCCCCTCGGGCCCGCTATCCTTATTTTTGATATTTTTCCGGGCTATCCAAATAATCTGCAACGATTTGATATTCCTTCTCATCCATCATATCTTTTATCCATTCAATAGCCTCTCTAAATTTAATGAGAGCATGAATTGTTATGCCATGTTGCCTTGCTATTTCTTCCGCCCCCTGCTGCCTGTCCACAACAACTGCTACATGATTACACGAAATGCTGCATCCTCGTCTTTCCGCCTCCATTTCGAGTTGTTTAATTGCAACGAGTTTGCTGTCGAACCTCGTTACTATATCATCCACTGCAATAAATTCATCACCATCCTTTATCTCACCCTCCACAAGAGAGTGCTCTCCATACTGTTTCGTATATTCCTCCAAATCATCGATGCTCTTCACTCCAGCGAGCTTTCTCGTATAGCACAACGGCATATCATGATGCAGAGAAATTGCCACAGCCACCGGCACTCCAGCCATTGCGATTCCAAGCAATTTATTCCCGTATCCTCTTATCTTTTTGCCCAAAAGAATGCCAACCTCATTTAAAAGATCGGGATGTGAGGGAAGGAGGCGGAGCTGAATATAAAATGGACTCCATATGCCCGAGACAAGCTTCCATCCCTCCGGCTTGTGTCTTATTGTCTTTATCAGCCCTCTTCTATAAAATTCAGCGAAAATATCTTTTTCATTCAAATTCCGTCGCCTCCTTTGCAAATCTTTTTGCCGCCTCCGCCACATTATCGCTTCTATAAATTGCGGAGCCAACAATGGCATAAGCTGCATAGCCACGAAGCACAGCAAATGCTCTGCTTATTTCCCCTCCCTGTCTTCCTATGCCGGGCATACAGTATTTTGGCTCATTTATGATATTGGTGAGTAACATATGATATTTTTTTATTGCCTCTTCTTTAGTGCCCGGGAGAATAAAATATTCCACGCCTTTTCTGGCGGCTATTTCATATATTCTGGCTGGAGCGTCATCAAGCAAAAAACCTCCATCTTCCGCTAAATATGCCTCGTGAGTCATTTCTCCACCAACCATTGGCACCATTTCATTGGCAATGATGGCATCGATGAAAGCCTCCTCGCTTTTTGGCCCTGCCTGCGGGAAAATTATTACACCTTTCATTCCTGCATATCTGCACGCTTTTGCAAATTTTTCGGCAATGTAGGGAATGTCGGTGCCTGCTTTCTGATGATCATATATTACGGGGAGATGAAAGTCTATTTCATCCATTATGTTTTTCAGCCCGTATTTTAAGGCAAGGTTTGCTCCTATTTTATATCCCACTATGCCTTCTATGTCATAAGTATTTTCAACAAGGTTACGGAGTTCATCAATGGTATCTACATCACATGCTATAATTACACCATGCTCTCTTTCAAACATAAAAAGAAATACAACCCGCCTATTTTATCATTTTTCTACAGGCATCCAGAGTATTTTTCCTCCTTTCCTTAACCTGTCCTTCTTTATACTCTCCATGAACTCTGCTATCTCTTTTCCTGTTTTCGAAAGATAATATCTCTTTTCCTCATCCTGCTCCAGAACCCCATCGTCTTTTAGCTTCTTTAAATGGAAACTTAATTTCGGATTGTCCTCTATCCCGAGTTCCTGAGCTATTTTTGTAAATGGATATTTTTCACCGCTGGATAACAAATCTATTATTTTTCTCCTCATGTAATTTGAAATTGAATCGGATAAAACATCCAGATGAATATCTGAAATCAAATCGCTTAACATCTTTCTCTCCTTTTCCTCCAACCTCTTCAGATTGGCAGAAAGTATAAGTTTAGAATTATTAGCCAGAGCTTTCTTATTTAACCAGTGAATGAAATTCCTTATTTCCTCGATACTGTTACCCTTGAGCAGGTATTCAATATCTGTGAATAATATGGTATCTCTCTTCTTTATTTTTTCCTCCACCTCACGTTTTATTTCCTCTACTTTCCTCGGTTTCAAATCATGCTCCATGAGGATTACTTCCACATTTTCCATATTTTTTACTTTTTCAACCTGCCTTGTTATACATAGCCCTCTTCTCCCTCTCCTTGTTCTTTCAAACTCTTCAAAGCAATCACCAGCATGAATGTCTTCTATCTGCCTGAATTTAACATCTTCTATAGCAGCGAGTATGCTTTTTTCAAGCTCTTCCATATCAAAAGGCTTTCTTATGTAATCGGATGCTCCTCTTTTCATTGCCTCTATTGCAGTATCAACTGTAGCATAGGCAGTGATCATAACAACTGGGAGCGAAGGTTTCCTTTTTTTTATTTCCATGAGGGTTTCGATACCATCCATACCTGGCATCTTTATATCCAGAAATACAATATCGACGCCTTCGAGCTTTTCCAAGCATTCCATGCCCGAGCTTGCCACCTCAACCTCGTATCCATATACCTCCAATGCTGTTTTGGCTGCATCAAGGATGCTTTCGTCATCATCAACGAACAGTATCTTCATTCTCTCTTCCTCCTCAACACTATATGAAATGTCGAACCCTTTCCAACAACACTTTCAGCCCATATCTTCCCACCATGGCTCTCCACCACATTTTTGGCAATCGCCAGCCCCAGCCCTGCGCCGCCGCCTCTGCTGTAGAATGGCTCGAATATTTTCTCAAGCTCGCTTTTTTCTATTCCTTTTCCTGTATCACTTATCTGAATATGGGCGTAGTTACCTTCTCTCATCGCCTTTATAGATATTTTGCCTTTTTCAGGCGTATATTTTATTGCATTTGTCACTATATTCTTTATTGCCTTCTCTATTAAATTTTTATCCCCGAAAACTGTTAAAGCTGGCTCAACATCAACACTTATTTTTTGCTTTTTTTCTCTTGCCATCTCCTTAGTATCATCAATTATCTTTTCCATAATATCCTTTACTTCAAACAGCTCCTTTCTCAACTCAAGTTCCTTTGCATCTATTGTTGGAATTTGCAACATATCATCTATGAGTTTCGTCATTTTTTCTATGTTCTTTGCAACTTTCTCAAGCTTCTCCTTCTGTAGTTTTGTCAATTTGCCGAGTTTTTCCTTTCTCATTAAATCAACATATGTTTTAATGGCTGTTAAGGGTGTCTTTATTTCATGTGCGATTATATCAATAAAACTTGATTTCATTTTATCTAGTTTTGCCTCAGCTAATCTTTCGTATGCCTCTTCCAGCTTTTTCTGTCTGTCTATAAGCTCCTCAATCAATCGCTCCTTGCTCATAAGAACTATTTTTTCTTCATCGAGTATTCCTTTTGGCAGCTTTTTTATAAATTCATATCTGTAAATGTTCTCTTTAACATTTTCCGGAAGTTTCCTGAATGATTCCGTTATTTCTTTTTTAATTTCCTCGCTGTTTTCAAAAATCGCAAGGATTATCCTCAATAACTCAACAAATTTTTCCTCTCTTTCTTCCTCTTCAAATCTGTATATCCAGTGATATTTTATTTCTCCTTTCCTTCCTATATAAATACCTTTTATATCAGCAGAAAGGCGGAGTGCTCTCAATTCATCTCCTTTCGCTTCCCTTAAAAAGGGTTCAAGAATAATTTTGAAAAGAATAAAGGGCATGAAATATCTGGCAATTTTCTTATCTATTCTACCAATAGCCTTCACCATATCATCAACTATTTCACCATATGGAACCATTGCAGCATAGAGATCTATGAGCTTTATGATTAGATAAGAAAAAGCTTCGCAAATTTCCTCCATTCTTCCTTCCACCACTTCTCCCATTCCAGCTTCCATTGCTTCTGTATTCAATTTTTCATCAACACCTATGTAACATCCCGCAAGAATGGGATATTCCTCGATGCATTCATCTAAAATTTCCTCTACACTTTTTATACCAACAAGCAGGGAAATTCTTCCTATAAAATAATTCGCTAACTTACCAAAAGCCCTTATGAGTGCAATATCTTCTCGCAATAGCAAGCGATATTCTTCTCCCTCCTCCGCCTTGAGAGAGGAGAGAAGATTTTTCTGTGCCATTATAACCGCTATCTCCGCTATTATTATAATGAGTGGATAGAAAAGAACGCCCCATATATTTTTGAGATAAAGAGATTCAAATATGGCGTATATAAAAAGAACTGGTAGCAAAAAAAGAGCGAAAACGAACCACAAAATATATTTTCTCCTATAAACTGTGTAGATATTAATGGAGATGAGCAGGATTATAATGGAAAGAAACAGATTTGCTATTACAGGAAACAATATATTCATTTTATCACGCCTCTCCAGTCAAGATATATTCTCATCACACCATAAACAAGGATTATCAAGCCGAGCATTATGACATAATATGAAAATACTCTTATTTCAACAATATCCTCTCCAACAAAAATCCAGGGTAGCATGAAAAAGATATAGCCAATGAGAAGCGTCACTGCTCCTGAAACAAGGATGCCTCCTCTCCTTATTCTGACAAGCATCATGAGTTGCATGAAATATTTATACGACAAAATGGGAAGTATGAGAGAGATGAGTGTTAAGATGAACAATATTGTTTTAAACATATTAGATAAAAAAATACTTCAATAAAAAATTTGGGGAGAAGGAAGAGATTAGCTGTATCCTCCTATCTTAAGTGTTGGATCTCCTAACAATACCCATTCTTCGACGGTCTTGCAATCTATTGGATCTTCCATCACTGGGAATGATGCCACATAATTTGCTATTGCCGTTGAATGTATCTCACCAAGGATGTTCTTGCCTTCCTGACCATATACTCTGAAGAATTCCGCATCAATCCATCCACCCAATCCTTGCAGACAGTCAGGTATACTATCATTGTTGTAGTCTCCAATATAGCCGTAGCCCAACCCCGTGCAGCCTATAGTGGCGATGCTACCTCCATCTATTTTACGGGCAAGCCACCAGCTCCAGCATTCTGGAGTTGTTTCTCCCTTCCATAGATATTCATACCATCCTGCTCCTTCCCAAATCTTTAGCAAATTCATGACGCTTACATTGAACTGGCTGTTGTGACAGCCGCCAACAACACATACAGGGTACATGCCTTTGTTGCTTAGCTTACGCATATCTTCTACAGCTAATCCATCAATCCATGTTTCTTCATCATGTGGTGGGTGTGTTGCCCATCCCATTGGATTTCCATGTCCTTCAAAATTCAAAAATCCACATCCCTTACTTACTTCTCCTATTACATCCTCCGGCCCAGTTAATGTGCCTAAGGACGTCCATAGCTTCACTCCTTCGAAGTCCTCCATATATTCAAGAGTTTTTGCAGTTGTAACTTCTCCTTCATAATATGGATCATCTGGATATGGTGGAAAAGTATCTCCGCCAACGACTACCATCCTCTTGAACCAATCCTGATTGGCTGCGTTGCTGTTTTCATATTCAATAATTTTATTCACCATGAGATTTACTTCCCATACATTTCTGCACGCAAGTCTGCCAATATAAACATCGGGATTCAAATCTAAGATATCTTTCTTGAATCCGCTCCATTCTGC